>Ga0272482_10000362_pt1 | contig 14146 bp, 14 predicted proteins | sample RVTome_8_FD_192427 | JGI IMG/M metagenome (GOLD analysis project Ga0272482, IMG submission 192427) | Soil microbial communities from uranium-contaminated site in the Upper Colorado River Basin, Wyoming, United States - RVT160D0 (version 2) ...
CCGACATGTCCGAGCCGAACACCAACGCATGGACCCAGCCAACTCACCACGGCGTACCGCGCCACGGGCAGAACCAATGGATATCGCGGCACCAACCCTCCGCTAGACCGCTACTTGGCCGACAAAAGCGGTCGCCACCTCCCGGTTACTCACCCGCCGCCACCACGAGTTGCGGGCGTTGACCAGCATCCGCCGCAGATAGAGATCCGGCTGATCGGTCCGGCTGATCCGCGACCACCGCGGATACGCCCTGGCCAGTACGTCCTGCACCAGATCCTCGGCCCGGTGCGCGTCACCAACGAGCAACCGCGCCAACCGCACGAGCGCCGGCCCCCGCGCGAACACGTACTCCTCGAACGTCACAACCCGTCAGACGCGTCTACCGCCCCCGCCTGTTGACACACCGCCGCACAAAGTTCTGCTACCCGCCGGGCCGCTCCCACCGCCGCTGCCCCTCTAACAGACAAGGCATCGGGACCGCCCCAGCCGGGCTCCATGACCAGGTGGCGAGGAATAGCGCACCCATCGAATAGGTGCACTCCACCAGTAAGACCAGAAAATCGCGAGAACGGGCAGCCGTACCAGCCAGTCCAGCCACTCGGCGCCGATCTGCCCCCGCGCTGACGAGGGCCGCGGCATCATCGACCGCTTCCGCACGCTCTCCATCGCCCGGGTGGCGGTGCTCGCCGGCCGCAGCATCGCCGACCTGTCGCTACGCCTGATCGGCCTGGCCTGCATGGTGCTCTCCGGGTTCCTGCTGGCCGGCTGGCGCTTCCACCGCGGGGTGCCGGAGGCGCTGGCCGCGTTCGGGTTGCTGGCACTGTTCGGGTTCGCGATGATCTGGGTCGGCACGCTCATCGGCCTGTACGCGTCGAGCCCGACCATGGCCGACAACGCCACGTTCAGCTGGCTGTTTCCGATGACGTTCCTGGCCGGCACGTTCGTGCCCATCGAGGGCCTGCCCGGCTGGCTGCGGCCGATCGCCGACTGGAACCCGATGACCGCCACCGCGGCCGCCGTAGGCCACCTGTTCGGCAACCCCAGCCCGGTGTCCACCCGCGCCGCGTGGTCGCTGCGGCACCCGATCGCCGTGTCGCTCGGCTCGTCACTGCTGATGATCGCCACGTTCGTCCCGCTCGCCGTCCGCCGCTACGCCCGTACATAGGGCAGCCGCGCGGAGGTGACAGCATAGGGCGGGGACCTGGCCTCAAGATCATTTGACCGTCATTTGACCGTGGAGCCAGCCCGACGGGCCGGCACAACTTGGCACATGCCTGACGGCGTTGGATCACCCCAACTGACACCCGGAAGGGTGGATCCGCAACCCGCGCGGGACCAAGGATCGGCCGGATGTCCGTCATCCTGGCCAAGGTGATCATCGTGTCGGCCGTGTTCAGCAGCTGTGGCGGTCTGAAAACGCAGGTTGTCCCCTGCCGGGGGCACGTCACAGAACTGTGCACTTCCCACGGGCACGCTGGTGGTTGAGGCCACGTACCCGTTGCAGCCGCCACGAACCCGGCGTTGATCGTGTGATGGTACTGGCCCTTCATTCCGGGGCCGCCGGACCCAGGGACAGCGTCGGCCAAGTCCTTGCGGAGCGTCGACTTCACCGGACAGCGGCCCAGCCAGGCGATTCCCGCACCACGACTCGGGCGGGTTCCCGACGCAGGTGATCGACGTTAGCGGTGATCCACTTCGCGTCGCGTCGGTAAAGCTCGACGTGGCCGCGCAGCTTTTCCCTGCCTTCATCGGCGTAGGCCTCGGTGAAGGCGGCAAGGTCGTGTAGCCGCTGGACGGCAACCGGAAGAATGTCGGCGGGTAACAGCCCGGCGTCGTAGGTGTCGCAGAGCAGACGCAGGCGCCGGGCCTGCGCCGGCGGATCGCAGTCGAAGCCGCACCAGGTGGCGACCTCACGGGGCGTTTTGAGCACTGGAGTTGATCAGATGTTGTGACGCTCGGCGAGGCATACAGCCTCATCAGAGGGCCTCAGCCTCCTGCCGCTGCGGCGGCGGCCTGCGAGTCCCACATCCTGATGACCACGCCGAGAACGAAGATCCGCAACGCTGTCGCGAGGCCGGGCAGCTCGACGGCGACGTCGCCACGCCAAAAGCTGGTCTTGCGGACCGATCCTACCCGGGTGTCGCCGAGGACCAATTCCTCCTCGTTGCCCCCAGAACGACTTGCGCCGGAATTGGTAGGTCTGCTCGGCCGCCTCGACGGTCCACCGCTTGCGGCCTACCCGGTCGGCAGAGGCGACCACAGCCCCCGCGTCGTCGACCATCGTGTACTCGTTGCCCCATGCGTTGGACGGACCTGAAAACGCCGCCCGTCGAGCTCGAACTCGCCGCCGCTCTTCCAGACCGAGCTGTCCCACACCGTGATCTCCTGACCTCGTTCCGTCACCCTGTAACGGCTCCGCCAGACGCTGGTCTTCCGAGCTTCCATGCGATCAGCGTAGGACAATGCGGCTTCACGGTGGCACGCGAAGGCCATCGAGCAGCAGAACAGCAGCCACGCGAGCACGATCCCGGGAAGGGTCGCCTGCGCCGGTGTTCTGCGTCGTCGGCGTGTTCAGCGCAGGCCACGATGATGCGTAGGCCGGAACGGCACCTGCACGACGGCGCGCAGATCCGGCTGGCCGCCGCCTTCGCTGATGGCCGAGGGACGGTCCAACACCGGGATCGCGGCGGCTCTTGTCATCACCCCCGGAGTCGTGGAGAAGCATGTGGCGAACATCTTCGCGAACTCGGTTTGCCGTCATCGGACAGCGACTACCGCCGGCTCCTAGCCTTCCTCCGCCACGTCAGCGGCGGCTCTCACGCCCGCCGACGCTGGCGTCATTGTACTGGCCGTGTTACTTTTTACCCGTGCAAGTAAATCGACGCACGTTCACGAACGAGGCGAGAAGGGCGCAGATCGTTGAGCACGCCATCGCGACGATCGCCGAACTCGGCTGCGCCGGGGCCTCCTTCGTCCAGATCGCGAAGCGGGCGGGGCTCAGTAGCACGCGGCTGATCTCGTACCACTTCGCCGGCCGGGACGAGCTGATGAACGAGGTGGCACGAAAGGTGCTCGCTGATTTCTTCGCGTTCGTGCATCCACGGGTCGAGGCGCAGACCACGGCAGCCGGCCGGCTGCGCGCGTTTGTCGAAGCCAACGTGGATTTCATGCGCGCGCATCGGACCTACCTGCAGGTTCTGGTCGACATTCTCGGCAGCGCAGGGGGTGCCGGCGGCGCCTCCACCCAAGCGTCGAGCATCGCCGCGTCGGACCTGGCCGCGATCGAAGAGCTACTACGCGAGGGTCAACGCGACGGCGAGTTCCGGCAATTCGACACCCGGGTGATGGCAGTGGCGGTGCTGGCGCTGCGCAACGCCGTCATCGGCCGGCTCGCCGCCGATCCCGATCTGGACCTTGAGCCATACCGGCGTGAGCTGGTCACGCTGATCGAGCTAGCCACCCGCAAGTGAGCACCCGGAAGGGACGAGCATGAGCGACGACACGGCACGCTTCAGCAGCTTGGAAGCCGGCGGCCAGGCACGGCGAGGCAGCGGTATGAGACGCCGGCTGCCGGCGATGGCGCTGATTGGTGTCCTCGCCACCCCAGCGACCAGCGCGGTCGCCGTCAACCACCAGGAGAGGACGCCGGTGAACAGTCATCCCGTCGTGGCGACCGATGCCGGCCCGGTGCGCGGCAGCGTCACCGCGCAGAACCGTATCTTCCAGGGGATCCCGTACGCCGCCGCGCCTACGGGAAACCGCCGCTGGCGGGCGCCTCAGTCGGCCACCCCGTGGACGCAGCCGAGGGACGCCACCAAACCGGGCAGCCCGTGCCCGCAGCTGCCGTCGTCGTACACGGACGTGAGCAGCGTGAACGAGGACTGCCTGTCGCTGAACATCACCGCGCCCCGAGACGCGCGCCGCGGCGCCCGCAAGCCGGTCATGGTGTGGATCCACGGCGACGGCGCCGTCGGCGCCGGACATTTCTTCAACGCCGACCGGCTGAGCGCCGACGGTGACGTCGTCGCGGTGACCATCAACTACCGCCTCGGCGTGTTCGGCGGCTTCGGCCTTTCCGGACTGGACGGCTCGGGCACCTTCGGCCTGCAGGACCAGCAGGCGGCCCTGCGCTGGGTGCGGCGCAACATCGACGCGTTCGGCGGCGACCCGCACAACGTCACCCTGTTCGGTGTGTCCTACGGCGGCCTCGCCACGACCGCTCACCTGGTGGCGCCAGGCTCGAAGGGCCTGTTCGACCGGGCCATCATCGAAAGCGGCTTCGCCCTGATGGACCTGCCCGCCGAAGCCCTCTTCCCGGGCCTCGGCGCACAGCCGTGGTTCGGTTGGCGCCCGCAGACCGAGGTTGCCGAGGTCGGTGCATGGGTCGCCGGCGAACTCGGCTGCAACCCGGCCGATCCCGCCGTCGCGCTCGCCTGCCTACGCGCACTCCCGGTCGAGAAAATCCTGGCATACCCGCAGGTGATGAACATCTTCCAGGCGATCGCGTATGGCGGTAGTACCCTGCCGGAGCTGCCCGCCACGGCGTTGCTCGAGGGGCGCTTCCACCGGGTGCCGGTGATCTCCGGTGCGACCCGCGACGAGCACCGGACGTTCGTCGGACTGTTCCGGGTACTGCCCGGCAACCCGGTGACCGCGCAGCAGTACCCACAGCTATTGTCGACCGCGTTCGGCGCGGACCAAGTCGACGCGATCATGCGGCGCTATCCGCTCACCGACACCGAGTCACCGAGCATCACCTGGGCCAGCGTGCTCACCGACCGGATGTGGGCCCAATCAACGTTCGTGCAGAACCGGGCGCTGGCCGCCCACACGCCCACATACGCATACGAGTTCGCCGACCGCGACGCGCCCGTGTACCTGCCGTTCCCGCCGGACTTCCCGGCCGGCGCCTACCACGCCGGCGACACACCGTATGTGTTCCGCGACAAGCAGTTCACCGACACCGCCACCGCACAGCAGATCCGGCTGTCCGACCTGATCATCCGCTACTGGACCAACTTCGCCCGTACCGGCGACCCGACCAGCGCCGGCCTCAAACGGTGGCCGCAGTTCCGTCCCACCGAAGGCGTACCGCACGTGCAGTCCCTCGCGCCCGACCACATCGGCCCAGTCGACTACGCCGCCGAACACCACCTCGACTTCTGGTCCGCCCTGGACACCTCCCGGTAACCGCCACTCCGGTCACTGCACGGACAACCACACCCGCCAGCACCCCGACATACCGGTCGGTGACAGCAACACCGGCAGGCGACAACAGCGGTAAGCGGTGGCAAGTGCACGACGGCAGACCCCTGCCGCCGGGATCCAAGGACGTGCGACCGCTGGTGAACTCGGGAAACACGCCGACCAGGGCACCAACCTGCGCAGTGCCGGCGTCCGCTGGCGGCCCCAACAACAAGGACACCCGCGGTGAGCATGGCGGCCTCCCGGTCGGTCCCGGGTACTGCCGTCTTGGCGACGGTGGGTCTAGTCATCAACTAAAATGACTGCGTTGGCCTTCCCCGGTCCGCCGCTGTCGCATCTGCTCACCGGCGGGTGCCTACATTCCAGGATGCCGCTACCATGCGAGCTGTCGTAGGGACCAACGACCCACCATCTGGCCCGACGGTCCCGCCGGAGCATGTCAGCCGCCCGCCGGCAGGTGGGCGGACCGGCGCTTTGCCACGTTCGCGGCCCTCGCGCCACCCACGGCCTGCGGCAACGCCACGCTACCGACCCGCACCAACACCAACCGGCGCGGGGACGGGGACCGCGCACTTCGCGGCGCTGTCCGCTGACCAGGCGGGTGGCCAGCACCGCCGCCTGGATGCGCCGTTCGAGGCCGAGCTTGGCCAGCAAAGCTCGACATACGGTTCTTCACCGTCTTCTCGGCCAGGAACATTCACCCGGCGATCTCCCGGTTGGTCAGCCCTTCCGCCACGTACTCCAGGATCCGGCGTTCCTGCTCGGTCAGCGCCTTGAGCTCGGCCGGTTCCTCGACGCCGTGCCGGCTCCGTTCCAGCACCCGCGCGGTCACGTCGGATCCAGCAGCGACTGCCCGGCCGCCACCCGCCGCACCGTGTCGACCAGTTCGTTGCCGCGGATCTGCTTGAGCACGTACCCGGCCGCGCCAGCCATGATCGCCGCGAACACCACGTTCATCTGGACTTCAAGGGCTACTCCATTGAGGACTGCACGTTCGAGAACGCAGCCGTGGTGAGCCACCCGGTCGGCCTGACGCTGCTCGCCGACAAGGTGTCCACCGGGATCGCCTTCCAGGGCGTCGGCCGGCTGGAGGTCGGCGGCGGCAACCCTGGCCGGTCGCAACAGGGCGAGTCGTACTACGTGGGAAACTGCTATCTATCGATGGACGAGGCGGACTTGGTATCGGCGGAGATGACCGAACTGGTCATGGTCTCGATGAGGAACACGTCGGGCAAGCAGGTGCCGATGCATAGCGCCGGGTCGTGCGGATCATGAGGGAGGACTAGCATGAACGGCAGCGCTACCCGAAATGCGGCCGCCACGTCCCGAGGCCGAGCCACCGCCTTGGCCGTGCGTGACCTGCTCGACCGACTCGACAACGAGCTGCACCACCCGCAGCTCAGCCCCCGCCTCGGTGGTCTGGCCGTCCGTGGGGTCACCCTCGCCACCGGGTGGAGCCTCGAGGTCTGGCGGGCCCGGGTTGACGCCTGGTGCGCAACGATGGAGCAGCCGAACGGTGACCCGACGGCCGACATCGTGCCGGACGCCGGCGAATGGCTCAACCGGTTGCGGAAACTGCGGGCGTTTCTGGCCACCGCGGGTCGGGAGGCCGGACACATCGACCGCGAGGCCGGGGCGGATCCGCAGGCCCAGGCCCTGTTCGGTGACAACGGCCAGGCCGTCGTCGCCGACGCCATGGACTGGTTCGCCACGCTCGACGGCACGGTAGCGACCGAGACGCCGGGTGTTGAAGTGCGGGACCTGACAAAGCGGTACGACCAGGTCACCGCCGTGGACGGGGTGTCGCTGACGATACCTAGGGCACAGACCTTCGGACTGCTCGGACCGAACAGCGCGGGCAAGACAACGCTGATCGAGTGCATCGAAGGGATCCGGTCGCCGGACGCCGGTACGGTCCGCGTGCTGGGGTTGAGCCATCGCGACCACGCCAAGGAGATCAAGACTCGTATCGGCGTGCAGCTGCAGAAGACGGGGTTCTACGAGCTACTGAGCCTGCGCGAGACCCTCGAGCTGTACGCGAGCTTCTATCCCCGGCCGGCGGACGTCGAGGACCTGATGAGCCGCCTGCAGATCCAGGACAAGGCCAAGACCCTCGTCAAGGATATGTCCGGCGGCATCTTCCAGCGCATGTCCCTCGGCGTCGCCCTCGTCAACGACCCGGAGATCATCTTCCTCGACGAGCCGACCACCGGGCTTGACCCGCAGGCCCGGCGAGTCATCTGGGACGTGGTCCGGTCCCTCAAGGTCAGGGGGAGGACGGTGGTGCTCACCACGCACTACATGGACGAGGCGGAGCAACTGTGCGACCGGGTAGCCATCATGTCCGCCGGACGAATCCGGGCCGAGGGCTCGCCCGCCGACCTGATCCGCCAGTACATCGGCGAGAGCATCGTGGACGTCGCACTCACCGAGGGCTTCGACCCAGCGACCGTTCCAGCGCTGCCGGGAATCGGCAAGTGCATCACCCAAGGCGGCCGGCTCGTCATCCAGGCCAACGATCCCGCCGGGCTGCTCACCTCGCTTCTGGCCCTGCCGCGGCCACCAGCGGAGGCCCGGATCCGGCGAGGCACGCTCGATGACGTCTTTCTCACCATCGCGGAGCAAGGGGAACGGTCATGAGAACCCTCCGTGCGATCTACCTAAGCCAGGCCCGGGTCTTCCTGCGCGATCGGGTCACCGTGCTGATCACGGTGCTGCTGCCGCTGGTGCTCGGCCTGTTCTTCGGCTATATCTTCGGACCGTCCGGGGCGTCCCCGATGCGCATCCTCGTGGTCAACGAGGACTCCGGCGCGGCCGCCACCGCCGTCGTGAACGCCATCACGAGCCAGCGCGACGGGGACCTCACGGTCGCCACCGGCGCGAAGGGTCCGGCGCTGGCCGATCTCGAGGACGGCAAGGCGGACCTCGTCATCGTCATACCGTCAGGGTTCTCCGAGCGCGTCGCCCGCAAGGAGGCGACTGACCTCACGGCCAGCGTCAACTCAGGGCAGGACATCAACGCCGACGTGACGTTCCTGGCCGCACAAGCGATCATCGCGAACGTCGACCAGCGGCTATCCGGTAACAGCGACGTGGTCCGTCTCCAACAGCGAGACATCGCCACACACGTACCGACGCTGGCGGAGTTCTACGTGCCCAACTTCCTCGCGGTCTCGATGCTGTGGCTGAGCATCTTCGCCACCGCGTTACCCCTGGTTAAACAACGCGAGAGCGGGTGTCTGCTGCGGATCAGCATCGCACCGGTCTCGAAGGGCATCTTCATGACCGGCGTGACGCTCTGGCGGATGTCGGTCGGCGTGGTGCAGAGCGCACTGTTCATCGCGGTGGCGATGCTCACCATGGGATCCCCCGACGCCACCCGATGGGTGCCGCTGGCGGGCGCGGTGCTGCTAGGCAACCTCGTCTTCACCGTCATGGGCTACATGATCGCCGGCCTGTCCCGCACCGTCTCCAGCGCCGAGGGCATCGGCCAGGCATTCAACTTCGGGTTCCTGTTCCTGTCCGGCGTGTTCTTCACATCCGACATGCTCCCGGCCGCAGTCCGCACGATCGCTGACGTGATACCGCTCGCCTACCTTGCGGACCTCCTACGTCAACTGCTCGTCGGCTACCCTGCCCACTTCCCCTTGTGGATCGACTTCGCCGTGCTCGGCGGGGTCGGCGTGATCTTCACGCTGATCTCGTTGCGGACGTGGCGCTGGCAATGACCCTCGGCTGGGGATCGCTGCGGTCACGGATCGCGTAGGGCCCAGCGGTCCCGGATCGGCCGGGTCCAATGACCAGGTCAGGTTCGGGACCTTCAGCCCTACATCCGCACGGCGGCCGCCGGCAGGCTGGCCTGGTGACCGCCACCGAGACCGCCATCGTGATCGACGACCTGCATGCCGAGCTGGACATCCCGCACGACGGCACCCTGTCCAAGGTCCTGTACCGCGATGACTGGCTGCGGGTGGTCGGCTTCGCGTTCGACACCGGCCAGCGGCTGACCGAACACACCTCCGCCCTTCCCGTGGTGATTCAGGTGGTTTCCGGCCGCCTCGATCTGGTCCTCGGCGATCGGAAGGCGCAGGCCGGGCCGGGCTCCTGGATCCGCCTGCCGGCTCGGCTGCCGCACAGCGTCCACGCCATCGAGCCGACCCGCATGCTGCTGACGATGCTGGCCACCCCACCGCGGCCCGCCGGGGAGGTCTGAGCGGGACGTCGTATGCAACTACTGCCGATGCCGACAGTTCCCGCTCATCGGCTGACCCGCCGCCGAGCAGGCCACGGGGGGTAACGGGGGCGGCGACCTCGCCCAGGACCAGGCCGACCAGCGCTCGTACTCCCCCGACCAGGCGTCTGCACCGTCACGGCGCGCTCGCCCGGTATCCGCGACACGCGCGCGGCCGCCCTGTAACAGATCAAGGATTCGATCAACACAGCCACAGCCCAGACAAGGGATGACGTGGATCGGCATTGTTGCCCACCTCAGCATCGGCTCGCAGCCGGCTATGACCTGGTCGAAGGCTCGCTTTCCTTGACGCGCAATCAAGTGATCGAGGATTGAGCTTTCCGTCTGTCGTCGCGCGACTGCGGAGCGTTCAGCCAGCTGCAGCACGTAGGCCTTCCGCGCGTGCGCGGCCATCGCCGCGCGGGTCTCCTCAGGTAGCACGCCCCTCGGGATCGACCTGACGCTCGAACCGATCGAGGAACGCCCTGGTGCCGGAAGACGTCCGGGCCGTTCGGTCGGCGGTCCTAGCCCATGATGCGTGCGCGGCGATCCGAGCTCGGCGGCTGCGCTGCGCCGCGGTCATCCGGCTTCCCCGCTCTCGGCCGTCGCGCGCGTTCTGGTGTTCAGACACGTTCGCCTACTTTCAGCCGCGCGTGTACTTTCTGGGCGCGTTCGGCTGCGGCGCTGGCGCCGTAGCGGCGAGGCATGTCGTCTGAGGTCCAGCCGAGTAGGAGCATCAGGTCGCCGGTGTCGCCGCCGGCGAGTTTCCACTCGTGGGCGAACGTGTGCCGCCAGCGGTGAGCGTGCAGACGGGCCACGCCGGCAGCGTCACCGCGCCGGCGGAGCATCAGCTTGATCCCGTTCGCGGCCAGCGGGTTGCCGCCACGCACTGCGAGCCACAGGTGCTCGAATATGGCGTATCGGTGCTGCGCTCGGGCGCGCAGGTAGCGGCTGAGCGCCCGGCCGGCCTTCGACCCGAACCTCACCTGCCGGTCGTTGGCCCCCTTGCCGTGGTAGTGCACGACATCTCGGTCCAGATCCAGATCAGAAACGGCCAGGTTCGCGACCTCGGACAGCCGCGCCCCCGTGTTGTACAGCAGCCGGATGATCGCCTCATCGCGCAGGCTGGCGAAGTCCTTGCCCTTGCACACATCCAGAACGCTCTTGATCTCCTCGTCACGCAGAACCGGGATCAGCTTCTGCGGCGTCTTCGGCTGCCGCACCCGCTCCATCGACGATCGGTCGATCACCTCCTCGTCCTGCACCAGCCAGCGGAAGAACTGCTGCAACGCCTTGTACTTGTTCATCGCCGTAGACGGCGAGCGGGTCTGCACCATCCACGCCTGGAAGCTCTCCAGGTGCGCCCGCCGCACAGCCGCTGGATCCGCAGCGGCGCCCTCGGCGTCGAGGTCGACACGATGGCCGTCGAGATAGCGAGCCAGTTGCACGACCGCCAGCAGGTAGTTGTAGCGGGTCGTCGCTGGATAGTTGCCAGCTCTCAGTGTTCGGTCCCAGTCCCGCACGAATTCCGCCCACGCGGGGGGCGTCCATCCAACGCCCTGGATCAGGCTCTCGGATAGGTCGTTGCAGCTGGGTGAGCTGATCCGGGACGTAGCGGCGGTGAGGTGCTGTCAGCCACTGCGGTCACGAGTGACATCCTCGCCTTGCGCCAGCCGAGCGGACAACCTGCCTGCGGCGGGCCGTGACCGCTTCTTCTGTGCCTGCCGCCGTGATCGGGCGTAGGGTGGAGGTGTTGTCACTCAGGTCCCGTGCCGCCGATTTGTGGCCGGCTCGGCACTGTCCGGCTGTCGGGACCTGCATGGGCCGTGAATCGTCCACTCTGGACCCCGGTGGATTAATCCGCACCAGCACTGCGGCCGACCGCCAGGGGTAGGTCATGAATGGCCACGACGTGGATCGCCCAGCGGGCCTGGTCCCGGTACGCCTACGCCTGCGGCCGGCGGCCGCCCGCGCCGGTCCGGTACTGGACGGCGGCTGGTGGCCACAGACCGATGAACCGGTCCGGGAGCTGAAATCGTTGGTGCCGCTTGTCGACGTTCTCGCTGGCCGGCAGCCAGGCTGTCGGCCGCTGAAAACGCCTGTCCGGCCGGACGATGAGTGCGACGACCGTAACCAACGCGAGCGCGAGCATGCCGGCGGCGATGGTGAACACTGTGGTGGTGCGGTGTACCCACGAGGCTGTGTCGTCGAGAGTGGGGGTGTCGGTGGCGGCGTAGACGGTGACGAGCACGGCTAGGCCGAGGGAGCCACCGAACTGGTGGGCGACGTTTGTGAGCCCGGAGGCGGCTCCGGTGTCGGCGGGGTCGACGTGGGCGACGCCGGCTGCGGTCAGCGGGCCGAGGGTCACGCCCGCTCCGAGGCCGATCAGCGCGAGCTGCGGTGCGATGCCGGTGAAATAGGTGGTGTCGACGGATAGCAGGCTGAGCCAGCCCACGCCGAGCAGTGTGACAGTGAGGCCCAGGGCGAGCAGCCGGCCGCCGCCGAGTAGCCCGGCGAGACTGGCAGAAGCGAGCGCTGCGGTGAAGAGGGCAACAATGTATGGCAAGAGGGCGAGGCCGGCCTGAAATGGGCTGAGTCCGAGAACGCCTTGTAGGTACTGAGTGGTGAAGAACCAGAAACCTACCATCGCGCCGATGAACAGCGCACGGGTCGCGTAGGCGCCGCACCGCATAGGACTGGCGAATAGGCGTAGCGGCATGATCGGCTGGCGTGCCCGGCGCTCATGCTGTACGAACAGCATGGCCAATCCGACCCCCGCCGCAAGCACGGCAATGGTGATGGGGTCGGCCCAGCCGGTTTCGGCGGATCGGACAATGCTGTACACGAGCGCGGTCATCGCGAGGCAGGACGTGGCAGCACCGGGGATGTCCAAGCGCCCTGGAAGTCGTTGCCTTTTCGGTAGCACGCGCATCGCGGCGGCGATCATGGTGACGCCGATCGGGACGTTGAGAAAGAACCCTACGCGCCAAGACAGCAGGTCGGTGAAAGCTCCGCCGATGAGCGGACCAAGACCCGCGCCCAGACCGCCGGTGGCACTGTAGTAGCCGAGCGCGCGGGCGCGTTCCCGGCCGGCAGGGAACCCGGTGGTGAGCAGTGTCAGAGTCGTCGGTACGAGAACGGCCGCGCCGATTCCCTGCACCGACCGAGCGGTGATCATCCAGGTGGACGATGGGGCCAGGCCGATGGCCAGTGAGGCGGCGGTGAATAGGGCAAGGCCGACGATGAGCATGCGGCGGCGGCCGAAGAGGTCAGTGGCGCGGGCGCCGACCAGCAGCAGCCCGCCCAAGGAGAGGCTATAGGCGTTCTGCACCCACGACAGGCCGGCGGCGGAGAAATTGAGTTCGCGCTGCAGTTGTGGAAGCGCGTTGACGACAATCGAGCCGTCTAGCACGATCATCAGATAGCTGAGCAGAGCTATCGTGAGCATCGCGGTACTCCGGGAGCGGATGCGGGGGGTTACCGAGCTCGCGGTGATGGGTACGGGCATCACGGTGGTGACGTTCACGCGAACGCGCCCGGGATAGGCCATTGACCACTCGAGTTACTGGTGTGGACATAAATCCGCGTGCTCGGCGGCTCGCCGGCCCTGAATCTCGTGGACAATAGCGACAAGATGCGCACTCCCCAACCCCCCGGTCGTTGCGTTCGCACATCGCGAAGGGGCCGGACAGTATTATGCTCTCTGCTTACGCCACTGCCATCGGCCATATTCAGTGGCTGCACAGCCCGCATTAGGGCGTTCCGCCGGCCGGAACAGAAAATGGAGCGCTGTACCCAATCAAGCTGTCCGGGGGCCACACTTCACCGATCTCGTTGACGTCGGGGCGGCAGGCACTGCGCTGTCTTAGTCCGGCGAACACGTGGGTGCCGTACCAATGGTGAGATACCAATATCGCACTCCAATTTGACCAAAGACGCTGAGCGCCAGGAATCGAAGAATGATCACGGCCCTATGGGTGACAGCTATCCCACGCGACATAGCTCCTGGCAAGCCATAAGAAGGCCACGGATATGGCACCTAGCGCGGGCCGATAGGCGGTGATCGGCCACTGTCCGGGCGTCTTAAGGCGATCCCAGAGACAGCGAATGCGAGCGGTTCCGCAGATGGGTTCGCTTGGTGCGACCGACTTGGTCACTGAGGAGGTGGAATATCGTGCCTCCATGGACGAGCAGAGGGTGTGGTTTACTTCGCTCATACCCGGGCTTCGCCCGTGTCTCAGTCTGTCACCCACCAACGCGTTGCAGCGGAGCGAACCCTCATAGCTCTTCAATGAGCATGACGACGAATGAGCGAAGCCTCGAATAACGACTCTATTCAGCGGGACCGCGTGTCGCGTTCGCGACAAGGGGTCCAGTCGGCCCTTTTGCCCGGACCGCGAGTGAGACGGCGTGAGCCGCCCCTGTGATACGGTTTGCCGCTTCTGTGAGATGGAAACTTCGGGTAGGTCCGCCGACAGCTACGGCCGGGACAGGAATCCACCGCAGCCCAGGACGGCTGCTGCAACTGCATCTATACCTGCCGATCACTCGCTGCGGCTAACGGCCTAACCGCTGATACTGGTGGCGTTGAGTCCCGGGGGCGTGATTGAACAGCGATCGTATACGGCGCCAGAGCCTCATTCGGTTCGTAGGATCCGAGTCCCTGAGGCCGCAACGCAACGAGCATCTTGGCGGCGGCGGTACTAGGGC
>Ga0272482_10000363_pt1 | contig 14115 bp, 5 predicted proteins | sample RVTome_8_FD_192427 | JGI IMG/M metagenome (GOLD analysis project Ga0272482, IMG submission 192427) | Soil microbial communities from uranium-contaminated site in the Upper Colorado River Basin, Wyoming, United States - RVT160D0 (version 2) ...
GCGAAACAGCCGCAGCAGGTCGAGCGGGTCGACGCCGCGGCACAGCACCATGCCGTGCTGCCGGTACGCGGGAAACACGTGGTCCGCGGGGCCCAGCGCGTGCGCGGCGCCCACGTGCGCGGCCTCCTGGCCGAGGCTGGGTATCCACATGCCGAGCTCGCCCTGGCGCTGCAGCGCGGTCGCCTCGGCGTCGAGGCGCCGGGCCAGCACCATGTCCCGGTACATGGCCTGGCACTGCTCGCCGGTGGCGTCGTCCGGATAGGACGGGTGCGCGATCCGTTCGCCTTCCGGCGTCAGTAGGCAGATCGTCGTGTCGTCGAACGTCCAGCCGGTCGCGATCGGGGTCACGGCTGGGCCATCCGGTGCTCGGCCAGCCGCTCGGCGGCCGCCACCGGCAGTATCCCGTCCCGCGCGGCGATGCGGAGCACCCGCTTGGTGGTCTCGTAGATGCCGGTGGCCCGCTGCCGCGCGCGGTCCGCGTCGAAGCCGCCGATCTCCTCGGCCACCTGGATCAGGCCGCCGGCGTTCACCATGAAGTCGGGTACGTAGACGGTGCCGCGATCGGCGAGCAGCTCCTCCGCGCCAGGGGCGAGCTGGTTGTTGGCGCCGCCGCAGACGATCCGGGCTCGCAGCGAGGTCAGCGCGTCCACGGTCACGGTGCCGCCGAGCGCGCACGGGGCGTACACGTCGATGTCGGCGCCGATCAGCGCCTCCCGGTCGGGCACGACCGTGACCTGTGGATGGCGGGCGACCGTCCGGGCCACCGCCGCGCCGTCCACATCGAACACCGTTACCGCGCAGCCCTCTTCGAGCAGGTGGTCGACCAGCCGGGCGCCGACCTTGCCGACTCCCTCCACGCCGACCCGGCGGCCGCGCAGCGCGGCGCCACCCCAGAGCTCCTCGGCGGCCGCGCGCATGCCCAGCGCCACGCCGTAGGCGGTCAGGATCGACGAGTCGCCGGCACCGCCGGTCGAGGCGGTCCGGCCGGTCGTGAACGGGCACACGCTCGCCACCACGTCCATGTCCGCCGACTCGGTGCCGACGTCGCACGCGGTGATGTACCGGCCGCCGAGCCCGTTGATGAAGGCGCCGTACGCCCGCAGCAGCGGCGCGGTCTTGTCCCGCGCCGGATCGCCGATGATGACCGCCTTGCCGCCGCCGAGAGCCAGGCCGGCGAGAGCGCTCTTGTACGCCATCGCCCGCGCGAGCTCCAGTACGTCGGCGAGCGCGGCGTCCTCGTCCGGGTACGGGTAGAAGCGGGTGCCGCCGAGCGCCGGGCCGAGGGCCGTGGAGTAGATGGCGATGATAGCCCGCAACCCGGTCTCCGGGTCCACACAGGACACCACCTCTTCGTGGCCCGTCCCGCGGTCGAGCACCAGGGTCCGCGCGCTCATCCGGCCTCCTCGCCGATCGCGTGCCATGTCTGGGTCAGGCCTTCGGCGAGCGACGTACGCGGTCGCCAGCCGAGGTTGTCCGCGGCGCGGCGCACGTCCAGCCACAGCGCCTTGCGGTCGAAGCCGCGCCCGTCCTGCCGCCGCACCACGAGCTCGCGGCCGGTCACGGTGGACACCTCGCGCAGCAGTTCGGTAAGGGACGTCGGCGCGCCGGATCCGATGTTGAGGATGGGCGGCAGCGCGCCGCGGGCGCCCGCCGGGGCGGACATCGCCGCGTGGACGCGCAGCATGGCGTCCAACACGTCGTCGATGTAGACGAAGTCGCGGCGGACCTCCGGGTCGCCGATCAGGTCCACCGGCCGGCCGGCGCCGGCGGCCCTCAGCCAGTGCGGGATCACGCCGAAGCCGGGCGCGGTCCGCGCGCCGGAACCGTACATGCTGGCGAGCCGGATCACCAGCGGTCGCAGCCGGCCGGCCTGGTCGAGCAGGGCGCGTTCCATGCGCAGCTTGCCCGCACCATAGGCGCCGGGCGCCCACGTCGGTGCCGCTTCGTCGTACGGCGGCTCGATCCTCGGGTCGTAGACCGTGCCGGAGCTCGCCAGCACGACGGCGGTGTCGCCGCCAGCGCGGCGCAGCCCGCCGAGCAGCCGGTCGAAGAGCTCGTAGTCGGCCTCCACCAGCTCGGGGTGGCTCTCGGCGCTGCCCGGCGTGACGCTCGTCGCGAAGTAGAACAGGATCGGCGCGCCGCGCAGCCCTGGCGCCAGCTCGCCGTCCCGCAGAAACGGGCGCGACCGCGTGAAACGCTCGGTCGGCACGCCCGCCGCCTCGAGCGCGGCCACCAGCCGGGCGCCGACGAAGCCGCCAGCGCCGATAACGGCGGCGCCGGGTGCCGTATCCGGTGCCGGCAGGTCACGCGCGGACCCGGCCCTCGACATGGTTGCAGACACAGCGGCAGGCTCTCAGGCCCCGCTTGGCTGGGCCTAAGTCCGGAAGCGGCGCGCCACAAGGCCGGCACCCGCCCAACACACCCATTAGCCCGTCTTAAGAACCCCCCGCGACAGTGATCGCGGACCGCAGTCACCTGCCTCGATTCGACGAGAGAAAGGCCGGACATGGACGTGAGTGGGCGTGCAAGCCAGGTCACCGAATGCCGGGTGTGTGGAAAGTCGGACTGGCAGGACGTCGTTTCGTTCGGCCAGATGCCGTTGGCGAACGGCTATCTGGAGCCCGCCAAGTCCTATCCGGACGAGCTGTACTTCCCGCTGGCGCTACTCTCCTGCCGCTCCTGCCGCCTGCTGAGCCTCAGCCTCGTGGTCGACCCCGAGCTGCTGTACCGCGACTACGCGTATGTCACGTCGGACTCGAACATGATCCGAAACCACATGCGGTACGTGGCGCAGACCTGCCAGAAGCGTTTCGAGATGCCGGCCGACAGCCTCGTGGTGGAGCTCGGCAGCAACATCGGCACGCAGTTGAAGGAGTTTCAGAGCGCGGGCATGCGCACGCTCGGCGTGGACCCTGCGGAGAACCTCGCCGAGATCGCCAACGCGGCCGGCGTCGAGACCCTCCCAGAATTCTTCAACGCGGAGACGGCCGAGTCGATCCGCGAGACCCACGGCCCGGCGCGGCTCATCCTGGGCCGCCACGTGTTCGCGCACATCGACGACGTGGCCGGCATCGCGGCCGGCGTATCGCAGCTGCTGGCGCCCGACGGCGTCTTCGCCATCGAGGTGCCGTACGCCCTGGACATGCTCGACAAGATCGAGTTCGACACGATCTACCACGAGCACCTCTCGTACTACCTCGTCGGCACGCTGGTGACGCTCTTCGAGCGGCACGGCCTGCGCGTCGTGGACGTGGAGCGGGTGGGCGTGCACGGCGGCTCCATCATGGTCTTCGTCGGCCTGGAAGGCAGCCGCTGGCCGGTCTCGCCGCGCGTGCCGGAGCTGATCGCCCTGGAGGAGCGCACCGGCCTGTACGAGGACGCCGCGTACCACCGCTTCGCCCAGAGCATCGACCAGATCCGCAAGGATCTGCCCACGCTGGTGCGCGGCCTCCTCGCCGAGGGCAAGCGGATCGCCGGGTACGGCGCCTCGGCGAAGGGCAACACGATCCTGAACGCGTGCGGGCTCGGCCCGGACGAGCTGGAATTCTGCAGCGACACCACCGACCTCAAGCAGGGCAAGGTGCTGCCGGGCACGCACATCCCGGTCTGCACGCCCGAGTACGCCAAGGCGCACGCGCCGGACTACTACCTGCTGCTCGCCTGGAACTACGCCGGCGAGATCATCGGCAACGAGCGCGCGTTCATGGAGGCGGGCGGCCGGTTCATCGTGCCGATCCCGGTGCCTTCGGTCGTCGGCCCGTGAGCCCCACCGCGATCGTGACCGGTGCCGGCAGCGGCATCGGCCGGGCGACCGCGCGGCTCTTCGCCAAGGAGGGCGCGAACGTCCTCGCGGTCGGGCGTACCGCCGCGAGCCTGGCCGAGACGGCCGAGGAGCGGCCGAACATCCGGCCCTTCGTCGCGGACGTCACGGCCGAGGACGGGCCCGACGCGGTGGCGGCGGCCGCGCTGGACGAGTTCGGCCACATCGACGTGCTCGTCAACAACGCCGGCATATCGCGGCCGGCGCGGCTGGGCGACCTCGACCGGGAACGCACCCGGCAGCAGATCGCGACGAACCTCGTGGCGCCGATGTTCCTGGCCCAGGCGGTGGCACCGCACCTGCCCTCGGGCGGGGTGATCGTCAATATCACCTCCAACCCGGCGGAGCGCGGCTGGCCCACCCACTCGGTCTACGGCAGCACGAAGGTGGGCCTGGACTTCCTGACCCGTACGTGGGCGGTCGAGCTGGCCCCGCGCGGCATCCGGGTGATTTCCGTGGCGCCGGGTCCGACCGACACACCGTGGTACGTGCACACCGACATCACGCCGGAACAGCTGGCGGAGAAGCGGAAGAACCGGCGGCTCCCGCTGGGCCGCGAGGCGCAGCCGGAGGAGATCGCCTGGTGGATCGTGACCGCCACGCGCCCTGAGGCCTCGTACGTCACCGGTGCCGTCTTCCGTGTCGACGGAGGGATCAGCATCTCCTGACCGGCATCCGGTTTAGGTCGCACCAAGTGGACCGTTAGTCGAGGTGATGATCCTGATGCACATGGGCGAGGTGACTGCGGAAGGCGTGCCCAGCGGCTCTGTCGCGCTGATCGGTATCGCGTGCCGGCTACCCCGGGCAAGCGAGCCGTCGGCCCTGTGGGAGCTGGCACGCGCGGGCGAGGACATCCTGGCCGGGCCGGAGCCACCGGAACCACCGGACGCCGGGTTCTTCGGCATCTCACCGTCGGAGGCGGCGGCGATGCCGGCGGGCGAGCGGCTGCTGCTGGAGCTGGCCTGGTCCGCGCTGGAGGACGCCGGCATCGTGCCGGCGGCGCTGGAGGCGAGCCGGGTCGGCGTCTTCGCCGGGATGAACGAGATCCTGGCGCTGCTGGGCCTGCGGGGTTCCAGCGTGATCGAGGACGCGCCGGTGGCCGCGACGCTGCGGGCCTGCGCGAGCCTGCGCGCCGGTGCGTCCACTGTGGCCATCGTCGGCGCGGCCGAGGGCCAGCGCGGCGGGGCCTTCGTTCTCAAGCTCCTCGACGCCGCGACCGCGGACGGCGACCTGGTCTACTGCGTGATCCCCGACATCGAGGCGGGCGGCGTCCGGCCGGTGGATCGGGACGGCGGATCCGGCGTCGCGGCCATGTCGGCGCTGCTCGTCGCCGCCCTGCGCGCCGCGAACGGCGAGCCGCCGGATCCCGACCAGCCGCGCCCGATCGCGTTCGACCCACCACCCGCGCCGGTCGTCCCGGCGGGCGATGCCGGCGCGGCCGCGTCGCCGCTGCCCTGGACCATCTCGGGTCGCGACGAGGCAGGGCTGCGGGAGCAGGCCCGCCGGCTGCGCGCCCACCTCGATGCCCACCCCGACCTTTCGCCGCGCGAGGTCGGCTGGTCGCTGGCGGGCACACGGACCGCGTTCGAGCACCGGGCCGTGCTCGTCGGGCGCGAACGGGACGACTTCCTGCGCGGCCTGGAGGCGCTCGCGGCCGGCGCCGACGCGGCCGGCCTCATCCACGCTCCGGCCGGGCCCGGGGCGGTGGGCGGGCCGGTGTTCGTGTTTCCCGGCCAGGGTTCACAGTGGACGGCCATGGGCGCCGCGCTGCTGGAGACCTCACCGCTGTTTCGCCAGCACGCCACCGCCTGCGCCGACGCCCTACTCCCCTACACCGGCTGGAACGTCCTGGACGTGCTGACCGGCGCACCCGGCGCGCCGCCGCTGGAGGACGCCGACGTCGTGCAGCCGGCGCTGTTCGCGGTCATGGTGTCGCTGGCCGCCGTGTGGCGCTCGTACGGTGTCGAACCCGCCGCCGTGGTCGGCCACAGCCTCGGCGAGATCGCCGCCGCCTGCGTCGCGGACGCGCTGTCCATCGAGGACGGCGCGCGGGTCGTGGCGCTCTGGAGCCAGCTCCAGGCGACGCTCGCCGGGCAGGGCGAGATGGCCTCGGTCCCGCTGCCGGCCGACCGGATCACTCCCCGGCTGGAGCGCTGGGCCGGCCGCGTCGGCATCGCCGGTGTCAACGGGCCGAGCTGGGTCGTCATCTCCGGCGACGGCGAGCCGGTCCGGCAGATCGTCGACGAGCTCGTCGCCGAGGGCGTGCGGGCCCGCCTGATCCCGGTCGGTCTCGCCGCGCACTCGCCGCAGATCGACGGGCTGCGCGACCGCATGCTGGAGGCGCTCGCACCGATCGCGCCGAAGCCGTCGAGCGTGCCGTACTTCTCCACCGTGACCGGTGGCTGGCTGGACACCGCCGAGCTGGACGCCGCCTACTGGTGCCGCAACCTGCGCCAGACCGTCCACTTCGAACAGGCCATCCGCGGTCTCGTCCGCGAAGGGTACCGGGTCTTCGTCGAGATGAGCCCGCACCCGGTGCTGACCATGGGCGTGCAGGAGACCGCCGACGACGCGGGCGCGAGCGGCGCGCTCGTCATCGGCTCGCTGCGCCGCCGCGAAGGTGGCCTGGAGCGGCTGTGGACCGCGCTGGCCCAGGTACACGGCTACGGCGGCCGGGTGGACTGGCGGGCCGCGTTCGAGGACGCCGCGCACCAGCGGGTCCGGCTGCCGGCGTACCCGTTTCACGGGCGCGGCGGCGCGGACCCCGGCACGGACACCGGCTCCCCCATCCGCAAGCGGCTCGCCGGCCTGCCCGCCGACGAGAGCCTCGGCGTCCTACTGGAGCTCGTACGCGCCGAAGCGGCCGCCACGACGGGCGCCGCCGTCGCTGACGCGGACGCGTCGTTCTGGGAGCTGGGCTTCGACTCGGTGACCGCGCTGGAGTTCCGGACCCGGCTGAGCGCGGCCACCGGCCTGCGCCTTCCGGCGACGCTCATCTTCGACCACCCGACGCCGGCCGCCCTCGCCGCCCACCTCGCCGCCGAGGTCAACGGCGGCGGCGCGGCGGCCACCGTGGCGGCGCCACCGCCGGACGCCGACGAGCCGATCGCGATCGTCGCGATGAGCTGCCGACTCCCGGGGGACGTGCGCTCGCCCGAGGACCTGTGGGCGCTGCTGGCCGCCGACGGCGACGCGGTGTCCGCCTTCCCGACCGACCGCGGCTGGGACGTCGACCGCCTGTACGACCCCGACCCCGAGCAGGCGCACCGGTTCTACCAGCGGGAGGCCGGCTTCCTCGGCGGCGTCGACGGGTTCGACGCGGCGTTCTTCGGCATCGGGCCACGCGAGGCGCTCGCCATGGACCCGCAGCAGCGGCTGCTGCTGGAGACGTCGTGGGAGGCGTTCGAGCGGGCCGGCATCCCGCCGAACGAGGTGCGCGGCACCTCGACCGGTGTGTTCGTCGGCGCGATGACCCAGGAGTACGGCCCCCGCCTGCACCAGGCGCCGGAAGGCTTCGAGGGGTACGTGCTGACCGGCAACACGGCGAGCGTCGTCTCCGGGCGGCTCGCATACGTGTTCGGGCTGGACGGTCCGGCGGTCACAGTGGACACCGCCTGCTCGTCCTCGCTCGTCGCCCTGCACCTCGCCGGCCAGTCGCTGCGGCGGGGCGAGTGCGACCTGGCCCTGGCCGGCGGCGTCGCCGTGATGGCCACACCCGGCATGTTCATCGAGTTCAGCCGCATGCGCGGGCTCGCGCCGGACGGGCGGTGCAAGGCCTTCTCGGCCAGCGCCGACGGCTTCGGGCTCGCCGAGGGCGTGGGCATGCTGTTGCTGGAGCGCCTGTCGGACGCCCGGCGCAACGGCCACCAGGTGCTCGCCGTCATCCGCGGCTCCGCCATCAACCAGGACGGCGCCAGCAACGGCCTCACCGCGCCCAACGGGCCGGCACAGGAGCGCGTGATCCGGGCCGCGCTCGCCGCGTCGGGGCTGACCCCGGCCGAGGTCGACGCCGTGGAGGCGCACGGCACCGGTACACCGCTCGGCGACCCGATCGAGGCGCAGGCGATCCTGGCCACCTATGGGCGGGACCGGTCCGGTGACCCGCTCTGGCTCGGCTCGCTGAAGTCGAACATCGGGCACGCGCAGGCCGCCGCCGGTGTCGCCGGTGTGATCAAGATGGTGCTGGCGATGCGCCACGGCGTGCTGCCCGCCACGCTGCACGTCGACGCGCCGTCGCCGCACGTCGACTGGTCCGCCGGCGCGGTGTCGCTGCTGACCGCCCCGGTGCCGTGGCCGCGCACCGAGCGCCCGGCCCGGGCCGGCGTCTCCTCGTTCGGCATCAGCGGCACCAACGCGCACCTGATCCTGGAGGCGGCGCCGGAGCCCGCGCCGCCGTCCACGGCGGACGGTCCGGCACCCGCGCTTCCGTGGCTGCTCTCCGCGAAGACCGCGCCCGCGCTGCGCGACCTCGCCACCCGCCTGCACGCCCTGGTGGCCGCCGGCGAGCACGACGCGCTCGACGTCGGCTTCGCGCTCGCTACCGCCCGCGACCACCTGCGCGGCCACCGTGCCGCCGCCGTCGGTGCCGGCCGCGAGGAGCTGCTCGCCGCGCTGGCCGCCCTCGGCAACGGCGAGCCGAGCGGCGGCCTGGTCACCGGCACCGGCGCGCCCGGCGGCAGGCTGGCCTTCCTCTTCAGCGGCCAGGGCAGCCAGCGCGCCGGCATGGGCCGGGAGCTCGCCGCCGCCGTCCCCGACTTCGCGGACGCGCTCGACGAGGTGTGCGAGCTGTTCGACCCGCACCTGGAACGGCCGCTGCGCGAGGTGATGTTCAGCGTGCCCGGCACGCCGGACGCGGGACTGCTGGACCAGACCCTCTACACGCAGACCGGGCTCTTCGCGCTCGAGGTGGCGCTGTACCGCCTGCTGCGGCGCTGGGGCGTCCGCCCGGACTTCCTGATCGGCCACTCCATCGGCGAGATCGCCGCCGCGCACGCCGCCGGCGTGCTGTCGCTGCCGGACGCCACCACGCTCGTCGCCGCGCGCGGGCGGCTGATGCAGGCCCTGCCGGCCGGCGGTGCGATGGTCGCGGTGCAGGCCGCCGAGCAGGACGTGGCGGCGCTGCTGGCCGGCCACGAGGAGCGCGTCTCGATCGCCGCCGTCAACGGCCCGACCGCGGTCGTGGTCTCCGGTGAGCGCGACGCGGTGGAGCAGATCGCCGCCCGCTGCACGGCGGCCGGCTGGCAGACGAAGTCGCTGCGGGTGAGCCACGCGTTCCACTCGCCCCTGATGGAGCCGATGCTCGCGGAGTTCGCCGAGGTGGCCGCGTCGCTCACGTACGCGCGCCCGACCGTCCCGCTCGTGTCCAACCGGACCGGGCTCCTGGCGGAGCCCACGGAGCTGGGCACGCCCGAATACTGGGTGCGCCACGTACGCGAGGCGGTGCGGTTCGGCGACGGCGTACGGACGCTGGCCACGGAGGGCGTCGGCGCGTACCTGGAACTCGGCCCGGGAGCCACGCTCACCGCGATGGCGACCGAGGTCCTCGCCGCCGCGCCGGACGCCGTGGCGGACCCGGTGCTGATCCCCGCGCTGCGGCGCGACCAGCCGGAGCTCCGCACGCTGACGAGGGCCGTCGCCGAGGCGCACGTGCGCGGCGTACCGGTCGACTGGCGGGCCGTGTTCGCCGGATCCGGTGCCCGGCCGGTGGATCTGCCGACCTACCCGTTCCAGCACGAGTCGTACTGGCTGGAGGCGCCGGACGCGGTCGCGGACGCGAGCGACCTGGGGCAGGACGCGATCCGCCACCCGGTGCTCAACGCCGCCGTCGCGCTGCCCGACCAGGACGGGTACGTGCTCACCGGCCGCCTGAGTGCCGGCACGCAGCCGTGGGTGCGCGAGGGCGGCCCGCTGCCGCACGCCGCGTTCGTCGAGCTCGCGCTCCAAGCGGCCGTCCACGGCGGACAGTCGCGTGTGGACGAGCTGGTCGTCGACGCTCCCCTGCGGCTGGACGGCACCGCCGCGGTACGGGTGCACGTCGCGGTCGGCGGCCCGGACGGCGACGGCCGGCGCCCGGTCACGGTCCGCTCGCGCCCGGAGGGCACCGACGCGGAGTACACCCGCCACGCGACGGGCTTCCTCGGCGGCAACCCGGCCGCGACGCGCACCCCGGACGCGGGCGTCTGGCCGCCAGAGGGCGCGGCAGGGCTGGACCTCACCGGCGCGTACCCGCAACTGGCCGCGCAGGGACACGAGTACGGGCCGGCCGCGCGGGGACTGGTGGCCGCGTGGCAGCGGGACGGCGAGACGTACGCCGACGTGCGCGTGCCGCCGGCCGGATCCGGTGCGGCGCCGCACGACGGGCAGGCCGCCGACTTCGGGCTCCATCCCGTGCTGCTGGACTCCGCGCTGCACCCCCTGCTGCTCACCGCCCCCGAGCCGGAGCGGCTGCTGCCCATGTCGTTTCGCGGCGTCACGCTGCACGCCACCGCCGCCACGGCGCTGCGCGTACGGGTGTCGCGGGACGGTACCGGCACGCTGGCGCTCACCGCGACGGATCCGCTGGGCGCTCCGGTGCTCACCGTCGACGCTCTGACGCTCGCCCCGGCACCGCCGGAGTGGACCGGCACCGCCGGCCCGCCGCGGCCGCGGGACCTCTACGAGGTGACCTGGACGCCGGTGCCGGAGGGCGCGGACACCGCGCCGGCCCGGGGGCCCTGGGCGGTGCTCGGCGACCCGGACCTCGCCGACGCGCTGCGCGCCAGCGGCGTCGACGCCCAGCACCACGCCGACCTCTCCGCGCTCCGCGACGCTGTCGACTCGGGCGCGGCGGCACCCGGCGTGGTCGTGGTCGCCGGCGCGAGCACTCCGCCCGACGGCCCGGACACCGCCGCCGGCACCCACGTGGCGACGCACCGGGCGCTCGCGCTCCTGCAGTCGTGGCTCGGCGACGAGCGGTTCGCGCACGCGCGGCTCGCCGTGCTGACCCGCGGCGCGGTCCCCGCCCGCGACGCGGCCGACCTGCGCGACCTGACCGGCGCCGCGGTGTGGGGCCTGGTCCGCAGCGTCCAGTCCGAACACCCCGGCCAGGTCACCCTCGTCGACGTCGACCACGAGGGCGTCGCCGCGGACGATCTCGTGGCCGCGCTCGGCACCGGCGAGGCGCAGGTCGCGATCCGCGATGGCGCCCGGTACGCGCCGCGGCTCACCCACGTCACCGCGGCCGTGGCCGCGCCCCTCGCGCCGGACGGGACCGTGCTGGTCACCGGCGGCACCGGTACCCTCGGCGCGCTCTTCGCCCGCCATCTGGTCACCGTCCACGGTGTACGCCACCTGCTGCTCACGAGCCGCCGCGGGGCACGCGCCGCGGGCGCGACGGAACTGGCCGACGAGCTGAGCGGGCTTGGCGCGACCGTCACCGTCGCCGCGTGCGACGCCGCCGACCGCGACGCGCTGCGCGGCCTGCTGGCCGCGATCCCCGCCGCGCACCCGCTCACCGCGGTGGTGCACACCGCGGGGGTACTCGACGACGGCATAGCGCTGTCGATGACGCCGGAGCGGCTGGACACCGTGCTCCGCCCGAAGGTGGACGCCGCCTGGAACCTGCACGAGCTCACCGCCGGCCTGGAGCTCGACGCGTTCGTGCTGTTCTCTTCGATCGCCGGTGTGCTCGGCAATCCCGGCCAGGCGAACTACGCCGCCGCCAACACGTTCCTGGACGCGCTCGCCACGCACCGCCAGGCGCTCGGCCGCCCCGCCACCTCGCTGGCGTGGGGGCTGTGGGCCGGCGGCATGGCCGGCGACCTGAGCCAGGCCGACCTGACCCGGATGGCCGACTCGGGGCTGGTGCCGATGTCTCCCCCGCAGGGTCTGGAGCTCTTCGACGCGGCGCTCTCCGGGGGGGTGGCCGCTGTCGTGCCGGCCCGGCTGGACCTGGCCGCGCTGCGCGACCGGGCGGACGCGGGCGAGGTGCCCGGCGTGCTGCGCGGTCTGGTCCGTACCGGCCTGCGGCGGGCGGCGACCGCGGACAGCGCGCCGGCCGACGCGGCGCAAGGCTGGTCCGAGCGCCTCGCCGGCCTGCCCGAGAGCCGGCAGCGTCACCTGCTGGTGAGCCTGGTCCGCACCGAGGCGGCCACCGTGCTGGGGCACGCGACACCGGCCGCGATCGGCAGCGGGCAGACGTTCAAGGAGGTCGGCTTCGACTCGCTCGCCGCGGTCCGGCTCCGGAACGCGCTCGGTGCCACCACCGGTCTGCGCCTGCCCACCACGCTGCTCTTCGACCACCCCACGCCCGCGTCGCTGGCCGAACAGCTCCGCGCGCAGCTCGTGGTGGCGGCGGAAGCGGACCCGAGCCCGGCGGTGCTCGCCGAGTTCGAGCGGCTCAAGTCCGCCGTGCTGGAGAGCCCGCCGGACGAGGACACCCGGGTACGCCTCACCGAACTGCTGCAGGACTTCGTGTTCGAGCTGTACGAGGGCCAGCCGGGCGGGACGGGGCCGGAGATCCCGGCGACCGACGAAGCGGTCTTCGACTTCATCGACAACGAGCTCGGTGCGAGATGACGAGGCGACATGGCGAACGACGACAGGCTCCGTGACTACCTACGACGGGTCACCGCCGACCTGCATGAGACGCGGCAGCGCCTGCGCGAGGCCGAGACGCACAAGCGGGAGCCGATCGCGATCATCGGGATGGCCTGCCGGTACCCCGGCGGCGCGAACACCCCGGAGGCGCTGTGGCGGCTGGCGGCGGACGGCGTCGACGCGATCGGCGGCTTCCCCGACAACCGGGGCTGGGACGCGGACCTGCACGACCCGGACCCGGGTGCCGCCGGCAAGACGTACGTGCGGGAGGGCGGCTTCCTTTACGACGCGGACGAGTTCGACGCGGAGTTCTTCGGGATCAGCCCACGGGAGGCGCTGGCGACGGATCCGCAGCAGCGGCTGTTGCTGGAGACGGCGTGGGAGGCGATCGAAAGTGCCCGCATCGACCCGACCTCGCTGCGCGGCACCCGTACGGGTGTGTTCGCCGGCGTCATCGCGCAGGAGTACGCGTCGCTGAGCCACACCGGTCCGGAGGCCGTCGATGGCTACCTGGTCACCGGTACGACCTCGAGCGTGGCGTCGGGGCGGATCGCGTACACCCTGGGCCTGGAGGGCCCGGCGATCACAGTGGACACCGCGTGCTCGTCGTCGCTGGTGGCCCTGCACCTGGCCGCCCAGGCACTGAACAACGGCGAATGCGGCCTGGCCCTCGCCGGCGGCGTGACGGTGATGGCCACACCCGGGCTGTTCGTAGAGTTCAGCCGGCAGCGCGGACTGGCCGCCGACGGGCGATGCAAGTCGTTCGCGGCCGCCGCCGACGGCACCGCCTGGGGCGAGGGCACGGGCATCGTGCTGCTGGAGCGCCTCTCGGACGCGCGCGACAACGGCCACCCGGTGCTCGCGGTGATCCGCGGCTCGGCGGTCAACCAGGACGGTGCCAGCAACGGGCTGAAGGCGCCGAACGGCCCGTCGCAGCAGCGGGTCATCCGTGCCGCGCTCGCCGCCGCCCGGCTCACCACCGCCGACGTCGACGCGGTCGAGGCGCACGGCACCGGCACCACGCTCGGCGACCCGATCGAAGCGCAGGCCCTGCTGGCCACGTACGGGCAGGACCGGCCCGCCGACCGTCCACTGTGGCTCGGCTCCATCAAGTCGAACATCGGCCACTCTCAGGCCGCCGCCGGCGTCGCCGGTGTCATCAAGATGGTCGAAGCCATGCGGCACGGCCAGCTGCCCAAGACCTTGCACGTGGACGCACCGAGCCCGCACGTCGACTGGACAGCCGGCAACGTGCGCCTGCTGACCGAGCCGCTCGCCTGGCCGGACAACGACCGCCCGGCCCGGGCCGCGGTGTCGGCGTTCGGAGTCAGCGGCACCAACGCCCACGTCATCCTGGAGGCGGCGGACGAGCCCGCGCCGTCCACCGAGGACTCGACGTCGACCGGTGACGCATCAGTGCTGTTGTGGCCGCTGTCCGGCGCGAACGAGAACGGGCTGCGCGACCACGCGATCCGGCTGCGGGCGCACCTGGACGCACATCCCGACGCCGCCCTGGCGGACGTGGGGCACTCACTGGCCACCAGCCGCGCTCACCAGGCACACCGCGCGGTGGTCGTCGCCACCGACCGCGAGTCGGTCCGGGACGGGCTGGGCGCGCTCGCCCGCAACGAGCCGGCCCCCCATGTCGTACGGGGCACCGCGATCGGCGAAGGCGACACGGTCTTCGTGTTTCCGGGTCAGGGCGGTCAGTGGGCCGG
>Ga0272482_10000364_pt1 | contig 14105 bp, 29 predicted proteins | sample RVTome_8_FD_192427 | JGI IMG/M metagenome (GOLD analysis project Ga0272482, IMG submission 192427) | Soil microbial communities from uranium-contaminated site in the Upper Colorado River Basin, Wyoming, United States - RVT160D0 (version 2) ...
CACCGGCTTGGGCAGGTTCCAGAACGAGTCGGCGTCGTCGTCCGTCCACAGCAGCTGACGCTTCTCCTCCTCGACCACGCGCAGGGCGGCGCCGATCTTCCACCACTCGTCGTCGTGAAGCTTGGTACGGCCGCCGGCAAGAAACGCCTGCCACTCCGGTGCCGCGGCGACCGGGAAGTCCGGCAGGTCCATCAGCTTGCCCACGTTCGCAGCCTCCTCCTGCCACGTCGTGTGCCAGCGGATCTCGGCCCGGCCCTGCTCGTGCACCTCACGGATGAACGCGGCGACAGGGCGGGCGAACAGGATCGGCCACTGCCGTGGGCCGTCGTCGGCTCGACCGGCGATCCAGTCGTCGAGGGGCCAGACGTTCCGGTCCGGCTTCTTCGTCGCGGCATTTAGAACCCCGTCGATGTCGAGGAGCCAAACGGGCACATCGGTCACGATGCCGCCTCCCACAGGTCGGAGCCCTTCCGGCGCCGCACCAACACACCCGAGCCGACACAGTTCCGTGCCGCCCGTTCATGCACGTAAGCCATGACGGGGAAGCCGTTGCGGCGGACACCCCAGTCCCACAGTTCCGTCTCTTCCAGCGCCCGCATGCCGTACACGCGATACGAGACGGGCACCTTCGCTTCCTCGGCGTCAGCGTTCGCCTCATCGGCGGCAGAGACCGCGGTTTCGAGGAAGTCGTACACCTCGACGTGCTCGGTGCCGAGGCTGGACTCGATTCCACCAACGCTTCACGGGAGTCTCCTCGGTTGGTTCGACGTAGCCGGTGACCGTCGGGTACAGCTCAGGGAACGCGAACATGGCGTCCACGACCTCGGCCACGATCGCCGAATCGGCCGGGGCCCGCTGCGTGCCCCCAGCAGCCCAGTGGCCGCGCACCCAGCCCATCACTGCGGCCTCGCGCAGCAAAGCCCTCTCGCGGGCACTGAGGCCGTCCAGCGTGTCCTTGACGCGTTCAGCCCGGCGCCGGTCGTTGGCGGCGATGTTCCGGGCAATCTCAGCCATCAGCGCGTCAGTCACCGATCCTCCTCGTCCAGGTCGGTGCTGGCTGCTGCAGGGGTCTCGCAGCCAAGGCACTCGGCTGCCTCGCCGAGCATCACCGTGCCGCATGCAGGACACCAGCTCAGGGGACCCGTGGTGTCGGTCATGACGACACACCCCCAACCGGCGCATCACCGGTCGCCGCAATCCCAGCCGCGATCAGGTACTGCGCGCGTCCGCCAGACGCGGGATGAAACCGTTCCTCAGCAAACCGCAGGATGTCCGCGGCGGCAGCCTTGCGCCCCTCGGTGCGCGCCTGTTCGATCCACGCGGTCACCAGCTTGTAGGACGGGCAGTTGTCCAGTGGGCAGTCGTGCAGCTCGCACCAACAGGAGCACATCTCGTCGTCCTGGCAGTTGTGGTCAAGCATGCACGGCTCCGGAGAATCCGGATGCGGCAAGATCGGCGCCGGGGTTTGGGGGTTCTCGGACACACTCACACCGACACCTCCCGCTCAACCGCGCACGACAACACCTGATCCCACGGGTAGAACACCATCCCCGAAGCGTCGTTGGGCATGAACCTCAACCCGTCCCCGTCACGGGACGTGAAGTAGGAGACGCAGCGGGCAGCCTCGTCACCGGGCAGGTTGTGGAAGGTGTGCGTGGACTCGTCAGCCAACCCCACGACGACGCGGAACCGCTCGGAGTCGGTCATGCCGAAGCCTCCTCGCGCTTGGTGTGGGCCTTCTCGAGCGACGCCTTCAAGGCGCCCATCAGGTCGAGCGGAGCGACCTTCATACGCGCGAACCGCGGCAGCGCCGCGCACGACTCACACAGACGCCACGTCCCGTTCGCGCCAACCGACAGCACCGCACGGTTGTCGCACCCCTCACCGGGCACTGTGGTGGCCGGGATGTCCTCGGCTGGCCACCACTCGCACAGGTCGGCGGTCGGGTGGTTGGTGTCGCTCACGCCACCGTCCCTTCCTCAGTCTTGACGGCGGCAGCAGCGAACTCGGGATCGCCTGCCGCCGTCTCCGCGATCAGTTCGCCGAGGTCGCGCGTGACCGCCTGGCCGTGGCTGCGGGCAATCTCGGCGGCCTTCACGAACGACGAGTCCGGCTTGCCCGGCACCGGATCGAACGCCCGGCAGTCGCAGGTGGCCGGCGTAATCGGCCCGTAGCCGTCCATGCAGCGGCCAACATCCTTGATGTGGATCGCCCAGGTGTGCCCGCACGAGCAGCCGGGGCGCGGACCGTCGGTGAGGATCGCCAGCGCGATTTCCTCGGAGACGGCGGCACGGACCGCCGACTCCCGTGCCTTGAATAGCTCGGCGATGTCGTCCGCCGCCGATGGGATGTCCTCGTCGAGACGTAGGTCGAGGGTCTGGACGAACCAGCCGTTCAGAGTCTTGATGATCTCGTTACGCAGGTCGGTGTCGGTCATGTGGTTTCTCCGTTCAGGGGAAGCGTTCAAGATCAGGCGTTGAAGTCGGGGCCGTAGCGGTACAGGTCCACGCACGACTCGGCCGCACGCCACGTCACCTCGGCATCAGCCGTGGACATCTCGATGTCGAGCCGGGCACGCAAGCTTGCCAACTCCTTATCGGTGGCCAGCGCCAGCAGTTGAGCCAGCTTCACGAACCGTTCCGGGATGTCAGCCTTGCCCTCGACCACGTCCGCGATCGGCGGGGTGCCCGGCTTGATCCGCCAGCCCTCGCGCTCGTTCCCGTTACCCGCAGCATCGGTCGGGCCGTAGAAGGTCGGCCACCGCCAGACCTCCGCCGTGTCGCCGCGCTCGTCCGCCCACCTTCGGGCGGCAGCGAACGCCGACTCCCGGTCCGGGTACTCAACCTCCACCGTCCACCTCTCATGCGGAAGGTCGTTCACGTCAGCCACCGAGGTTCTCCTACTCAGCCCTTGCGGCGCTTCAGGGTGCGGTCATAGTCCTGGAACCGCGCCTTCGCGATCACCCGCCGCTGGTCGTCACGGAGCACGATCCCCTCCGCGTGGCCAGGCTCGCCGTCGAGGGCGACCATCGTGCGCGGCAGGTAGTCGGCCAGGAAGTTACGGGTGTCCACGATCGACATGGGCAGGCCACCACCCTCCACCTTGTCCAGGCGCGGCACCGTGTCCAGCCCGTACTGGGCAGCGACCGCGATCAGGTCGTACTCCGACAGGTACCGCTGGCCGCCGTTGTCCCGCCACGACGCGATCCGCTCCGACGGCCAGCCCAGCATCGGCGCGTACTCAGCGATCACCGCGATGTCGAACAAGCGGGCGTGCACGGTCTTCGCGTGGGTGTAGTGCTTCGACGCCGCGGTCACCTTGCCGCCGTACACCTCGAAGAACCGGACCACGATCCGGTCTCCGATCGGGCCGGGTAGCCGCTCCGCGATCGGCTTCAACGCGTCCGCGATCCCGAGCGCCGGGTCGCCGATCAGGTCACCCTTCGCGTACAGCAGATGTTCGCGGGAGCCGATCAAGTAGGAGCCGTCGGGCAGGGACACGATACGGCCGTTGGTGCCGTCGACCTTCTCCGTGAGGTAGACCGGGCCGGAGAACTCGACCACGTCGTCGAGCAGGTTGCCGGTCTTCGGGTCGAGGGCGTGGTAGGTCGGGATCGACGGGTACTTGGTGAGCGAATTGATTGCCCGCAGGTTCGCGGTCCGCACGTCGAAGCTGGTCAACGAAGCCCTCCAGGGAGTCGCGGTGTCATGACACCTACGGTACCATGGTGTCATGACACCCTCAATCGTGGAACCCGCCGAGCGTCATGACACCTTCGGGGGAAACTGTCATGACACCCCGGAAGCCGATACCGTGATCGCCGTGACCGTCAAGAGCGGCAAGGGAACCGCCCGCCAGACCATCCGCATGGACGAAGACCTGTGGGAAAAGCTGGACGAGGCGGCCAAAGCCGTGGGCACGGACCGGTCGTCCTACCTGCGCGACTTCGCCCGCTGGGCTGTCCACGAGAAGGGCGCCAAGATGCCCAAGCGGCCCGCCGCGAAGCCAGCCACCAAGGTCGATGAAGCGGACCAGTAAGTCAGATGCTGAGTAGCTGGGCCCGTCAGCCCTCCGGCAACGCTTCCTCGACCAGCGCCCGCACCAGATCAACAGCAGCCACACCACGCCGCTCCGCCTCGGCCGCGATCCGCATCGACACCTCAGGCGTGAACGGCACCTGGTAAAGGTGCACCGGATCCTGACCCACTCGCGGTTCCGGGAAGTCAGCGTCGCAGCGCAACACCCACACATCCCCGAAGACCTCGACAACCGCCTCACGCAGCTGGTCCAACCGCTGGTTGACCAGGGACTTGTGGACCGGCGACGGCACCGACAAGGCCAGAAACCTTCGGTCTAGCGCTCGAGGTTCCGCCACCGCAGCCAACGCCGACGTCCGCGGATCCCGATCCGCGAGCAGGGCGACAACCTCAGGCCAGCGGGCGCGGATCTCATCCAGGGAGGGAAGCTCAGCCACCCGACTGTCGTACCGTGCCTCAGACCTCGATCACAAGGTCGGGATCCCCAAACCCCGCATACAACGCGGGCGTCGTCGACAGCAGGCCGACGTCAGAGTCGATCGCCCACAGAGCAGCCACCGCGGCGTCAGCCCGGCCGGCGATGTCGATCGCCTCCGCGACCGCACGCCAATCAGCCGGCTCCGGCAGCGCCACCAGCGCACGATCACGGGCCAGGACTTCGAACAGGTCCGGGTGTTCCTCACCGGCAACGCGCCACGCTTCGGCAAGGCAAAGCAGCGGCACCCCGAAAGCGGCGTCCTCGTCCCGGATCTCGGCGATCGTCTCCCCAACACCGATCGACGACGCACCGCTACGGACGAACCGCAACACCGCAGACGTATCCAAGACCACGCGTATGGGCCGGTCCATCACCCCGGCAGCCTACCTACGCCGCAGACGACTTCGGCGGCAGCCCAACCTTCGCCCGCAGCGCATCCCTGCGCTCCGGCGTCCGAGCCGCCGCCGCACGATCCAGGCGCTCCCGAGCTCGCGCCTTGCCCTCGTCGGTGATCTCCACACCGAGGGCAGCCGACAGTTCCTCCGTCGCGCTCACCGAGGACCGCGGCTCGTGGGCTCCGTCCGGCTGTGTCATACCGTCACGATAGCGCCGTACCGGGGGTACGGGTACCGTCACCGCCCCGCGAGTAGGTCAGCCGGCAGGGCGGGTCAGGTGGCCGACAGGCGTGACATCCGGGCGGGTGATCCCACCGCGGCGCCCCAGTCGCCAGACTGCCTGAATGAACCGTGCCGTCCCCGCCATCACCGCAGCCCTCGCACTCGCACTCACCGGATGTGGCGGCGACAATCCCGAACCGGCCGCAGCGCCCGCCACCTCGAGCCCCGCGCCGGCCGTCGACTTCACCCGGACCGCCTGCAGCCGCGTCTCCACCGTCTCCGACCTCGAAGGCCCCGCCGAGCTCGACGGCAACGTTGGTGTCCCAGTCGCTGAGTCCGCCCAACTCGCCACCAACCCGGCTGTTGCGGAGGCTGGCCGGGTGTTGGAGGGCGCGTACCAGCCGCAGCCCGGCGACACCACCCATGATTTCGCCCTACGTGTCCAACGGGCGTGGCTTGGGTTGGCGGAAGCGTGCGGGAACCTGTACGGAGACGGACCCTGGTAGCTGCGACCTGCTAGGCGAGGATCGCGTCTCGGTGCCGCCACGCGAGCTCAAGCAGGCCCGCCCCCGCCGGAGCCATCCGACCTGAGTCGAGCAGCCGCTTGACCGACTCGGCGGTGAACGGCACACGTTCCTGTACGACCGTCCCCTCCGCGTTCGACGTCACGAAGTCGGCGGCCAGCCGGTCGTACAGGTCAGCGTCGAAGATCGCGACGGTGAGCAGTTCACCCGGGAGGGTGAGTGCGTCCAGGCCGATGCCGAGCATCCAGGTCCGGAGCCGGCTGGCTCGGCGGGCGTCGTCGAGGGTGGCGAACGGTTCGGCCGTGTAGTCGGCCGCGCCGCCGTCGCCGTCATGCTCCTCCACATGTCGAAGCATCCATACACGCGAATTGGCTTCCACCTCGTTGCCTAACTGGCAGCGCGGATTCTTCACTTGCGCGCCCGTACGGGGCACACGAATGAAGTGGTTGGCGCTTCGTAGACCGCCCAACGGCGAGGTCTCCACGCCCTGTCACCGCAAGCCCTGCGGCGAGTATGTTCTTGGCTGCGTTCACGTCAGCGTTGTCCCTGTAGCCGCAGGCGGTGCATCGGAAGTCGGCTTGGCTCTCACGCGACTTCGGATCCACATGCCCACAGCGGGAGCACCGCTGAGACGTATACGCAGGGTTGACCTTCACAATCTGCGACCCGGTGTACCGGGCCTTGTGGTGAAGCGCGGACAGCAGCCTGCCCCAGCCTTTGCTGAGAATGGCTTCGTTCAGGCCGGCCTTCTGTCGGACGTTGCGGCCTGGCTGCTCGACCGTTCCGCGCGACGAGGCTGTCATGTTCTTAACGCGTAGGTCTTCTACGACGATCAGGCCATAGCTTTTGGCAAGGCGGTTCGCGGCCCAGGCGGCGAAGTCCTGGCGACGGCTGCGGATGCGCGCGTGTAGCCGGACGAAACTGGCTCGGGTGACATCCCGCTGCTTGGACGGTTGGTTCGGGCCATGGAGCCGTCGAGACCGCGCCGCCTTCTGTCGCAGGCGTTTGAGGCGTTTCGTTTCGCCGAGCGTCACAAATGTTCGATCGCGCATCCATCCGTCGGACGTGGTCACTGCTACGGCGACTCCTCGGTCTACACCGATGGGTGGCTTGCCATGTTGCTCGGCTGCGGCAAATCCGTCTTCAACGCAAAACGAGACGTACCAGCGGCCGGCATCGCGCCGCACCGTCGCATTACGGATCGTCCCGCCGAGCGGACGCGTCCACCGGAACCTCACCCAACCGAGCTTAGGCAGCTTCACCCTCGCCCAGCGACGTGAAAGCCTCTGGATCGCCATCAGCTCCGGCGCCGGAAAGCGAAAAGACGGCGGGCTCTTGACCTTCGACCGCCAGGTAATCTTCCATGTGCCGTATTCCTTACATCGCCTATCCAGGTCGCGAAGTACCTGCTGAAGTACCTGCGCGGGCGCATCGGCGAGCCACGCGCAGTAGGGGTCTCTTTTCGCCTCGGCCAGTTGCCGGGCCTGCTCGACGTAGGAGATGAACCCCCCGCGTCGTCGGAACTCGCGCCGCTGCTCCAACCCCGTGTTCCACACCGCACGGCAGATATCACCGACCTGCTCTGCGTACACCTGCTGCTTAGGCGTGAACGCGAGCAGGTAGCGGCGACCGATCAGCATGAGGGTTCCGCTCGCCGGTCGCAGCGGTTCACACCGTCTCCAATCCAAGGTAGATCAGCCAGTCCTCGACACCCGCGTCGCCGGGGTTGTCGTCGGCGATCCGTTGGAGCATCTTGCCGGGCCATTCGATCGGCCGCTTACGCTTCCACTTGCGGAACGCGGTGTAGAACTGGTCGGCGTCCCAGACGCCCTTGGTGAACTTGCTGCCATCCGAGCTGAGCTTGCCGCCGACGAGTGAACGGAACAGGTCACGGTCCTCGCTACGCGCGGCTGTGAAGTGCTCAACGGAGAGACGGTCGTACGGCTCGTTGGTGATCTCAACCGGCAACGGTCCGTCATCGATGACGTCCGATGTTCGTTGCGAAGGAATTTGCGTGCCGCCGCCGGAAGGAGCGAAGCGAGTGGAGGCGGGGCTGTTCTGATCAGTTACATGAGGGGATGTATGAGGGGAGTTGAGGGGAAGGGGGTCACTGTGGTCACCCCTCTCAGGGGCCACAGCATCCCCTCTCAGATGCTGTGGCCTCCCCTCTGAGGGGTCACTGTGGCATACCCTCTCAGGTAGGTCGGGTATCTTGAACGTCATCGCGGTGCCCTCGAACGCGTAGATTGGCTCGCCGGATTTGGTCTCGCCGATCGGCATCCGAACCTCGCACTTCTTCTTCGCCAGGCCACGAAACACCGCCTTCAGCCCGGACCGTTTCAGGCCGGCGCGGAACGCGATGGTGTCCAGCGTCCACGTCCTGGACTGCCGCGCCTCGCGGGTGTTGTCGTTCGCCCACTCGGCGATCACGACGAGGACCATCCGTTCGCCGGAGGTCAGCTCGGCGGGCGCGCGTTCCATCACTTCAACGATCAGCTTGATACCCACCTACGGCCGCCAGATTGGCGCGTAGATACGGGAAACTGTCGGTCGCTGGCCTACCATGGTTGGCAGGGGTCTCCTTACCGGGTGCGTCGGTAGGGCTGGACTTGAGGCCGGGCATGGTGTTCCACCACCAGCTCGGCCGCCCTATTTCTGGACTAATTCTCGCATCCTGCGCGTGCCGCGCCTGGGATCTCGCACGCATGTGGTAGCGGGTGTCGGCAAGCATTTGTCAGGTAGCCGACAACCACATCGATCGATTGCGCCGACACCCGCGAAACTCGATGGATGGCGGACAAGCGGCCCTCCGACTGGTGGAACACGATCGACTTTCGGCCCGCCCCGCCCGGGTGGCGCGCCATCTACCTCCACCCCGGCGAACGGGAAGTCGTCCCGATCGCCGGCTGGCTCATCCAAGAGCGCTACACCCAGCACGGCCAGTCCCCACCCCGCCTCGTGGACACGCTGAACGAGGATGAACAGGTCTTCGGCCGGCAACGACGAGTGATCCCCGGCTTCGTGTCGATCGACGGCGACTGGACGGTCCGGCCGATCGACATGTACGACAACGGCACCGACGTCTGGTACGTGCTGGCGCCCGGCGACCCGGAACCCGACGCCAGCGAAGAACGGCAGGCGCGGGTCAGCGAGGCGCGGTGGCGCAACGGCGGCAGCGGCACCTAGCCGAGATGGGCGCGGCCGGCGGCGGTGAGCTCGTACCCGCTCCGGTCCACGCGCTGCACTACGCCGCGGTCGACGGCGTCCCGGAGCACGTAGAACAGCACCCGCTCGGTCCAGTCGCGGCAAGCCGGGTGTGCGGCGATCCGTGCCGGGGCCATCGGCCCGTCGTGCTCGGCGAGGACACGGACGAGGATGTTGACCACGGACGGTTGGGTGGTGGTTTGGTCGCTGGTCACGGTGTTCATCGCGCCTCCTAAACTAGTGCTACATCGTTAGTCGAGATCGCCATAAGGCGCGCCCACTCTGCGGCAACCTTCGGGCTAGCCGCGACGGCCCGGGCAGCGCGGTCCGGGTCCCAGTTCGTCAGGACCTTGCAGTTCTTGGACCCGTTACACTTTCGGCACGCCGGGACGAGGTTATCCTCATGCTCGATGCCCCCTCTGGCGAGTGGACGGACGTGGTCAACACAGGTAGCTGGGGCACCACAGTAGACGCAAGGCCCCGACTGCCTGATCGCTGCGTAAACCCCAACCGGAACGGGTCCCGCTACCTCGGCGCCACGCTTCCGCGCGCGTCTTGCGTTGTGCCGTGATCGCAGGATGGCCGATCGTTGGGCGGCGGGTAGGCCGGCCCAATCGCACCGCCTACAGGCTCGGCCACGCCCAACAAAGAGCTGGTCACACACCTCGCATATCCGCTCGGTGGCGATGCATCTGACACAGGTAAAGGCCGTTCCTCTGAACGGCCGTCCGCACTGGCGGCACTGGCGTCTCTTATGTCGACAGCCTGGGCACCGCTGCTGGTGGCCTTGGAACATCTTGGCGCAGTCGACGCAGGCTCGTTCCACGCCTCGGCAAGGGTCGCATCGTCGTCCGTAGCCTTTGAATGCATGCCCACAGGACCGGCATGATCGTGTTGATGCGACGCAAGACCGGCAGCGGCTACCACCTCCGATGAAGCGTCGTGTGCACACGACGCATGTACGCTCGGTCCACCGGCAGGGATCGCATCTGCTCCGCACGCCGCGGAACTTTTCACCGCACGTTGCGCAGATACGGTCGCGCGTGCGGCAGCCTGAGCATTTGGAGTTGGTGCTGCGGAACTCCCTGCCACATGAGACGCAAGTTCGGTTCGTGGGACGACAAGCTGGGCATCTTTGGGAGTCCCCTCGAAAGGTCCGGTTGCAAGTTCGGCACTCTCGCTCCGTTTGAGAGCACGGCTTGCAACGGCGCCCGGCGCCCAAGAACGTCCTCCCACAGACCGTGCAGTCGCGGGTTGTACGGCGGCAGGACTGGCAATGTCGCGTTGATCCCTTGTAGGTCCTGCCGCACACTAGGCAGTCGCGGACGGGACGCCTACATGGCGGGCACGGCTGCTTGTCACCCCTGTAGTGCTTGCTGCACCGTTCGCACTCGCGCTCGATACGCCTTGAGCCCGTCCTTGGGGTGCGGGAGGCCATGGAAGCCGGCACCTCAGACTGACTCCGGAAGCGCCGCCACGGCCTTGAGGATCAGCGCCCGGGCGTCCTCTCCGGTGACCGCGTCCTCCCAGAGACGGTCCATCACCGTGCCCAGTTTCTCGGCCGCCTCGCCGCGGTGCTCCTCCTCGGCCGCCCAAGTCTCCGCCAGCGCCAGGTCGTCGTAGATCTCGAATGCGTTGAGTGGCGGCGTCTTCAGCAGCACGCCGAGCGGCAGTATGCCCAGCCTCACATTCGGTAGCCCGAGCACCGACTGGAGCCGGTCGAGCTGGCCGCGCATCACGGCGGGCGGGCAGAGCAGCCACCGCAGGACCGGTTCCGCGATCAGGAACTCGAATTGCTTGGCCTGGTCGTAGAGGTGCTTCTGCCGCTCCAGCCGCTTTGCGATCCCACCCTGGATCTCTTCAAGATCCATGTCACGGCGATGCACGGCCATGATTGCCGTGTAGGTCTGAATGGCGTACTCGGGTGTCTGGAGGAGGCCGGGGACGAGAGTCACTTCGACGTTGCGAATGCGGGTCGACTGCGCGACGAGCCGGTTATAGCTCTCCTGGACTGCGGGCAGGCCAGCGCGGAGCCGACGGCGCCATTCGGTACGCGCGGCGACCAGTTCCGTGAGCAACGCCTTGATCTCTTCGGTCTCAGCGTCACTCACGTGACACAGACGTGCCCACGTTTCGATGTCCTCTTCGGACGGGCGCTGCTGGCCGGTCTCAATGCGCGTCACCTTCGACGCGGCCCAACCTGCCGCGCCGGCTAGATCCTTGCCGGACAGGCCCGACTTTGTGCGCGCATCACGCAGGCGGTGCGCGATGCCGTACGGGCGGCTGAGCCAGTCTCTTGTGGGGTCGTTGATGCTCATGCGGCGTCTCCTTCACGCTTGCGGCTACGGACTGCCAGGTCCCACCAAGCGCGCGCCTGCGCCACGGTCTGCGGGTCGGTCTCCAGTTCGTTGCTGATCCGCCTGCCGTCAGGGTCGAACCGCATGAGGATCACTCGATTGTCGTCAATCAGCCACCAGTCGACGTCTCCGGCTGCGGGCAGTAGGCCGATGTCGGTGGCCTGCTGCCGGGTCAGGTAGTCGATCTGCTCGCCTGCGGTGGTGTTCCAGCGACCGATCCAGCGTTCCCACCGCTGGTAGTCGGTGGGCGGGTCGTCGTGGACCCTGACTCGCGCGATGCGCTTACCCGCGCGGGTCAGGGTGGCCACCTGCTCAAACCAGTCCCGGAGTTCGGCTACCTCGGTCGGGGGTTGGGGGGTGCCGTACAGGAACCTGCTCACCGTGTCGTGTTCGGCCGGCTCCCGGTACTCCGACTGAAGTTCCAGCCGCAGCGCCGTGCGGTCGAACGTCCGGAGTTGGTCGGCGAACTCGGCCTCGGTGATGAGGGTTCCCATGGTCAGCGGATCTCCCGCAGGCGGTCGAGCACGTTGGCGGGGACGAACACGGCGTCCTCGCTGTCGGCAAGGTCTCGGAGTGCCTTGCGGGTGGCGCCGTCGAGTTTGATGCCCTGCACGACGTAGCCGCCCTCGGTGGAGTAGAGGGCGGGGCAGCCGCCGGCGCCGGAGTCGCCGTCCTTCCACATGAAGGTCAGGTTCATGGTGTTGCTCCTTCCGCCCGAGGGGTCGGGCGTGATGGGGGCCAGGTACACCGATCGTGTCATCCCGCGCAATTCTGCGCAATGGCTGCCCGGTGGTCCCGGTCGCCACCCCTGACGACCGGGACGGCGCACACGGTGCGGACCTGGCAGCAACATCGTAGCCGAATTGCAGAGAGGTTCTTGTAATTGCGCGCAATTGCGCCTAGGGTCGGAGGCAAGTACGAAGGAAGCCCCGCACCGAGTTCCAGTCCTGGCAGACGACTCGGCACGGGGCCCGAGACCCCGAAGGGGCTCAAATGCAGGCTTCCACAGCCACCCGCCCGCTCTCCACACGAGCCGGCCGCTTCACGATCCAGCTCACCCAGCCCGGCCCGAACGCCTACCGCGTCGAGGTCCTCGCCGCCGGCCCGGTCGCCCGCCCCGTCGACGACCTGACCCGCTCCTACGAGTTCTACGGCCTCGCCTACGCCATCTACCGCACGCTCGGGAACGCCCTCGCGGCACCGGGTGCGACCGTGAAGACGGCCCGCCGCGCGGTGGTGGCGCACATCGACGCCGAGATTCGGATGCTCACGCCCAGCGCTATTGGGGTGTTGAAGGCCGAGGTGTTGCAGAACGTGCGGGCCGGGTTCGCCTCCGACGAGCGCGTGGCGGTGACCGCATGAGGATCATCATCACCTTCCGTGACGGCAACACAGCCACCGTCGGCCCCGCCTACGACGACGACTCCTGGGACGCCGCCGAAGCGCTGAAGGCGCGGTGGCTCGCCGACCGGGCCGGGCAGGTCGAGCTGGTCTGCTCCAACGCGACCGTGGATGTTGACCTCGCTGAGGTTGTTGACATCGCGATCGAGGTGGCCTGATGAGGCTCACGATCCGCTTCCACAACCGCCAGGTCGTAACCGCTGACCTTGCGGACGACTTCGACTTGGTGAATGCCGAGTGGCTACGAGGCCAATGGCGTTCCGGCGCCAGAGGATCCGTGGAGTTGACGCTGACCAACGCAACGCTGGGTCTGCTGTACGACTCGATCACCGACATCACGATCGAGGAGGTGCCCTGATGCGCATCAAGATCTACTGCACGCGTGAGCAGATCGCCGACGCCGTCCTCGCCACCTCCTTCGGCTGGGCCATCCACTCCATCGGCCGTGCGGTCCCTACCGGCAATGCGGGGAGGCCGGGCGAGGTTGTGGTGTCGATGCGGGCTGAGATCCGAGCGGCGGTGACGTCGTGATTATCTCGTTCTGGCGTCGCCGCAACCGCCGCACCAACGCCCGCGCCCGTCACGTCGCCGCCTGGGCTGCCCTGGACACCTGCCCCACCGTTCCCGACAATGCGGGCATCTGGCCGAAGACCCGGCCGAACAGCCGGGCAGGTGGTCGGTGATGGTCCGGGTCACCCGTTCCCTGCGCCAGAACTGCGACGCGCCGGCCTGCGGTGCCCATATGGGCAACCGGAAGCGTGGCCCGCACATGCGCTGCGAGCTGGTCATCCCCACACCGGGTGACGTCCAGGCGGCTGTGTACCGGGTGTGGGACGACAACGGCACCCGGGCCGCGTATCTGATCACGTATGACGGGCGGACGTGGTCGGGGCGGCAGGCGCTGCCCGCACGGCCTCGCAGAGCGCACGCTTCCGCCGTTCAGCGGGCGAAGGCGTTCGTGCGGACGGGGGTGCTGGCCCAGTGACCGCGCCAGCGTGGACGGCCGAAGACCTCGACGGGCTCACCGAACGCGAACAGCAGATCTTCTACTGGGGTCTCGGTGTCGGCTACCAGGAGTGCGCCGAGTCCCGTGGCACAGCGGCGATCTTCAACGCCGGCTATTTGGCGGCCTCGCAGCGGCAGATCGAACTGGCCCCGAAGCCGGGCAAGTCGCGCAAGCCCCGGCATCTGCATTCGGTGCCGTCCTAGACGTTCCTGCGGGCCCGGCGGCAGCGGCCGGGCCGGGTCGCCCGCCGATGCTCCCCCCCGTGGTGCGGCGGGCGACCCCCCCAAACGTTCCAAGACCCCCCAACTGAAACTGAGAGGTGGCATTCGCCATGTCCGCACGTCAGCCGATGCGCGCCCGCAAAATCCGCGACCACGAAGGCGCGGTCGTCTACATCAAGCAGCACTCCCGCCAGGTCGAGCTCCGCGACGCACTGGCCGAGCAGACCGGGAGCCGGCGGTGAACCGCCGCCAACGCATCC
>Ga0272482_10000365_pt1 | contig 14094 bp, 10 predicted proteins | sample RVTome_8_FD_192427 | JGI IMG/M metagenome (GOLD analysis project Ga0272482, IMG submission 192427) | Soil microbial communities from uranium-contaminated site in the Upper Colorado River Basin, Wyoming, United States - RVT160D0 (version 2) ...
CCGGGCCAGGCAGACACGCCCACAACCCAACGGGAAACACCAAAGAAACGGACACATCACAACTCAACGCCGCCGCAACTTGACAAGGCCATTCCACATCAGATCGTGGTCCGCAGGTCCCCCATAGGGGGTCTGATGTACCACGATCTGTTCGCTGCGACCGCTTAGCCCTCATCAGCGCCGGCGAGAGGTCGGGGGCGCACAACGGGGCATCTTCCGAACCCGGGACCCACCCCGCGCTGCCCGGTCTGGAGCGCTCCCGCCGGAGGCAAGAAAACCAACAGCGGACGGGTGAGGCCGCGGGAGCGACGGTCTGGACCACGACGGACGTCGCGGTAGCCCAAGTCTTGGAATGGTTCCTCTAGGGCTTGAGGAGGGTGACGATCTCCTCGGCGACCTCTTCGGGCTCGCGGCCGTCGGTCGACACGGTGAAGGTCGCGACCTCTTCGTAGAGCGGGCGGCGCTGCTCCATGAGGTGCTTGAGCGTCGCCCGCGGGTTGATCGCCAGCAGCGGGCGGCCGGCGCCCAGGCCTACCCGGCTCACGGCGTCAGACAGGCCGACGGAGAGGAAGACCACCGCGTGCCCGGCCAGCTCCGCGCGGGTGCGGTCGGAGAGGATCGCGCCGCCGCCGAGGGCGAGCACGCCGTCGAAGGAGGCCAGCGCCGCTTTCACGGCCGATTCCTCGAGGGAACGGAAGTGGGCCTCGCCCTCGTCGATGAAGATCTCGGAGATGGGCTTGCCCGCGGCCGCCTCGATGTCGACGTCGGTGTCTCGAAAGGTGCGGTCGAGCCGGGCGGCGAGCAGCTCGCCGACGGTCGTCTTGCCGGCGCCCATGACGCCGACGAGCACGCAGGCCGGTTTCACCTGATCACCAGGTGGTCGAGGTAGCCGGTGACGTTGCGACGGATCTCCGCGACCGAGTCGCCGCCGAACTTCTCGGTGGCCGCCTCCGCCAGTACCAGCGCGACCATGGCCTCGGCCACGACGGCGGCGGCCGGGACCGCGCAGACGTCGGAGCGCTGGTTGATGGCGGTGGCCGGCTCGCCGGTCGCGACGTCCACGGTGGACAGCGCGCGGTTGAGCGAGGAGATCGGCTTCATCGCGGCCTTGACCCGCAGCGGCTCACCCGTGGTGATGCCACCCTCGAGGCCGCCGGCGCGGTCGGTCACGCGCCGCACGCCGCTCGCGGTGGGGATGATCTCGTCGTGCGCCACCGAGCCGCGCGAGCGGGCCTGGAGCCACGCGTCGCCCATCTCCACGCCCTTGATGGCCTGGATCGACATGAGCGCGGTGGCGAGGCGGGCATCGAGCTTGCGGTCCCACTGCACGTGGCTGCCGAGCCCCGGCGGCACGCCGTAGGCCAGCACCTCGACGATGCCGCCCAGCGTGTCGGCGTCCTTCTTCGCGGCGTCGACCTCGGCGACCATGCGGGCGCTCGCCTCCGGGTCGAGGCAGCGCAGCGGGTCGGCGTCGACGCGCTCGGCGTCTTCCGGGCGGGGTGCGAGGCCGGGCTTGGCGGCCACCGAACCGAGCTCCACGACGTGCGAGACGATCTCGATGCCGAGCGCCTGCTTGACCAGCGCCTTGGCGACCGTGCCGACGGCCACCCGGGCGGCGGTCTCCCGCGCGCTGGCCCGCTCCAGGATCGGGCGGGCGTCGGTGTGCCCGTACTTTTGCATGCCGGCGAGGTCGGCGTGTCCGGGCCGGGGCCGGGTCAGCGGCGCGTTGCGCGCCTGCGCGGCGAGCAGGTCGGGGTCGACCGGGTCGGCGGCCATGACCGTCTCCCACTTGGGCCACTCCGAGTTGCCCACGCGGATGGCCACCGGGCTGCCCAGCGTCACACCGTGGCGGATGCCGCCGATGATCTCGATGACGTCCTGCTCGAACGCCATGCGGGCGCCCCGCCCATAGCCGAGCCTCCGCCGGGCGAGCTCCCGCCCTATGTCGGCACTCGTCACCGAAACCCCGGCCGGGACACCTTCGAGGAGGGCGACGAGCGCCGGGCCGTGCGACTCACCCGCAGTCAACCAACGCAACACCGGCACAGTGTGTCACGCTGCCGGCGCGCGCCCTCGCCCGCCCGACGGTCAGGCAGCGGGGGTGCGGGCGGCGACCAGGGCGGCGCGCATCGCCTCGCGGGGAGCGGGCGAGACTCCCGTGAACTGCTCCCACTGGCCGATCGCCTGGGCCAGCAGCAGGTCGAGGCCGGAGACCACCCGGCAGCCGGCGGCCGCGGCGGCGGATGCCAGTGGGGTGGGCCAGGGGTCGTAGAGCGCGTCGAAGAGCACCGTGGACGGCCGCCACACCACTTCGGCGGCGAGCGGGTCGGCCACGCCCTTGGGCACGGTGGAGATGACCACGTCGGCGGCGGCCACGTGTGCTTTGGCCTCGGTCCATGCCGCGCCCTCGAACGGCACGCCGACCGCCTCGGCGACCGGGCGCAGCTCGGCCACCGCCTCGGGGCGCCGCGCCACCACAGTGACCACCGCGGCACCGGCCTGGGCGGCGGCCGCGACCGCGCCGCGCGCCGTGCCACCCGCCCCCAGCACCGTGAACGACGCCCCGCGAGGCACCTCGCCCAGCGCGTCGACCATCCCCGGGATGTCGGTGTTGTCCGCGCGCCAGCCGCCCTCGACGCGTACCAGAGTGTTGGCGGCACCCACCGCGGCCGCGACCGGGGCGACGTGGGTGGCCACCGACAGCGCCACTTCTTTCAGCGGCATCGTCAGCGACAGGCCGGCCCACTCGGCGCCCAGGCCGGCCACGAGGTGGGCCAGCTCGGACTCCGCGCACTCGATGGCGATGTAGGACCACCCGGCCAGCCCGGCGGCGGCGTAGCCGGCGTTGTGGATGACCGGTGAGAGTGAGTGGGCGACCGGCTTTCCCAGCACGGCCGCCCGGTGGATCGTTTCGGTCAAAGTACGCCGTTCTCCCGCGCGGTCTGCTTGTTCCTTTCGTGCTGGTTGATGTCGTTAGTGAATGCCGACTTACCCGATTTGTCGATCGCCACGAAATACAACCAGTTGCCCTTCGGCGGCGCCGCCGCACCCTCGAGCGCGTGCTTGCCCGGGTTGTTGATCGGCGTCGGGATGATGCCCTTGAGCTTGCGGTTGTACGGGTTTCTCGGGTCGTCGAGCTCCGACGCGGTCATGTCCTTGGAAGCCTTGATGGGCTTGTTGTTGAGCTCGAACCAGTAGTTGACGGTGACGTCCATCTCCAGGCAGTTGCACGGGAATTCGCCGTAGAGCCGGTTGTACGCGACCCGCGCCACCTTGCCCAGATCCGCCTCGATGCCCGCCTCCGCCTGGGCCAGCGAGGCGACGACGAGCACGTCGTACGGGGTGAGGCTGAGCGCCTGCGCCTTCTCGTCGAACTTCAGCTCGCCGGTCACGGTGAGGAAGCGGTCGACCATCGTGCGCACGATGTCCTTGGCCGTCCACTTAGGATCGATCTCGTAGGTGTCCGGGAAGAGGAAGCCCTCGATCGTCGGCTTCTGCACCTGCTTGCCGTCACTGCGCTTGAACCACCAGTCCGGGATGCCCAGGTCGATCGGATCCTTGGCCGCCGCCTCGAACTCCTTCACCGGTATCTTGGTGGCCTTCTCCAGCTCCTTGAACGTGGCCTTGGCCGACAGCCCCTCGCGGATCAGCACGCCGTTGACGACCTTATTCTTCAGGTCGAGCAGCATGGTCAGCGCCGCGGCGCCGCTCATCTGCAGCCGCAGCTTGTAGGTGCCCGGCTGGATGCCCTGGCTGCGCGAGTTTCCGTCCGCGGCGTCTGTGAACGCCTTGGCGCTCTTCACCACGTCGGCCTTCACCAGCGCGTTCGCGATGTCTGTCGCGGTGTCGCCCTGCTTGACCTGGACGGTCACCGTGCCCTGTCCATCGCCCTCGTAGTCGGGGGTGGTGAAGAAGCCCTGCACGCGGTCATACCCGTACCACACGCCGGCACCCAGGCCGCCGAGCAGCACGACCACCACCAGCAACGCGATCACGCTCTTGCCCGCGCCGCCACGCTTCTTCTGGCCCCGCTTACGGCCCCGACGATGTCGCCACCGTTCGACGGGTTCGTCGTCGAACGCGAGCTCCAGCTCGTCGATCATCACGCTCGCCTCCGCTGCGCGTCTAGCCAGCCCTGCAGGATCTCTACAGCGGCCGCCTGGTCGACAACCGCACGCTGGCGCTTTCCCCGCACGCCACGTTCGGCCAGCCTACGGGTTGCCGCGACGGTGGACATCCTCTCGTCGGCCAACCGCACCGGCACCGGTGCGATCGCCTTGGCTAGGCGCTCGGCATATGCCCTGGCCTGCACCGCCGCTGGTCCTTCCTTCCCGGCGAGTGTCACCGGCAACCCGACCACGACCTCTACGGTTTGATACGCATCTACGAGTCGCGCAAGTTCAAAGATATCGGAAGGAATAGCATCAACTTCCGCATTCAGGTCGCGGCGTAGAGTAACCAAAGGGGTCGCGAGAATGCCGTCGGGATCGCATGTCGCCACGCCCACGCGCACCTGACCGACGTCGACACCGAGCCGGGTGCCACGTACGAACTCGCCCATATGCTCCCTTTACTCCGCCTATGTCGGCGCACCGGATGGTGCCGGGTCAGCGCCGTCCAACGCCTCTAGATCGGCCGCCAGATTGTCGGCCGACTCCAGGGTGTCAGGATGATCGTCGCCGAGCACCCGCCGGCGCCGCGCCAACGTGTCCTCATCCAACGCCCGCGCCCGGCCGACCTCCCCCAACTCCCGCAGGTCAGCGGCGAGATTGTTGGCCGTTATCAGGGTGTCAGGATGATCGTCGCCGAGCATCCGCCGGTACCGCGCCAGCGTGTCCTCGTCCAACGCCCGCGCCTGCTCGGGCTCGCCCAGCTCCAGCAGGTCCATCGCGAGGTTGGAAGCCGAGGCCAGAGTGTCCGGGTGATCGTCGCCGAGCACCCGCCGGCTCCGCACGAGCGTGTCCTCATCCAACGCCCGCGCCCGCTCGACCTCACCCAGCTGCCGCAGACCGATGGCGAGGTTGGAAGACGACATCAGCGTGTCCGGGTGATCGTCGCCGAGCAGCCGCCGGCGCCGCGCCAGCGTGTCCTCATCCAACGCCCGCGCCCGCTCGTAGTCACCCAGCGCCCACAGCCTGATAGCCAGGTTGTTGGCCGACGTCAGGGTGTCGGGATCGTCGTCGCCGAGCAGCCGCTGCCGCCGCGCCAGCGTGTCCTCATCCAACGCCCGCGCCCGCTCGTAGTTACCCAGCGCCCACAGGACGACGGCGAGGTTGTTCGCCGCCGCCAGTGTGTCCTCGTCATCGTGCCCGAGGGCGGCCAGCCACCGCTGGTGGCACGACTGGGCCAGCGGCAACGCGGCCCGATACTCCCCTCGGGCGAAGAGGTACCACACCGCTTGATTGGTGGCGACGCGGAGACTCGACCCACCGTCGGCCGGGTCCAGGGCCAGCAGATGCGGCAGGAGCTCTGCCCAGCGCGCCCAGGTCGCCGGATCACCGCCGCCGTTGTCGGCCAGGTTGGCGACCAGCTCCTCGGCCTGCCCGCGGGTCTCGCTGTTTTGCCCCGGTGTGCTCAGGTCGCGGAGCACGGCCTGCGTGAGCCGGTGCAGCTGGATGGTGTCCTCGGTCAGCCGGAGCAGTCCCAGGCGGGCCAGCCGGCTCAACGTGCGCCGGAACGCCATCGGGGCGGCCACGACCGCGGCGAGTGGACCGTCGAGCGGCGTCGCGGTAAACCACGCCAGCGGCACGGGCTCGGGCGCCAGATGGGCGCACAGGCGCAGGAGAGAGAGTGCGGCGGGATCTTCGCCGTCCAGCCGGGAGGCCGAGATCTCGATGGCGGCGGCCAGCGACACCGGGTAGCCCGGCGCGCGGTTCTGGCCGAGCACGTCGCGGGCGTGGCCGGACAGCTCGGCCAGATAGTCGGACACCGGCATGCGGCTCTCGTCCATGTTACCCCACCGCCTGCGCCAAGGCGAGTGGCAGGTCGCCCAGCGCGGCGGCCAGCTGATCCGCGTCGCGGTCGGACGCGGTCGGCAGATTCTGCTGGATCATGGCCACCGACTCCGTGCGGGTGAAGACGTCGACCCCGACCGGCACGGCGACGCCCCGGAAGGCGGCACTGCGTGAGGTGATCACCGTGTGCCCCGTCTCCGGTGGCAGCCACGACTCCAGGCCCTCGGCCGACTCGGCGTTGTCGAAGACCAGCAGCCACCGGGACGCCTGCCGCAGCTGGTCGCGCACGACCCGGACCGACTCCGCGATGGCCGTGCCCGGCCGCACCCAGCCCGCCGCCATCCCCAGCGCCGTGATCTGCTCGCCGATCAGCTCGGGCTTCTCCGAGTCGATCCACCACACGAGCTCGTAGTCACCGGCGAACAGGTGGGCGTACTCGACCGCCAGCTGCGTCTTGCCGATGCCACCCATCCCGTGCAGCGCCTGCACCACCGTCCGCTCCCCGGCGGTCAGCTGCTCCCGCAACCGGGCGAGCAACGCGGTCCGGCCGGTGAACCCGAGCAAGCGCCGGGGAACGTTCCACAGCCGGGGTCGCGAACCGGGCAGCCGCGTCCCCTCGGCGGGAGGTGATCCGTCGCCCGGAAACGGCGCCTTCGCGTCCGGGCGGCGAGGGCCGAAGACCGCCGACAGCAGTGCCGCTCGCGCCTGCTGCTCGTCGAGGTCGAACAGGTCCCGGTACAGCAGCGGCGCCAGGATCGGGGGTGGCTGCACCCGCTCCACGCGCAGCGGCACCAGCCGGCGCACCCCGTCGGCTTCCGGCCGCTGGGCCATCACGGCCGTCCATTCGTCCGTGGTAAACCGGGACGGCTCGAAATAGGCCCCCGAGTACAGGGCGAGCACCTTCTCGGCCCGCGCCAGCGCGCTGTTCATGTTCAGCACGGCGTTGCTGCCGGCCGCCCAGTCCCAGACGTCCAACTCGACGGCCAACCCGGCGTCGCGCAACTGGTCCGCTACCCACTCCGCCCACGGCCGCTGCGGACCGGCGTAACTCACGAACGCATCGAGCCGGTCCGATCCATCTGCTCCTGGCACGGGTAACACCTTGCACGAGCCGCGCGGCGACCGCGAGCACCTGAACGGACGCAGGTGCCCGATCCCGCTGCAAGATAACGGACAGCGAACCTCAGGACACTGTGGTGAGTGCCTTCTCGACCGACGCCAGTAGGCGGGGCGCCTCGCCCGCCGGGAGGCCGCCGCCCTGGGCCAGGTCGGGGCTGCCCCCGCCGCGGCCGGAGAGAGCGCCCTTCACCAGGTCGGAGGCTGACACCCCACGGCCGCGGGCGGCCTGGTTGACCGCCACCACCAGCGACGCCTTGCCGCCCGCCCGGGCCGCCACCGCGACCACCGCCGGGCGAGCCGGGTCGATCTTGCCGCGGATCTCCTGGGCGAGGGTGCGCACGTCGTTGCCGCCCGCGCCCTCCGGCGCCTCGGTGCCCACGTACGCGATGCCGCCCACCTCGCGCGCCGACGACGCCAGCGACGCCGCACCGCCGAGCACCAGCTGGGCGCGGAGCTTCTCCAGCTCCTTCTCCGCGTCGCGCAGCTGGGTCACGGTCTGCTCGACCCGCTCGGCGACCTGGTCGTTGGGCACCCGGTAGAGCTCCGCCAGCCGCGACACCAGCAGGTGCTCGCGTGCCAGGTAGCCGAACGCGTCGATGCCGACCAGCGCCTCCACCCGGCGCACACCCGCGCCGATCGAGGCCTCGGACAAGATCTTGACGAGGCCGAGCTGGCCGGAGCGGGCCACGTGGGTGCCGCCGCACAGCTCGCGGGCGTAGTCGCCGACCTCGACGACCCGCACCTCGTCGCCGTACTTCTCGCCGAACAGCGCCATCGCGCCCAGCCGCCGCGCCTCCTCCTGCGAGGTGATGAACGCGTGCACCTCGAGGTCGCCCAGCAGCACCTCGTTGACCTGCTGCTCCACGTCGTGCAGCACGCTCGGCGACACCGCGCCCGGCGTGTTGAAGTCGAAGCGCAGCCGGCCCGGCGCGTTGAGCGAGCCCGCCTGGGTCGCCGACTCACCGAGGAAGTTGCGCATCGTCTGGTGTACCAGGTGGGTGGCCGTGTGTGACCGCGAGATCGCCTTGCGGCGGGTCACGTCGATCTCGGCGTATCCGGTGTCGCCCGGGCGGATCTCGCCGCGCACCACGCGGGCCTTGTGGATGATCAGGCCGGGCACCGGCTGCTGCACGTCGAGGACCTCGACCTGGCCGCCGCCGACGGTGATGATGCCCTGGTCGGCCTGCTGGCCGCCGCCCTCGGCGTAGAACGGGGTCGCGTCGAGCACCAGCTCGATCTGCTCGCCCTCGCCGGCCGCGGGCAGCGCCACGCCGCCCGAGCTGAGCACCGAGCGCACCCGCGACTCGCGGGTCACCTCGTGGTATCCGCTGAACTCCACCGGGCCGCCGGCATCGAGCGCCGAGCGGTACGACGAAAGGTCGGCGTGCCCGGTCTTGCGGGCCTGCGCGTCCGCCTTCGCCCGGGCCCGCTGGTCGGCCATCAGCCGGCGGAAGCCCTCCTGGTCGACCGAGAGTCCCTGCTCGGCCGCGATCTCCAGGGTGAGGTCGATCGGGAAGCCATAGGTGTCGTGGAGCTGAAACGCCTGGTCACCGGAGAGGGTCGGGCTCCCCTGCCGCTTGGCGTCGCCGAGGGCCGTGTCCAGGATCGTCGTGCCCGCCCGCAGCGTGGAGAGGAAGGCGTCCTCCTCCGCGTACGCGTACTGCGAGATGCGGTCGAAGTCGGTCGCCAGCTCGGGGTAGGACGGCGCCATGCAGTCACGCGCCACCGGCAGCAGCAGCGGCAGCGCCGGCTCCTGCCACCCGAGCAGGCGCATCGCCCGGATCGCGCGGCGCATGATGCGGCGCAGCACGTAGCCGCGCCCCTCGTTGGAGGGGGTCACGCCGTCGCCGATCAGCATCAGCGCGGTGCGCACGTGGTCGGCGATCACCCGCAGCCGCACGTCGTCGGGGTGCGACTCGCCCGCCGCGTGGCCGGACTTCACTCCGTACTCGCGGCCGGTCAGCTCCGCCGCCGTCGCCAGGATCGGGCGCACCTCGTCGATCTCGTAGAGGTTGTCGACGCCCTGCAGGATCGACGCGATCCGCTCCAGGCCCATGCCGGTGTCGATGTTTTTGCTCGGCAGCTCGCGGACCACCCGGAAGTCTTCCTTCGACTTCACGTCCGCGATCTCGTACTGCATGAAGACCAGATTCCAGAACTCGAGGAACCGGTCTTCGTCGACGTCGGGGCCACCCTCGGGGCCGTACGCCGGGCCACGGTCGTAGTAGAGCTCCGAGCACGGACCGGCCGGCCCGGGGATGCCCATCGACCAGTAGTTGTCCTTCTTGCCCCGGCGCACGATGCGGTCGAGCGGAAGGCCGACCGTCTTGTGCCAGATCTCGATGGCCTCCTCGTCGTCGAGGTAGACCGTCGCCCAGATCTTGTCGCCATCGAGGCCGAAGCCGCCCTCGGACACCGGCTTGGTGGAAAGCTCCCAGGCCAGCGGGATGGCGCCGGACTTGAAGTAGTCGCCGAACGAGAAGTTGCCGTTCATCTGGAAGAACGTGCCGTGCCGCGACGTCTTGCCGACCTCGTCGATATCCGGCGTACGGATGCACTTCTGCACGCTGGCCGCGCGGTCGTAGGGCGGGGTGCGCTGGCCCAGGAAATAGGGCACGAACTGCACCATGCCCGCGTTGATGAAAAGCAGGTTGGGGTCGTCGATGGCGGGCAGCGGAGCGGAGGGCACGACCGTGTGCCCATTGGCCGCGAAATGGGCCAGAAACCGCCGCTTGATCTCCGCCGTCTTCATCGATTGCCTTCCCGTGTCATCAACTCGTCGTCGTCCTCGAACTGGACGCCGGCCTCGATCGCCTCGTGGATCTGCTGCTCGCGCTCGGCCATACCCTCACGGACGTCGTCCACGAAGCTACGCACGGACTCCACGAGCCCGCCAGCGGATTCCGAGAGCGAGGCGGCGATGCCGCCCGGTGTGTACGACTGGGCTTTCTGCGAGACCTTGCGCACGACGAGCGCGCCAACCGCCAGTCCGATACCCAACCAGAGCAACCGCCTCATGGCCTTCATCCTTCCCGTTCCACCAACCGCACCCAGTATCGGGGTCTCTGCCAGCTGGCTCGCTCCGCTCGCTTGACCCTGAGGCCGCCCCAATCCGGGCTGGTCGCTCCGCTCCCAGCTCCGGGTTGAGCCAGCCTCAGGGTCAGCCGGTGGCCTGTCCTGCCTTGCGGGCCGCGCGGGCCGCCTTACGCTGCTGCTTGAGGGTGGTGCGCACCTCGCGCTCCTCGTCCGCGTGGCGGCGGGCGGAGGCCGCGCGGCGCACCCCGTAGCCGAAGGCGGCCACCTTGACCAGCGGGTTGGCCGCGGCCGCGGCCACCACGGTGGTCAGGTTGGCCACGTTGGCCGTGACGCTCTGCGCGTGGCCGGTGATGGTGTCCACCTTGGCCAGTTGGAGGTTCACACCGTCCAACGTGGTGTGCATCTGGCCGAGCGCCGTGTTCACTTCCTCGACCGTCGTGTTGACGTTACCCAGCAGCGGTGCGGTGCGGTCATTGATGTCGTTGATGGCGCGGGTCGCCGCGTCCACTGTGTGCCGCAGGCGCAGGATCGGCACCGCCAGCACCAGCACGAGCATCAGAAACGCACCGGCCGCCACCAGCGCCGCGATCTCTCCACCCGACACGCCTGTCCTCCTCCGCCGGAGCCACCCAATCCGCCAACGTGCAGACCCTACCGTCAGTGACGGGCGTCCGCCGGGTCAGGAGGGTGTCGGCGCCGGTTCGTCCCGCAGCGGGTCGTCGGTGAACACCGGATCAGGGTCCTCGCCGGTCAGTGACGGGTCGGTGCTCGGCCGGGCCTTGACGCGGTCGTCGTCGATGGCGTTGCGGACCTTCACCGACACCACCGAGCCCTCACACGAGCCACCCGGCGCGGCCGGCGGTGGGGTGGCCGGCGGCGTCACCCCGCCGGCCGGCTGCGCGGCGCAGGAGGGTGGTCGCACCCACAGGTCGAGCGTGAGCTCGTCTCGGGTCCAGCACGTGTAGCGCCCGGCGACGGGCTGCTCGGGGCACATCTTCGCGGCCTCCCAGCGCCGCCAGCCGGCCTCGGTGAGCGCCGACTCGTACACCTGGGTGGTCTCCTCGGGCCCCTGCCGCGACTGCGCGGTGCGCTCCCGGAAGCGGCAGTCCACAAGGCACCACCGGCTGCCGCTGACCGCGTCCTGCGGCTCGACGGCGGCCCAGTCGGGCACGTTGAGGGCGTTGAGCGAGTGGAGGACGGGGTCGCGGGTGGCGGTGCGGATGCCGAAGTAGAGCGGCAGCGCCCCCAGCACGATCAGGCTCGCGACCACGAGAGCGACGAGGCGCCAGGTCCGCTGCGCCCGATCTTCCGCCGGCCCCGGACCACCGTCGTCGTCCAGCTTTTCCTCTGGTACGAGATCAGGTCCGTCCCCCGGTTTGCTGACCGGTGCCGCCGGACGGGTCGCCCGCACGCCCGGCTCGGCCGGCGGCGCGACCGACGCGCGCGCGACGGCGACGGGCTCTCCGTCACCGACCGGGCTTCCGGGCGGCGCGACGGGACTGCCGGGCGGCGTGGCGCGCCCACCGACGCGCTCCCCCGGCGGCGCGGCACGTCCGGCCCGCGCGCCCGCACCGGGCAGCGGCACGCCGGCGCGTCCGGGCGCGGTGACGGAGGCCGCGGCGGCGACTCCGGCGGCCGCGCCAGCCGCCACTCCGGGCGGCACGACGGGTGCGGCCGCGGCGGCACGCACCGGCCCTGGCCCGTCCGGCCCGATGCCACCCGGCACCCGCACGGCACCGCGCGCTCCACCGCCGTGGCCTGGTCCGTCCGGCCCAGGGCCGCGCGGGTCAGGTCCGGGGCCCGCCGGGCGTCCGCCGGGGCCGCGGCCCGGTCCGCCTGGTCCGGGGACTCTCGCCATCCCGACGCCATCCAGTCCCCCGCCGCCGGCCGCCGGCCCGCGCGGGCCGGGCGGTCGGTTGAGGGCACCGTTCGGGCCGGGCGAGCGCGGGTCGTCGGGCACTCCGTCGGGACCGGCTCCCACGGGTCCGGCGCCTGGTGGCCTGGCTCGGCCGGCCGGACCAGCCGGCATACCAGGCCCGTCGGGCATGCCCGTGCCATCGCCCGGCCTGGGGCCGGCCGGCGCCGCGCGCCCCCCGGCCCGGCCGGCGCGCGGTCCGCCGGGCACCCCCGGTCCGCCCGGGACGCCGGGGCCGCCCGGCATACCGGGGCCGCCGGGCCTGCCTACTCCTGGTCCGCCGGTGGGCTCGCCACCGGCTCGGGGACCACGTGGCCGTCCTGGCCCGCCCATCCCCGCGCCGTCGGGCGTGCCCGGGCGGCCGGGCGGGGCGTCAGGGCCGAGCGGCCCGCTCTGTCCTGGCGGGACATCCGGCCCGAAGGGCGGGCGTGGCCCGGAACGCGCCTCCGGCCCGAAGCGGTCGCCGGGGCCGGCCTGATCCATCGGCGGTCGGGCACCGCCCGGCCGGTCACCGCCCCGGCCGCGGGGGCCGGAAGGCGGCGTCGCTCCCTGGCGGCCCGGCACCACGGGCGGGGCGACGGGCGCGGCGCGACCCGAGGGTGCGCCCGGACCGCCATCCGAGACCGGTGCCGCGCCCGGGCCGCGTCCGAGGTCGGGCCCGGACTGGCCGATGGGCGCGCGCGGGCGGCCGACCCCGCGGCTGCCACGGGGGCGCCCGCCGGGGCCGGCGAAGCCTTCCAGATCGTCGTCGTCCGCCGGCGGCCGCTGACCGCCCCGCTGCCGCCCGCGGTCCGGGTCGGCGATGTCTCCGGTGTCGTAGCCGCCCGGCCCGCCCCGGCCGCGGCGGCGCCCACCGTCCGGGCCGGTCACATCGCCGGTGTCGTAGCCGGCGGCGCCGCGGCGCCCGCCGTCGGGGTCGGCGATGTCGCCCGTGTCGTAGCCACCCTGGGCCCGGCCCCGGCGGCGGCCACCATCCGTGCTGGTCACATCGCCGGTGTCGTAGCCGACCGGCCCGCCCTGGGTGCGGCGGCGCACGCCGTCCGGCCCCTCGGTGAAGCCCGGCGGGGGCAGGTCGGGCGTCGGCGGGCGGGCGACCGGTGGAGCGGACTGCGCCGCGTGCGTCGCACCGCGCCCCTCCGGCTCCGCCCAGCCTTCCGGCCCGGCCGCCTGGTCGGGCAGGCGCTGACCGCCGGTCGTGTCCTGGTCGACCCAGCGGGAGCGGGCCCCGCCGGCGGGCCGATCGCCGCGCGGGACCGTACGCTGCCCGCCGGTGCGGGCACGGCCACGCGGCGGCATGAGCGGCTCGGCGGCGGTGTCCGGGATGGCCGGCGCGGCGGCCTGGGGATCGGCGTGGCGGGAGGCACGGGCGCCGGGCACCTGCGGACCGTCGCCCGCCGGCTCGGCACGGCCGGGCGCCCCGCCGCGCGGGAGGTCGGCGGTGTCACGGGCGGGCGGCGGGAGGTCGGGCGCGTTGCCGGACTCCGGGACGGCGGCCTGCGCCGGCCGCCCCGAGCCGAAGGTCGTCGCTGGGGCACCCATCGCCTGGAAGCCGCCGGTGTCGGGCTCGCCGTGCGGCGATGGGCCGGGACCCTGCCGGACCGGGATCGGCTCGCCGTGCCGGGGGCCCTCCGGAAAGCGACCGGGCGGCGCCGGCTCGCCGTGGCGTCCGGGTGCGGCGGCCGCGCCGTGGCGGGGCGGGGCCACGTCACCGTAGGGCGGCGGGGCGCCATCCCCGTGGCGCGGCGGCGGCCCTTCGCCGCGAAGTGGCGGTGCTTCAGCCGGCCGAGCGGCGCGGGGCGGCGCTTCGCCGTGACGGGGTGGGAGGGCATCGCCGTGGCGGCCGGGACCCGCGCCGTCGCCGAAGCGGTCACGGGCACCGGCGTCGGGACGCCGCGCCTCGGGCTCGCCGTGGCGGGGGGCGGGCGGGACGGCCGCGAAGCCGCCGGTGTCACTCGAGCGCCCTGGCCCGGGACCACCACCGTGCCGGCCACCGCCGGTGACGTCGCCCGTGCCGTCGTGGCGGCCGCCCATCACATCGCCGGTGCCGTGCCGGCCGCCGGTGATGTCGCC
>Ga0272482_10000366_pt1 | contig 14072 bp, 16 predicted proteins | sample RVTome_8_FD_192427 | JGI IMG/M metagenome (GOLD analysis project Ga0272482, IMG submission 192427) | Soil microbial communities from uranium-contaminated site in the Upper Colorado River Basin, Wyoming, United States - RVT160D0 (version 2) ...
GCCCTGCTCAGCGACGCCGTGTTCGAGTGGGACTTCGTGCTCGACACCACCCCGCCCACCATCGAGGCCCCGCCGGTGGTCGACCCGGTGGGCATCGACGCCACATCGGAGGTGGTCGGCAAGGTCGAGCCGGGAGCCAAGCTGGAGGTCGGGGGCCGCGAGGCCGACGTGGCCGACGACGGCTCCTTCACCGTCGACTTCCGCCGCCCGCCCGCCGGCGCGGTCGCCTTCGAGGCCGTCGACGCCGCCGGCAACCGGGCCACCGCCAGCGTGGTCGTGCCCGTCGCCTACCCGGGCACCCGGGCGGTGCACGTCACCGCGGCGGCGTGGAGCGAGCGGGGGCTGCGCAACCGCATCCTCCAGATGGTCGACGAGCGCCGCATCGACGCCGTCGTCCTCGACCTCAAGGACGAGGAGGGCATCGTCGGCTACGACACCGGCGTGGACCGGGCCCGCGAGGTCGGCGCCGTCGTCGAGTACTACGACCTCGACGAGGCGGTCACCGAGCTGAAGGAGCGGGGCGCCCGGGTGATCGGCCGGGTCGCCGCCTTCCGCGACCCCAAGCTGGCCCAGGCCGCCTGGGGCGCGGGCCGGCGCGACCAGGTGATCCAGGCGCCCGGCGGTGCCGCCTACAACGAGCCCGGCCAGTTCACGAACTTCGCCCACCCCGAGGTGCAGCGCTACAACCTCGACATCGCCCTCGACGCCGTGGGCCGCGGCGTGCAGGACATCATGTGGGACGAGGTGCGCCGGCCCGGCGACGACCCCACCAACGTGGTGGTGCCCGGCATCCAGGGCTCCCACAGCGAGGCGCTGGTCGGGTTCCTGGCCAGCACCCACACCGAGCTGCGCCGCCGGGGCGCCTACCAGGGGGTGGGCGTGCTGGGCATCTCGGTCGACCGGGGCGACCTCGTGGCCCAGGACATCGCCCAGATGGCCCGCCACGCCGACTACCTGGTCCCCACCATCCACCCGGCCTACTGGGGCAACGGCGAGTTCGGGGTGGCCAACCCCGCCCGCCAGCCCGCCGACCTGGTGAACCGGGTGATCACCCGGTTCGGCGAGGTGGCGATCGGCAGCGGCGCCCGCTTCGTGCCGTCGCTGCAGGACTTCAGCGCCCGCGGCATCGGCTACGGCGACGCCGAGGTGCGGGCCCAGATCGACGCCGCCCGGGGGGCCGGGGCCGCCGGCTTCGTCCTGTGGGACCCGTCGGTCACCTACACGGCCTCGGCGCTCGACCCCGCGCCGCCGGCGGACTGACCGGCCGGCGGCCCGGGGAGCGGGTGTGGCTCAGCCGAACGGCTTGGGCTCCAGATCGGCGAGGAGGTTGAGCAGGTCGTCGGCGTGCTCCTCCTCCATGGCGAGGATGTCCTCCATGAGGCGCCGGGTGGTCGAGTCCTTCTCGCCCAGCCACCGGGCGATCTCGGAGTAGGACTCGATGGCGATGCGCTCGGCCACCAGGTCCTCCTTGATCATGTCGACCAGCGAATCGCCCTCCACGTACTCGGCGTGCGACCGGTCGGCGATGCCGACCGGCGAGAAGTTGGGCTCGCCCTGCAGCTGGGTGATCCGCAGCGCGATGCGATCGGCATGGTCCAGCTCCTCGTTGGCGTGCTGCAGGAACTCGTCGGCCACGGGCCCGGCGTTGATGCCGTCGGCCATGAAGTAGTGCCGCTTGTAGCGCAGGACGCACACGATCTCGGTGGCCAGCGCCTCGTTGAGCACCTCGATCACCTGCTGGCGATCGGCGCCGTAGGCATCGGTGATCGGACCCTCGTCCATCTTCGCCCGGGCACGCTCGCGGAGGGTCTGGATGTCGGTCAAAAAGCTGGACATGGCGGCAACCTACCCCTGTCCCGCCGGCCGTAGGCGCGCCTCTGCATCGTCTCTGACCTCGCCACCCAGCGGCAGTGGCCGCGCTCGCACCCGGAACCGGGGGGATTCCGGGCGGGGGCGCCGGACTGACGTCGGCGTCGGCGGCCACGGTCACCCGCACCGCTGGGGGGACCGGAGCCGATAGCGTCTCGGGGGTATGGCCGATAGGGCACGGTTCACGGACCAGACGATGGACCTGATGCCGTCGCTGTACAACGCGGCCCTGCGCATGACCCGCAACCGGGCCGACGCCGAGGACCTCGTCCAGGAGACCTACCTGCGGGCGTACCGGGGCTTCGACAGCTTCGAGGACGGCACCAACCTCAAGGCCTGGCTCTACCGGATCCTCACCAACACCTACATCAACTCGTACCGCGCCAAGAAGCGGCGGCCCGAGGAGACCGAGCTCGACGAGGTCGAGGACCTCTACCTCTACCACCGCATCGGTGGTCTGGAGGCGGCCATGGCCGGGCGCAGCGCGGAGGACGAGCTGCTCGACCGGTTCAGCGAGGCCGAGGTCAAGGAAGCGGTCGAGGACCTACCCGAGAACTTCCGCATGGCCGTCCTGCTGGCCGACGTGGAGGGGTTCTCGTACAAGGAGATCGCCGAGATCCTCGACATTCCCATCGGGACGGTCATGAGTCGGCTCCATCGGGGAAGAAAGGCGCTCCAGAAGCGGTTGTACGCATTCGCCGTGGACCGAAACCTGACGAATGCCGACAGCGATGCCACGGATGCTCATGTCTGATTGCAACGACGCACTCCATCAGCTCTACGAGTTCCTCGACGGCGGTCTCACCGACGCCAAGCGGGCGGCCATCCAGCACCACCTGGATTCCTGCCAGCCCTGCGCCGAGCCCTACGACTTCGAGGCCGAGCTCCGCCTCGTGATCCGCAAGAAGTGCGCGGAGGCGGTTCCCGAGTCGTTGATGGCCAAGGTGCGCAAGGCCATCGACGCCGAACCGCTCATCTAGGGCCCGCTCCGGGGGTCGCTCCCGGATCGGTCGGTCCCTCTGGGGCCCGGTCGGTTCGCCGGGCGGCTCAGTGGGCGCCGCGGCTGGTGACGACCGCGATCGGCGTCTTCACCAGGATCTTCACGTCGCTCCAGAAGGTCCACTGCTCGACGTAGTCCCGGTCGTAGTCGACCCGCTGGGGATAGGCGACGCCGGAACGGCCGTTCACCTGCCACGACCCGGTCACTCCGGGGCGGACGGCCAGGTAGGCGTCCTCGTGGTCGCCGTAGCGCTCCAGCTCGGTGGGCACGATCGGGCGGGGGCCGACCAGGCTCATGTCGCCCCGCAGCACGTTGAGCAGCTGGGGCAGCTCGTCGAGGCTGGAGCGGCGCAGGAACCGGCCGACCGGCGTGACCCGGTTGTCCATCGACGGCGGCAGCTTGAAGTCGTTGTCGACGTACTGCTGCCACAGCTCGGGGTCGGCCCGCAGCTGGTCGTCGGCGTCGGGCTGCATGGTGCGGAACTTGAGCATCCCGAACCGGCGGCCGCCGAGGCCCACCCGCTCGTGGACGAACAGCGCCGGCCCACCCGACGTGATCACGACCAGCGCCGCGATCGCCAGGCCCAGCAGGAACACCACGGGCAGGGCCGCCACGACCACCACCAGGTCGAGGGCCCGCTTGGATCGCGAGGTGCCGGGTCGGCTGGGCGCCACGGCGCCGGCCCGCGCCGGATCGTCCCCGTCGTCGTCGGGGGGTATCGCTGGGGCGGCCCGGGCTGGCCGACGAGCGTGCCCGCTGCTCGTCGTCGCCGGGGCATCCCAGGCGGTTCCCTCCGCGCGTTCGTCGGTCGCCGTCGAGGCCGGTGTACCTGCCCGGGCCCGCGGCACCCCCGCGCGGCTGTCGCCGGAGTGCTCCATCTGCCTGTCGCCCCCAGTCTTCCCCATCCAGGTCGACCGACCCCTTCGCCTACCGGGCGGAAAGTTAGCAGCGCGCCCCTCCGCCTGCTGTGGCGACGAAAAGCCTTCGTTTCCGCGGGAAATCCTCACTACGCAGAGAGCTCGCGGGAATACGGAGAATCGTCCTGATGTTGGGCCGAGCATGGAGGAGCGCGCTCTATCGGGGGAGAGGGTCATCAGCGCTTCGAGCCAGTCCCGGACGTACCCGTACGGCCGGACCTGCTCTGAAGACGGATGCCGGACCCGTCTTTCGATCTACAACGAGTCCGAGTACTGCTCACTGCACCACCGCGCGGTCACGCCGCGCACGAGGGGCAGGAAGATCGCCTGAAGGTTGGGTGACATGTTCGACGGCGAGTTCATGGACCGCCGAGCGGTCCCCTACGATGCGCGTCATGTTCGCCGTCATCTGGCACTTCTGGCTCGGTGTGGCCCTGGCCATCGGCGCGGTCGGGGCCGTGATCGCGATGGTGTTCGGCTACTTCAGGACGGTCGAGTCCCAGCGGTACCCGAAGGGGCGCTGAGCTGATGGCCGCCGCCGGTCCCGTCGACTGGGGCATCGCCGAGCGCGTCGCCGTCCGGGTGGCCGGGCGCGAGCCGCTGGCGGCGTCCTACCACTACGACCGGCTGACCACCGACTTCGCCGAGGTCACCACCGAGGCCGAGGAGTTGGTGGCCGAGGCCACCGGGCTGCGCTCGGCCGGTGGGCCCGCCCGGGCCCGGGTGGTGGGGCGCGACGGCTGGGTGCGGGCCAACCTCGCCAGCTTCGACCGCCTGCTGCGGCCCTTCACCGACAAGATCTCCGAGCGGCTCGACGCCCACACCGGCATCCGGGCGCTGCCCGCCCACCTCACCCGGCGCACCGCCGGCCTCGAGGTCGGCGTGCTGCTCGGGTGGATGGCCACCCGGGTGCTCGGCCAGTACGACCTGCTGATCATCGAGGACGAGAACCCCGACGACCAGGACGTCGTCTACTACGTGGGCCCCAACGTGCTGGCGCTGGAGAAGCGGTTCGGCTTCCCGCCCCGCGAGTTCCGCCTGTGGCTGGCCCTCCACGAGGTCACCCACCGGGCCCAGTTCACCGGCATCCCCTGGCTGCGCGAGCACTTCCTGTCGCTGGTCAACAAGTCGCTCGACGTGGTCGACCCCGACCCCAAGCGCTTCCTCGACGCCCTGGGTCGGGCGGTGGAGGACCTGCGGTCCGGGCGCAGCCCCCTCGACGAGGGCGGCATCGCCTCGCTGCTGGCCGGGCCCGAGCAGCGCCAGCTGTTCGGCCGCATCGGCGGGATGATGAGCCTGCTGGAGGGCCACGGCGACGTGACCATGGACCGGGCCGGCGAGGGGCGCGTGCCCTCGGCTCCCCGGTTCTCGCAGGCGCTGCGCGAGCGGCGCCAACAGGCCGGCGGTGTGGCCAAGATGGCCCAGCGCCTGCTGGGCATCGAGGCGAAGATGAACCAGTACCGCCAGGGCGAGGCGTTCATCGCCTACGTGGAGTCCCAGGGTGGGCCCGATGCCCTGGAGGCCGCCTGGCGCGGGCCGGAGTGGCTGCCCACCCTGGCCGAGATCCGGGCGCCCCAGGAGTGGCTCGACCGTGTGCGCCTCTCCGAAGAGCTCGTCGGCTGACGAGCTCCCCGCCCTGACCGACCCGACCCCGCCGGCGTCCGGACTGCTGGCAGGCCTGCTGGCCCGGTGCTCGTTCCCACCGGCCGGGACCGCGGTCGACGTCGCCGTCTCGGGCGGGGCCGATTCGCTGGCGCTGCTCGTGCTGGCGATGGCGGCCGGCTGCGAGGTGACGGCCCACCACGTCGACCACGCGCTGCGGGACGGCTCCGCGGGGGAGTCCTCGCTGGTGGCGGCGGTGGCCGAGCGGTTCGGGGCCGGGTTCGTGGCCCACCGCGTCGTCGTCGAGCCGGGCCCCAACCTGGAGGCCCGGGCCCGGGCGGCCCGTTTCGGCGCGCTGCCCGCCGGGGTGCTGACCGGCCACACCGCCGACGACCAGGCCGAGACCGTGCTGCTCAACCTGCTGCGGGGGGCGGGGCTCGACGGTCTGGGCGGCATGTCCTCGGACCGGCGGCCGCTGCTGCGCCTCCGGCGGGCCGAGACGGTCGCCCTGGCTCGTGACCTGGGCCTGGAGCCCTTCCACGACCCCTCCAACGACGACCCCGCGTTCCGGCGCAACCGGGTTCGCCACGAGGTCCTGCCCCTGCTGTCGGAGGTGGCGGGCCGCGACGTCGTCCCGATCCTGGCCCGCCAGGCCGACCTGCTGCGCGACGACGCCGAGGTGCTCGACGCCCTCCCCGGCGACCTCGACATGGAGGACGCCAAGGCCCTGGCGAAGATGCCGCGGCCGCTGGCCCGGCGGGTGGTCCGGTCGTGGCTGCGCGACGCCGGGGGCGCCGAGCGGCACCCGCCGGACGCCGCGGCGGTGGAGCGGGTCCTCGAGGTGGCCCGGGGCCAGGCCGTGGGGTGCGACGTGGGGGGCGGTTGGCGGGTCACGCGGTCGAAGAACCGGCTGCGGCTGCATCCGCCTCCCGTGTAGGCCAGCTACCCGTCCAACCACCCCGCCGCCCCAAATGGTCCCGGGCTGCGCCCGGGCCAATTACCCTCAACGTCATGGCGCCCCAGCACCACTTCGACGATCCGAAGCTCGGACCTGTCGTCGTGTCGGCCGAGCAGATCGCCGATCGCATCGCCGCCCTGGGCAAGGAGATCACCCGCGACTACGCGGGCGAGGTCCCCGTGTTCGTGTGCGTGCTGAAGGGGGCGTTCATCTTCCTGGCCGACCTGGTGCGCGAGGTGCGGCTGCCGCTGGAGGTCGACTTCATGGCGGTGTCGTCCTACGGGGCGTCCACCAAGTCGTCGGGCGTGGTCCGGATCGTGAAGGACCTGGAGATGGACCTGCGGGGCAAGCACGTGGTGCTGGTGGAGGACATCGTCGACTCGGGCCTCACGCTCAACTACCTGAGCAAGAACCTGCTGGCCCGAGACCCCAAGAGCCTCGAGGTGTGCGCCCTGTTCGTGCGGCAGGGGAACCAGAAGGCGGCGGTCGAGCTGCGCTACGTCGGCTTCGAGATCCCGCCCTCGTTCGTGCTGGGCTACGGCCTCGACGTGGCCGAACGCTTCCGGAACCTTCCGTACGTCTGCGAGCACGCCGCGGAGTAGTTCGCTGCGAATCACCCCGCGAGGGGGAGTCGGAGGCGCGGCACAGCTAGCCTGACCCGCACCGTGAAACGTGTACCCCGTGCGGCGCTGGTCTACCTCCTGATCATCTTTGCGGTCCTCTTCCTCGGAGCACAGCTGCTCCGGCAGGGGCCGGAACGGGAAGACCTCGACTACACCACCTTCCTCCAGAAGGTGGAGGAGGGCGAGGTCGTCACGGCGACGGTCAAGGACCGCAGCCACGTGGTCGAGGGCGACCTGGCCGACGACAGCCAGTACCGCGTCGAGTTCGCCGCCGAGTCGGCCGACGAGCTGGTCGACGTGCTGACCGACGCCGAGCCTTCCGTCGAGGTGACCGTCGACCAGCAGGACACCTCGGTGTGGTTGTCGTTGCTGTTCCAGATCCTGCCGATCATCCTGCTGGTCGGGGCCGTGCTGCTGGTGCTCAACGCCTTCCAGGGCGGCGGCGGTCGGGTGATGCAGTTCGGCAAGTCCCGGGCCAAGCAGGTCACGAAGGACCAGCCCTCGGTCAAGTTCACCGACGTCGCCGGGTGCGACGAGGCGGTCGAGGAGCTGCAGGAGATCAAGGAGTTCCTGCAGGACCCGGCCCGCTTCCAGGCGCTGGGCGCCCGCATCCCCAAGGGCGTGCTGCTCTACGGCCCGCCCGGCACCGGCAAGACGCTGCTGGCCCGCGCCGTGGCCGGCGAGGCGGGGGTGCCGTTCTTCGCGATCTCGGGCTCCGACTTCGTGGAGATGTTCGTGGGCGTCGGCGCCAGCCGGGTCCGCGACCTGTTCGAGAAGGCCAAGGAGGCCGCGCCGGCCATCGTGTTCGTCGACGAGATCGACGCCGTCGGCCGCCACCGCGGCTCGGGCATGGGCGGCGGTCACGACGAGCGGGAGCAGACCCTCAACCAGCTGCTGGTGGAGATGGACGGGTTCGACGCCCAGACCGGCGTCATCCTCATCGCCGCCACCAACCGGCCCGACATCCTCGACCCGGCGCTGCTGCGGCCCGGCCGGTTCGACCGCCAGATCGTGGTCGACCAGCCCGACCTCGAGGGCCGCCGCGGCATCCTCGACGTCCACGCCAAGGGCAAGCCGCTGGCCGCGGATGTCCGGCTCGACGTGCTGGCCCGCCGCACGCCCGGTTTCACCGGCGCCGACCTGGCCAACCTCATGAACGAGGCGGCGCTGCTCACCGCCCGCCGGGGCGCCCAGGACATCACCATGCACGCCCTGGAGGAGTCGATCGACCGGGTGCTGGCCGGCCCCGAGCGCAAGACCCGGGTGATGTCCGAGAAGGAGAAGCTGGTCATCGCCTACCACGAGGGCGGCCACACGCTGGTCGGCCACGTGCTGCAGGGCACCGACCCCATCCACAAGGTGTCGATCGTGGCCCGGGGCCGGGCGCTGGGGTGGACCCTGGCGCTGCCCACCGAGGACAAGTACCTGAAGACCCGCACCGAGCTGGTCGACTCGATGACCATGCTGCTGGGCGGGCGCACCGCCGAGGAGATCGTGTTCGGCGAGCCGACCACCGGGGCCAGCGACGACATCGAGCGCTGCACCGACATCGCCCGCAAGATGGTCACCACCTACGGGATGAGCGAGCGCATCGGGCCCCAGCAGCTCACCGGCGCCGGCATGGGCCGCGAGTCGGTGCCCGGCTCCAACGGCAGCGAGTCGGGCTACTCCGACGAGGTCGCCGGGTTGATCGACCGGGAGGTCCGACGCCTGGTCGACGGCGCCCACGACCGGGCCCGCCACATCCTCGAGACCCACCGGTCCACCCTCGACCGCCTGGCCGACGCGCTGGTCGAGAAGGAGACCCTCGACGACACCGATCTGGCCGAGGTCTTCGGCCCCATCGACAAGGGTGCCGGCATCGACATGCCCGAGCGCCGTCGCGACGACGATCCCCACGACAGCGACCTCCTCAGCGGGGGGCGGCTGCTGGGGACGCAATCGATGAACATCTCCAGCGTGCAGGTGGCGGTTCCTGCCCCGTCCTGGCGCCAGCGGCTCGCCCGCTGGTTGGGCACCCGGGCACCGCGCCCCACGACATGAGCGACATCATCGAAGAGACCCCCATCGACCAGGCGCGCATCGCCAAAGCGGTGCGCGAGATCCTGGAAGCCATCGGCGAGGACCCGGACCGCGACGGCCTGGTCAACACCCCGGACCGCGTGGCCCGGATGTACGCCGAGATCTGCGGCGGCCTCCACGAGGCGGCCGACACCCACCTGCAGGTCACCTTCGACGCCCATCACGACGAGATGGTCATGGTGCGCGACATCCCGGTGCAGTCGCTGTGCGAGCACCACATGCTGCCGTTCATCGGCAAGGCGCACGTGGCCTACATCCCCGGCGACGACGGCCGCATCACCGGCCTGTCCAAGCTGGCCAGGCTGGTCGACGCCTACGCCAAGCGCCTGCAGGTGCAGGAGAAGCTGACCGTGCAGGTCGCCGACGAGATCGTCGCCACCCTCCAGCCCCAGGGCGTGATGGTGGTGATCGAGGCCGAGCACCTGTGCATGACCATGCGCGGGGTCCGCAAGCCGGGATCGACCACGGTCACCTCCGCCGTGCGCGGCCTGTTCCGCACCAACGTCGCCACCCGCGAGGAAGCCATGCGCTTCGTCGTGGGCCAGCGCTGACGAGTCTCGCCAGCGGTCTTGCAGTCACCGGGCTTGCCGGGTCGGCCCAGCGAGTGCGGCCCGGCGAGGCCAGATGATGGTGCCCTTCGCCCGCGATCGCCCCGAAACCGTCACTCGGGGTCGGTCGACGGTCACGGGGTGGGCACTAGAGTCGCACCGTGCATCCGCAGGTGATGGGTGTCGTCAACGTCACTCCCGACTCGTTCTCCGACGGTGGGCGGTACCTCGACCACGCCGCAGCCATCGCGCACGGCCGCGAGCTGGCTCGGCAGGGCGCCGACATCATCGACGTGGGCGGCGAGTCCACGCGCCCCGGCGCCGAACCGGTACCGGCCGCCGAGGAGCGGTCCCGGGTGCTCCCGGTGGTCGAAGGCCTGGTCGCAGCCGGTGTGCGGGTGTCGATCGACACCCGCAAGGCCGACGTGGCCGAGGCCGCCGTGGCAGCCGGGGCCACGCTGGTCAACGACGTGACGGCCTCGCTGGCCGAGGTGGCGGCCGCCACCGGAGCGGGCTTCGTGGCCATGCACATGCGGGGCGATCCCCGCACCATGCAGCGCCGGCCGCAGTACGACGACGTGGTCGCCCACGTGCGCGACTTCCTGGTCGAACGGGCCGAGGCGGCGCGGGCGCTGGGCATCGCCGAGGTGTGGATCGACCCGGGCATCGGCTTCGGGAAGACCGTGGAGCACAACCTCGACCTGCTGGCGAACCTCGACGAGCTGGTGGCCACCGGGTTCCCGGTGCTCGTCGCCACCAGCCGCAAGACGACCCTCGGCCACCTGGCCGCCCGCGCCGACGGCGAGTCCGAACCGCGACCTGTGCACGACCGGCTGGAGGGCTCGTTGAGCACCGCGGCCTGGGCGCTGTGGCGGGGCGCGGGGATGGTTCGCGTGCACGAAGTTGCGGAGACGGCGCGGGTGGTGCGCAAAGTGCGGGCGCTCCTACAGGCGGCGGCATGATCTGGAAGGAAGGCAACTCGTGGCAGCCATGAAGGGCAAGTGGGCCCAGGGCATAACCCCGCGCAACTTCGTGTGGGTGCTCAAGGACCGCCTCGCCATCGCCGAGCGTCCCGGTGGATACGGGGCGAACCATCGCCGGGTGCGCCGGCAGGAAGAGATCATCTGGATCCGGGAACAGGGGTTCACCCGGGTGATCTCGCTCATCGCGGCGACGCACAACCTGCACAACTACGACGAGCTGGGCGTGGCCTGGTTGCACCGCCCGCTGCGGGGCACCGACGACATGCCGTCGTTCCAGGGGGCGCTGTACAGCGAGATCCGCCAGCTCCTGGCCCAGGGCGAGAAGCTGCTGGTCCACCGCGAGGAGGTGGGCGACAGCATCTGTGGTCTGGTCGCCGGCTACCTGCTGTGGGCCGGGCTCGTGCCCTACGGCCCCCAGGCGATCTCGGTGACCGAGCGCCTCACGTCGCGCCAGCTGGGCCCCCAGGGCCGCCAGCTGGTGGCCAACGCCGACTCCCTGCGCCAACAGGCCGCTTCGTAGCCGGCTGCCCGGGCCCCGCGCGTCGTGACCGACCGGATCGAGATACGGGGGCTGCGCGTCCTGGCGCGGGTGGGCGTGCTGCCGTTCGAGCGGGAGCAGGACCAGCCGGTGGAGGTCGACCTCGACCTGATCGTCGACCTGGAGGCGGCCGGGGCGTCCGACGAGCTGAGCGACACCGTCCACTACGGCGAGGTGTGCGACGCGGTGGTCGCCGCGGTCCAGGCCGCGCCGGTGGCGCTGCTGGAGCGTATGGCCACCGTCGTGGCCGTGGCGGCCCTGGCCTACGACCGGCGCATCGCCGAGGTCGAGGTGGCGGTCCGCAAGCTTCGGCCGCCGGTGGCCCAGCACCTGGCCACCACTGGCGTGCGGGTCACCCGCTCGCGACCATGACCAGGGCGTTCCTGGGGCTCGGGTCGAACCTCGGCGACCGGGCCCGCTACCTGGACGACGCCGTGGCCACTCTGCGGTCCGACGCTGCCGTGGGCCTGGTGGCGGTGTCACCCCGCTACGAGACCGACCCGGTGGGCGGCCCCGAGCAGGACCCGTTCCTCAACCTGGTGGTCGAGCTCGACACCGGGCTGTCGGCCCGGGGGTTGCTGGCCGTGGCCCAGCGCCTGGAGGCGGCGGCCGAGCGGATCCGGGAGGTGCGCTGGGGGCCCCGCACGCTCGACGTCGACGTGCTGTGGGTCGACGGGGTGACGGTGGCCGACGACGACCTGGTCGTGCCCCACCCCCGCATGGGGGAGCGCCGCTTCGTCCTGGCGCCCCTGCGCGACCTGGCTCCCGACCTGGTGTCGGCCGACGCCGTGGCCCGGGCCGACGGTCACGTCCGCCGCATCGAGTCGTAGAGTCCCGGGTCATGACCACGGTCAGGATCATCGGGCCCGGGCGGGCCGGGACGTCCCTGGCCCTGGCGTTGACCAACGCCGGCTGCGACGTCGCCCCGATGCTGGGCCGCGACGACGCCGTCGGCGAGGCCGCCCACGGGGTCGACGTGCTGGTGATCGCCACCCCCGACGCCGTCATCGCCGAGGTCGCCCGGAAGGTCGAGCCCGACCCCGCCACCGTGGTCGCCCACCTGGCCGGGTCGCTGGGCCTCGACGTGCTCGACCCCCACCCCCGCAAGGCCTCGCTCCACCCCCTGGTGGCGCTGCCCACCCCCGACGTCGGCGCCCGGCGCCTGGTGGGCGCCTGGTTCGCCGTGACCGGCGACCCGGCGGTCCGGCGGCTGGTCGACGCCATGTTCGGCCGGGCCATCCGGGTGGCCGACGAGCACCGGGCCGCCTACCACGCCGCCGCCTCCATCGCCGCCAACCACCTGGTGGCGCTGATGGGCCAGGTGCAGCGGGTGGGCGCCGAGGCCGGCGTGCCGTTCGAGGCCTACCTCGACCTGGCCCGGGCCGCCCTGGAGAACGTGGCCGACCTGGGCCCGGCGGCGGCGCTGACCGGCCCCGTGGCCCGCGGCGACGACGTGACCGTGCAACGCCACCTCGACGCCCTGCCCGCCGACGAGGTCGCCGCCTACGAGGCGATGGCCGGTGCCGCCCGCCGCCTCGCCCGCGACCGGGCGTCGTCGCCCGCATCGCCCACCCCGCCGCCCCCGGTCGTCCTGCACGGCCCGCCGGCGCCGCCCGAACCGCCGATGATGCCGTCGGCCTCGACGCTGACGGCCCCCGCCGCCGAGTCGGAGCTGGTCGAGGAGCAGACGTGAAGGACCGGCCCCCGATGCTCGTGGCGGGCATCGGCGAGCTGCGGACCACGCTCGACTTCGAGCGGTCGGTGGGCCGGTCCGTCGGCTTCGTCCCCACCATGGGGTTCCTCCACGACGGGCACGCATCGCTGATGCGCCGGGCCGCCGAGGAGACCGACGTGGTGGTGGCCTCGATCTTCGTGAACCCCCTCCAGTTCGGCCCGTCCGAGGACCTGGCGAGCTACCCCCGCGACCTGGCCCGCGACGTCGAGATCGCCGCCGGCGCCGGGGTCGACCTGCTGTTCGTGCCGGGGGTCGAGGAGATGTACCCGGCGGGTCGGGTGCTGACGAACGTCAGGGTGGCCGGGGTGTCGGAGACGCTCGACGGCGCCAGCCGCCCCGGGCACTTCGACGGGGTCGCCACCGTGGTGGCCAAGCTGTTCGCCATCGTCGGCCCGGCCCGCGCGTACTTCGGGGAGAAGGACTTCCAGCAGCTGGCGGTGGTGCGGCGGATGGCGGCCGACCTGTCGTTCCCGGTGACGGTGGTGGGCTGCCCCACCGTGCGCGAGCCCGACGGGCTGGCCATGTCGTCGCGCAACAGCTACCTGAGCGCCGAGGAGCGGGCGGCGGCGCCGGTGGTGCACCGGGCGCTGCAGGCCGGCGTGCAGGCCGTCGAGGCGGGCGAGCGCGACCCGGCCGCGGTTCGGGCCGCCATGGAGGCCGTCGTGGCCGGCGAGCCGCTCGGGAGACTGGACTACATGGCGGTGGTCGACGCAGAATCTCTGGCGGTACCTGACGTGCTCTCGGGGAATCTTCGGCTGCTCGCAGCCGTTCGATTCGGGCGAGCCAGGCTCATCGACAACGTGGGGGTGACCGCGTGACGGCACCCACCTCAGGAGGTCACAGCGCCCATGCGACGTCGCATGCTCAAGTCGAAGATCCATCGGGCGACGGTCACCGACGCCAACCTGCACTACGTGGGGTCGATCACCGTCGATCCCGAGCTCCTGGAAGCGGCCGACATCCTCGAGCACGAGCAGGTGGCCGTGGTCGACATCGACAACGGCGCCCGCTTCGAGACCTACACGATCGCCGGCCGGCCCGGCTCGGGTGACATGTGCCTCAACGGCGCCGCCGCCCGCCTGGTGCAGCCGGGTGACCGGATCATCGTGATCAGCTACGCCGAGTACGAGTCGGCCGAGCTGGAGGGCTACGCCCCGCGGATCGTGCACGTCGACACCGACAACCGGCAGGTCGACGACACCACCGCCCAGCTCCTG
>Ga0272482_10000367_pt1 | contig 14057 bp, 14 predicted proteins | sample RVTome_8_FD_192427 | JGI IMG/M metagenome (GOLD analysis project Ga0272482, IMG submission 192427) | Soil microbial communities from uranium-contaminated site in the Upper Colorado River Basin, Wyoming, United States - RVT160D0 (version 2) ...
CGCCCCGCTCGCTCGAGAACGTGCGCCAGTCGAGGCTGCACCGCTTGACGTCCTCGTGCCGGGTGACCGCCCAGAACCCGGTGTCGCCCGGCTCCGGGTGCCAGTGCACCGGCGCCTCCCGGCGCAGGACGTCGAACTGGTCGTGCGGCACCCCCTGGCCCCAGGTGCCGGCCAGCAGGTCGATCCCTGCGAGCCCATCGACGGTCGTCATCCGCGTACCCCCGCTCGTGTGCTGGTGACGACGCCCCGCAGGGCGGCGACGGCCATCTCGTCGGTCACGGCGCCGGGGTCGATCCGGCGCATCATCTCGAGTCCCAGGAGCAGGCCGATCACCGCCGGGCCCACCCGGGCCCGGTCGTCGCCGACGCCGACGAAGGTGTTGTCGATGCCGTCCCAGGCCACCCGGTAGCGGCGGGCGAGGTGCTCGCGGGCCGCCTCGTTGCGGGCGGCGTAGGCCCACAGCTCGTGCTCGAGGGCGATCCACCGGCCGTCGCCGGCCACCGGCTGGGCGACGTTGCGCCACAGGGCCGCCATCTGCTCGTCGAGCGTGGTGGAGGCGGCGAGCTCGGCGGTGATCACGGCGGCGACGTCGTCGACCCAGCCCTCGAGCAGGGCGAAGAGGATGCCGTCCTTGCCCCCGAAGTGGTCGTAGATGGCCCCGGACGTGCGGCCGGCCGCCTCGGCGATCGCGTCGATCGACGCCCCGTCCACGCCCCGGGCGGCGAACAGCTCGGCGGCCGCGTCGAGCAACGCCTGCCGGGTCTGCGCCCGCCGTTCCCCCTGGGTCGCCATGGGATTTACATTGGCACCGTTACGTATCTAGGTCAACCTACATAACTGCCGACCGGGCGCATCACACGAAGGGTTCGAGGTCGAAGCGGCCCCAGGCCAGGAAGGCGAACATGGCGATGAACACCAGGTCGCCCACGAGCGATTGCACCTCGCCCCGTCGGAACCGGGTCGTTCCTGCCCCGGCCATGAACAGCGCCAGGCCGCAGGCGGCGACGGGTACCAAGCCGGGGGCGAGGTCGCCGATGGCAGGCAGGAGCAACCCGAGGCCCCCGAGGAGCTTGATGGCGGCGATCACCTTCACCTGGCGGGCGGTGAAGTCGTCGACCCACCGCTGGGTCTCGTGCAGGCTCCGGTAGCGCTCCTTGGACAGCACCAGCATCGCGGTGCCGCCGATCGTGAAGGCGACACCAAGGAACACGGTGAGGATCCAGAGAGCAGTGTTCATCGCCATGTGCAGCGGTCTCCAGTACGTCGAGGAACTCGTCGACACACCCGACGACGCAGCCCGGCGAAACGTGACACCCGGGAACGACCTCACGTTCGGCCACCCGTACCGGTCGAGGTGTGCGACCGATGCGCGTCGTCCAGGAGCCGGCGAAGACGGTGATGGCTGGTCGTCCGGTCGGCTGGGCGGGTGGTGCCGCGTCATCGCCGACAAGGTGTTCACCGTTACGGCGCCGTAGGAACCTGCCAGGTGCCACACTGGCCGGGGTGGGCGCCGGGGGCGTGCCGCCCGGAGGGGGAGTTCATGGGCATCGTCTCTGTGGGCAGCAGGCGGGCGCGGCGCACAGGTCCGGTGCTGGTCCTGGTGGTGGCGGTCTTCCTGGTCGGTGCGGGCTGCGAGCCCGAGTGCGAGCCGCCCTACCGGGCGGTGGCCGGGCAGCAGACCTACCCGACGCCGGCGGGCTCCTGGCCGGTCACGGGGTCGCCGAGGGCCTGGGCACCGGTGCTGGACAGCGACGGCGACGGCGCCGTCGAGACCTTCGAGCTGTCCGAGGACTACCGCCAGCTGGTGGTGCACCGGACCTCGGGCGACCTGGTGCTCCGGGCCGGGCCGGGCGACCAGCTGTGGACCAGCGACCCCTTGATCCTGACGCTGGGCGACCTCGACGGCGACGGGCGCACCGACCTGGGCATGTTCGTCGACCGGACCGACGGCTCGGCCCCGTCCCGCCACGTCGTCGTGCGCGGCGCGCTCGCCGACGGCACCTACGACGTCGACGCCGTCGGCGTCTCGACGCTGCCCGCGACGGGCGGGGACTACCCGGGGCCGCACCCGGCCGGTGACGTCGACGCCGACGGCCTCGCCGACGTCATGGTCACCACACGCGAGGGCACCTCGGTGTGGTCGGGCCGCGACCTCGACCTCGTACCCCCGGCGGCGCCGGCAACACCGACCTACGAGATCGACCGGCTGGCGTCGAGCACTCCCGTGCAGGTCACCCCGACCCAGACCGGGCTGGTGCTGCTCGAGGAGTCGACGGTCGACGGCGAGACCGTCGTGACCGTGACCCTGTGGCTGCACGGCACCGAGCTGTCGTTCACCACGCTGGGCGGCGAGATCCCGGTGACGGCACCCATCTTCTTCACGACGGCCGCCATCGTCGAGGACGGCGACCAGCTCTGGCTCACCCTGAGCATGAACTACCGCAACCTCCACGAACAGTGGGCCTGGGACCTCGACCACCTCTGCGCCGCCACCGCAGCCCCGGACTAGGCAACATCGGCGGCGACGGGATGCTCGAGGCCAGAGAGCGAAGAGACCAGGTCGAGGCTCTGGGAGCCTCGCCTGGTCGAGTCGTGGTGAATCCCATCCTCTGAACGATGAAGGTCCTGGTCACAGCAGGAAAGTGGAGCTGGGGGGAATCCACGACTGACTGGTGTTTTCCCTGGTCAAGTGGCATCTCGCCGTCGTTGCCGATAGCGACGGTGGTAGCAACGCATCATGATGCCGGGCGAAGGAGTCGTCCATGGCACGTGGTCGAGCACCCGGCACCGCCGCTACGACCCAGCCCATCAGTCCTCTCGTCAACCCCCGGCGATCGGCGGAGCGTCAGCGAACAGCCTCGCTACAGGCCCGGCGGACTCGCCCGGCGTGACGAGCATGATCGCCGGATCTGCACTCGGCCGGCGGGTGAGTCGACGTGGTGTTCTGTGCGCATCCAGAACCAGGAAGAACCCCATTCCCTCTCCCAGAGGCTCGAGGGTGGCCCGCATGGCCATGCCGTGCACCCGTTGCTGCGCTTCACACCCACGCCAGGCCGGGGTCGAACGGGACCGGGACCAACACCGTCGGCGGGCGTCCCGGGTCGCCACCGCCCGGACGATGGCTACCTGGACAGTTGTGTGCCGCCCTCGACCTGCCCGCCAGCCGGCGGCCGACAACGGCCGGGCCTTGAACGTTCGTTAACGGTGTGCGAGGCGTTCAGCAGTCCCGCACGGCTGGATCGACCCACGGAGTGCCGACCAGGGAGCCGCTCGTTGCGCCGTTGTTGTAGAAGGCGTCGGCCGAGACGTAGTACTGGCCGCTCCAGGGTGGCGACGCGATCCGGTACCACCAGGTGTTCCCGTTGGCGACCCGGAACCCAGTGAGCTTGCAGGCGATCTGCACTGTCTGGTTCTTGCCGATCGTTGGCCCTTCGGTCCCGCCGGCGTTGAGGTGGTTGGTCCAGGTGTGCGCGACGCCGCCGGTGGTCTCGGCCCACGTCGTCGGGCTCTGCGGTGGGGCGGGCGCCGGAGCTGGCTCGGGCGCCGGGTCGGGGGAGGGTGCCGGCGCGGGCTCCGGTGCTGGTGGGGGCTCAGGGGTCGGCTGGGGCGCCGGGGTGGGTGCCGGCTCGGGGGCGGGCTCCAGTGCCGGGGCTGGTTCGGGCTGGGCCGGCGGGACCACGCAGGAGATGTCGCCAGCATCCAGGCCCAAGGTGTAGTTGGTCATCCCCGGCAGGTTGACGACGGGGTGGCCCTGGTTCTGGAAGCAGAGATAGTCGCCGCCGGTCGGGATGTGCTTCCAGCCCTGGAGGGTGATGAGGAGCGATCGGCCGTTGTCCGGATCACGGATAATGGTGCCGACGGGGAACTCGTAGAAGTAGGCCGGCAGCCCCGGTGAGCTCGCGGTGCACGTGCGCTTGAGGATGTCCCAGGCGATCTGCACGCTCTCGACCCAGGCTGGGGCGTTGGTCTCGAAGTCGCCGAAGGTCGGGTCGAACGCCGGCTGCGGGCAGTTGGGGTCGGACAGCCATCCCTGCATCTCCGCGGAGTACAGGTCGAGGCGTGGGTCACCCTCGTTGACCGCAGCGGCCGCGGCCACGTCGGTGGCCTCCTGTGGCCGGTCTCCCCGTGAGGCCAGGGCGGCGCCGAGGCCAGCCGTCAACATGCCGAAGGCTGCCAGTCCCATCAGCCGTCGCAACCACCGTGTTTCCGCCATCGCTCACCCCTTCGGCGCTCACGCACGGTAGCGACGCAGGGTTCGACCGGCGTGGGAATTATGCGGAATTCTCCGATCCGCTGCTCCCCACGACGACATGAGGTCCATCAAGCACTAGGGCAGGAGAGCAATGCTCGACCGGCAGGCGCTTGGCGGAGACGCATGCCGGAGCGGCAGCGAGGACGAGGGCGCGGCGCATGAGGCAAATCGGTCCGTCCCCCAACGACACCGCGTGAACGCACAGTGGCTACGACCACTATGTCAATGAATCGAGGCGGCGACGGCGATGTGTTCCAGCTCCTGACGCCTCGATCTCGCCTCACCAGTGCCGGCGCTTGAGCCAGATGCCCGGCGTCCCTTGCTTTCCGGCGGTCAGTCCGCCGGCCGTGTCAATTCGTCGAGCAGGACAGGCAGGTCGGCCAGTGAAGGGAGCAGCCGGAACCGGGGATGCTCGTACAGCGACCGCTCGTCGACCCGGGTCTCGAGCGCCCAAGTGAGCTCGTGGGGCACGAACGCCGCCCACCCGCCGATGGCCAGGACCGGCTCGACGTCCGACTTGGGCGAGTTGCCGACCATCAGCAATCGCTCGGCGTCGATGCCGTAGCGCCGGACGATCCGCCGATAGGTAGCCGGGTCCTTCTCGGCGACGACCTCCACGTGATCGACGAGGTCGCCGAGCCCCGAGCGGACGACCTTGGACTCCTGGTGGAAGAGATCGCCCTTGGTCACGATCAGCACCGGGACCCCGAGGGCACCCGCCGCCTTCACCGCCAGTTCGGCCCCGGGGAGCAGATCCACCGGATGGGCCAGGATCGCCTTGCCCGCATCGAGCAGGAGCCGCATCTCGCCGATGGTCAGCTCGTCACCCGCCAGGTCGAGGGCGGTCTCGATCAGCGAGAGCGTGAACGCCTTGGCGCCGTACCCGTAGATCTCGAGGTTCGCCTCCTGGACCTCAAGCAACCGGGCGTCAAGCTTCTCGGGCTCACAGAGCCGGGCGAACATGTCCCGCACCCGCGCCTGGACCCCCACGAACGCCGTCTCGCTCTCCCACAACGTGTCGTCCGCGTCGAACGCAATGCCTTCGATCACCCTGCGAAGCTACGCAACAACCGCCCGCCCCTGCGATGTTTCAGCGCCCCGTCGCCCCGTCGCCCCGTCGCCGCCGCCGACACCAACTGCAAGGCTCGGTTGATCGCGTCCGGGAGGGTGTCGGTCCTGAATGACGGCACGTAGAGCGCACCGGCCACGGTCGACGGCAGGACGGTAGCCGAGCCCGCTCTGACCTCCCTGGCATCGCCCCCGAATGGCCCCGACGCCAATGCCTCGAACGCGACACGACGGATCGCTTCGCGCAGTGCGTGCTGCTGAGCCGGCCGTGAGCTGACGATGTGCACCGTGCCAACTTTCTCCCGCTGCACGTCAATGATGACATGCCGAGTGCCAGATGAGGAACCACTTCGATCGGTTCATGGAAGTCGATCCGGGTCCCGCACACCGCGCAGATTGTCCCTGACCGTGTTGGCGATCGAGAGGAGCCACCCGAGCATGCTCCCGGCGTAGCCGAGGGCCAACACGCCGAAGCTGGTAGCAGAGATCGTGAGGGTGACCGCTCCCTGCGAGTCTGACGTCCACCCCGGGCCGTCGGTCGTGCCAAAGGCGAGTGTCGTGATCGACCAGAGCGCAGCAAGTGCGGTCGCTCCCAGCGCGAGGCGTGGTCCTTCAAGCAACATCGACGTCATCACATGCTCGTCAGGCCGCGACAGGTAGACGGCCCCGATCGCGCCCGCCCCGAGGGCCACAGCCGCCACCGTCGCTCCATCGGTGGCCAACGCATCCCGGTTGGTGTGGATCACGGCCAGCAGGGCAGTTATGGCAGCTGTGCAGATGAAGGCGTTGAGGAGCCAGCCTCGGCGCAGGGCCCGCATGTGCAGCTCGCAGCGGCGGGCCACGTGCGCGGTGTTGAACGAGCTGTAGAGGTGCGCGGTGCGGCTTCCTCGTGGCACACGCTCTTCGACGTGCCACAAGACCGTCTCGCTCGCGGCATCGAACGCTGCCGAGCGCAGGCGGCCACCGGCGAAGTAGACGCCCGGTGGCGCGTCGACCTCGAGGTGCTCGCTCTGGGCCCAGAAGGTCGGAAGGTCACAGACGTAGCACTTGGCCGTGATGCCGAGACGGCTCGTCAGGCCCATCAGGCTCGACCAAAGATCGAGCACGAAAACCTTCAGCACACCGAGGAAACGCCCGGGCGGTGGTGTTGGTCGGCCGACGCTGAGATCGTCGGCTAGGAGGTTAAGGGCCCTCTGAAGATCCTCGCCGTTCGACCCGAGCAGCCGCGGGATCAGCGGAAGGCGTCCGGTCGCCCAGGCACCGATGTGGCGGGCGAACCGGTACCCCGCCTGCCAGACCGTGGCGTCGGACCACTGGGCCAGGTCCTTGAACGACACCGTGAAGACATGGCGGGAACCCGGAGCCAAACCTTCGACCTCGGCGAACAGGTGGGCGTAGCGGACGAACTTCCGCACTGTGGCGACGAAGTCATCGCGATGCGCGATCAGATCGTCGGGCACGTCCGGCAGGGCCATCACGAGACGGGCGAAGCTGAACCCTGCCGCGCCAGGCTCCTCCTGCACCACTTGGTGCAGCCATCGCACCGCCTCTGTGGAGAACTCGGGTGCACCCGGAACGCTCATCCACAGGGTCAACAGGATGAGCGTCATCAGCTCGGTCTCGTCGGCGCGCGTCAGGATCGGTTGAAGCCGCCCGCTCTCGTCGTGGAGCTCGACATCGCTCAGCTTGCGCTTCGCCACCAGGCAGAGCGGGACGATGAGCGCCTCCTTGGCCTCGACCCGCAGGCCAGAGCCGGTCGCGGCTAGCGCTGCGTCGTCCGGGACCGTGTAATCAACCTTGACTCGGACCCGCACGATGTTCGGGGAGACGTTGTCGATCCTCGTCACACACCGGTGGCGCCACGTCGGCCCGGCGAGCGTGAGCATGGTCGCGATGGTCAGCTGGATCGGCGAGTACTGGCGGCGGACGGTCCAGCCACGGGGCTGAACCTCCAGCTGGGCCAGGTACCGGTAGTTGAGCCAGACCCCCAGCCCTCCCGCACCCAGCAGACCGGCGAGAGCGACGTTGGCCACCACACTGATGGTCAGCGGGCTGAATAGGCCCTTCATCGCAGCACCTCCGAGCTCGAGACCGCAGCCCTTCCGTGCATGGCGTTGCGGTCCTGATCGCGCTTCGCCTGCCCGACGGCTGCGAGACGCCTCCGCCCGGTCGAGACCTCCCACCCCCGACGCTGAGAATTGGAGCCTCTTTCACGACCATAAGTGCTGCACGATGGGCTTGCAACTGAATGATGAAAAGTCTTACAGTCGTCAAATGCCTGGCCCCCCGAAGCCGACGTTGAAGGCCATCGCCACGCTCGCAGGGGTCTCGCAGGCCACCGTGAGCCGCGTCCTCAACGACAAGGGCCCGGTTGCCGAGGGCACCCACCAGAAGGTGCTGGACGCGGTCCGCGCGCTGGGCGGAGGGGCCCCTCGACCCATCATCGGCATCCTGGTGCCCGACCTTTCCAATCAGTTCTTCGCTCGCCTGTCGTTCCACCTGCAGACCCTCCTCCTGAAGCGGGGCTACCTCCCGGTGGTGCTCGCCACCCACGTGGTTCCCGGCACCAACCCGCTCGCGCCGGACCTCTTCCTGGCGACCGACGCAGTCGGAGTGGTCCACGCCGCCGTCGATGACGTGTCGGACGTCGCAATCGCCGACAGCGTTCGTGGCGACCTGCCCATGGTGTTGTTCGCAGAGGTGCGGAGTAGCGGCAACGCCGACTTCATCTCCGTCGACAGCGCCGCAGCGATGCTTGCAGCGGTCCATCACCTCTACGACCTCGGGCACGAACACGTGGCCTTCGTTGAGGGAATCCCTGCGGCCCAAACCGCGATTGAACGACTCCGGTCATTCCTCGCCGCAGCGGCCGAGCTGAGCCTCCGCGTTCAGCGGATCAGGGGCGGCTACACATTCGACGGCGGGATCCAGGCAGCGAAGCAGATCATGGCTCAACCCGTTCCACACCGTCCCACCGCCGTCGTCGCCGCCAACGACGAGATGGCGTTCGGGGCGATCCAGGCGTTCGGCGGCGCAGGAGTCGACGTGCCCGGCGAAGTCTCTGTCGTCGGCTACGACAACACGCCGTTCGCCCGCTGGACCCATCCGTCCGTGGCCTCTGTCGCGCCGCACCGCAGCGCCCTCGCGGACCGGGCCGTCACGCTCCTCCTCAGACGGATCGAAGCGGTTGCAGAAACGCCATCCGGGCGGTGGCCAGTACCTAGCCACGAGGCCATTCCGGCCCTGTACCACAGCGAGGGCCGGACATCCGTCGGTCCCGCCCCTCAATGATCACAACACGAGAACTCGGAAAACACGGTGCACGCAGCGTTGCTCACCTTCGTCATGGCCGCGGATGCAGCCTTGGTCATCTCGGCCGGGCTCCAGGCCGCCAGGATCCGCCGAGCCACCCACTACCTGACCGGTCGCCGAGACCACCGGGTCGAGCCCCAAGACCACGACCAGACCACATCACCGATGGACGACCCGCCGAAGATGGTGGTGCTGGTTCCCATGTGGCGGGAGCAAGGCACAGTTCCCTTGGCCATCTCCCGCTTCAGTCACCTCGTGGCGGACCGTCCCTGGGCCAGGGTCCTCTTCCTGGCCAACGATGACGACGGCGACCCGAGTAGCGGGTTGGAGCGATCGACGTTCCAGATCCTGGACGAGGCCCTGAGCCGAGGCCCGAACAACGTCGAGGTCCGCCAAGGTGACGAAGTGACGAAGGCCGACAAGTTGCGGACGGCCATGGAGAGCTACGAGGTCCGCGAAGCAGACATCGTCGCCGTGTACGACGCCGATTCGTCGCCCGACGGCTCGACGCTCGACCTGGCTGTCGACCGACTACGAGGTCGCCTGAAACGATCGGTCGTGCTCCAGCAGACGTCGTTACACCTCAGCCCGAGTCGGACCACCCGGCTGGCGGATGCAGTGGGGGGGAGCGCCCTACGACAGACACGCTGGAGCCTGCACTTCGAGCTCGGACGGCTGTTGTCGCCACGGCTGTTCCCCAGTTTGCCGCAGCCGCTGCGTCGCTTTCGCTACATCATCGGCCACGGTGTGTTCCTCACCAAGCCGGCGGTGGAGCTGGCGGTGCCCTTGCAGGGGCTTCTAATCGAGGACTCCTATATGAGCCTTTCGCTGAGGAAGGCCGGACTACCCTTCGGGCCGACGACGATCGAACCCCTACCGGGCACGGACGCCAGCGAGCTGCCCCCGAGCATCTGGGGAGTCCTTGACCAGAAGGCACGCTGGTACACGGGCCCCAGGGACGCGTTCGACTACTACAAATCGATGGCCGAGCGGATCGATCGTCGGGCGCTGAAGCTGCGACTGCTGATCGAGGCGGCCAAGCTGCGGATGCACGCGGTCTACTGGATCACCGGCCCGCAGCTGTACCTGCTGTTCCTCCCCGGGTGTCTCGTCTGGTTCCGGGAGTGGCAGTTGCTTGGCGCCCATGCCTCGGTCGTCCTGGTCCATGCCTGGGGCATCGACGTTGTGGCGGCCCGGGCGACGCGACGTCTCAGGCTGCCGACCGATCCCCGTTGGCCGCTCCCCCATCTGAGCGTCACAGTGTGGGCCCTCTGGGGAATGTGCGCACTGCCCGGATTTGCCGCGTTTCGGCGCCGAGCCACCCACCAGGCAACCCCCCTTCGGGCTGAGCGCAACTGGGAACGAGCCGGCATCGGCTGACGCGGTCAGAGGCACGGGCGGTGTCCGGGGGGTGGCCCCAGGTTCTTGTCAAGGGGTCAGGGGTGATTCCTTGGGGTTGTTCAGTGGATTCTGGTTCTGTGCGTTAGCCGGGGGTGAGGTAGTGGCTGCGGGCTCGGGACTGCCACGTGATCCGATGACAGGTCGAATCAGGCCGGGCCGCACAGATCAGCGCCGACCCAAGGGCACCTGACCCGCTCGATATCGGCGCGTACCGAGCGCCGACCTGCCGCATAACGCGCGTCCCCAAAGACACGGCTCTCGTGTCACCGAACGCCGGGACGAAGGCACGCGACAGGGAGGGAGCCAGGCCCCAGTGATCCCTCCTCGCGGGGTCGGGGCATTCGCCGCTTCGAAGGCCGCTGTCACAGCGCCCTGCGACACTGGACAGGTGACCGAGCTCAAACCCACCCACGCGCGGGACATGTGGAAGGCGCTCACGAACAACGCGACCGGCCTTATCCGCGACGCTCATACCCTTCTGGAGGCCGGATCGTTCGGCCGGGCGCGGTCGCTAACCGTGTTGGCTCAGGAAGAGCTCGGGAAGGCGCTGTGGCTGTACGACCAGTTCGAGTTCGTGTGGAACACCGGCGACGAGACGCCGCAGGACGTGCCGCGGCTCGATCAGCACGGGCGCAGCCACGTTGCGAAGTACATGTCCGCCGTCGAGTTCGGGGACGGGCTCGACGAGTTCTGGGGCGACTACAGCAAGTGGGAGGACATCGGGCACACCGAGGCAGAGTGGGCTGAGCACTTCGAGCGGCGCCGACGCGAGGCGGAGGCCGCTGCACAAGAGGCGAACGCGGCAAAGCAGCGCGGCTTCTACGTCGACCTCGATGAGATGTCGGGCGAGGTGCGGACACCGTCAGACGTCGACGCCGGATCGCTGGTCGACGATCTGCGGACTGCGGCCCAGGTGATCGAGATGCTTCTCATTTCTGACCACACACGGATGAAACACGACGCGGTAACGCCGTACGACAGCACACACATTCAGCAGCGGTGGCTCCTGCCAATCGCTCACCCGGGCGAATCGGCCTGAATAGACGCGGCGCGTTCTGTGACACCCCGCGGACGATGCCGGGCACGAGCAGATCGCCGAATCGGTTCCGGTGCTGGGCGCGTTCCGTCCGAGACCTGGTCGATCAGGCGGGTGGGGTGGCGGGGTCGCTGGTGATCGGCCTGGACCGGGGAGGCTTCCAGCCGTGGGCGCCGACGAGGCGGGTGCCGGGGGCGGAGCCGTGGCCGGGTCCCGGCATCGGGGTGACGGTGGGGACGGTGAAGGGCTCGTGGCACGCCGGGCACACGACAGCCGGCTCGACGACCTCGCCACACGCGTGACGGAACCGGATCGGCGGGCCGGCCTCGGGACCCACCCAGCGATCGCCCCACGCCGTGAGCGCCATCAGGATGGGCACGACCTCACGCCCGGCCGCCGTGAGCCGGTAGTCGTAGCGGGGCGGGCGGTCCTGGTAGGCACGTCGCTCGATCACGCCCCGCTCGACCAGGTGGTCGAGCCGGCGGGCGAGGAGGTTGCGAGCCACCCCGAGATCCTCGGCGAGCTCGTCGAAGCGCGTGAGACCCAGGTAGAGGTCGCGCAGCACCAGCGGCGTCCACGGATCGCCGATCACGTCGAGCGCTCTCGCCATCGAGCAGTGCATGGAGCCGAAGTCCCCGCGTGCCATGCCGGCCAGACTAGTGAGTTGACATTATGAACTCGCTGTTCTTACGGTGGCCCCATGTACCGGATGATCGTCGCCGCCAAAGCCCGCTCCACCTGGCGCCGCATCGCCGCCGGTGAGATCGAGGCCGCCAGCGCCATGGCCCACGACGACATGAGGTTCCGCTTCGTCGGCCAGACCGCCCTCGGCGCCGACCTGCGGGGCAAGGACGCCTTCCTCGCCTGGTTCCGGTCGGCCACCGAGCAGCTCCCCGGTCTCACGTTCCAGGTCGACGACGTCCTGGTCGGCGGGTGGCCGTGGAGCACCCGGGTCGCGGTGCGACTCGCGATCTCGGCACCGCTGCCCGATGGCACCACCTACCGCAACCAGGGCATCCAGTGGTTACACCTGCGCTGGGGACGCATGACCGACGACTGGGTGCTCGAAGACACCATCGCCCTCCAGCAGGCCCTCGACCAGTTCGCCGCCGCAACTTGAGCTGACGCGCACGCCCCGTGGCGTACGTCACAGGCGCTCGGTGATGCGGGTGCGGACGTCGTGATGACCGAGCGAGTCGGATCGCACGGCGACGCGTTCTGGCGAGAAGAGCTCCCGCTGATGGTGGCGTGGGCATTTGGCCAGCCATCGTGATCCGTCGTCGCCTTCGCTCCCTCACGTGCCGTTCGGGGACGGCCCAAGCGAGCCGCCGAAACGGCGCTCAGAACGACGCCCCGGGCCGACTCCGAGACGAGCGCGATCGATGCTCGGTGCGCCTGTCCCGCCGCTTGTGGCTCGTTGATCTGTGCGTCTCAGAGCGGGTCAGGACCGGTGGTCGGTTGCGCCTTGCTCAAGCCTTGACCGGTGTGGAAGTCATGGGATCCCGTAGGCGATGAGACGACCGTCGGCGGTGCCGATGTAGAGCTGCCCGTTGTTGATAGCCGGAGCGCCGGTGATGGGGCTGCCGGTCGAGTCGGACCACGACGGGTCGCAGGTGGCCGCAGCGCAGCCGGCGGCGTCGAACGCAAGGATGTCGCCGTCCGAGTTGCCGACGAAGACGACCCCTCCGGCTACCGCGGGCTGCTGGGTGACAGCCCCGCTGGACGGGCCGGCCCACAGCGGTGAGCACGTGGCGGAGCCGCAGCCGGTGGCATCGAGCACGACGAGGCCACTCGACTCGGTGGGCACGTAGAGGCGGCCATTCGCGAGCGCCGGGCTGTCAATGACCTGGGATCCGACCGGCGCCGACCACTGGATGTTGCCGGTCACGGCGTCCAGGGCGTAGACGGTGCCCGCGTCGGTGCCGACATACACAGTGGCCTGGTCGTCGCTGAGCACCGGTGACACCGAGTCGGTGCCGTCCAGCTGGGTGACCCAAAGCGGGCACATGGCATAAGGGGCCCACGAACACGGCAGCGGCGAGTCGAAGCTGTAGCGGCGCACGCCGTTACCGATGTTGGAGCCGTTCAGTTGCACCAGACCGAAGCCAGCATCGAAGAAGGCGTTGTTTCCCACCGGCATCGGCCAGGCAGGATCTTCATCAGCGCTGAAGAGCAGGCTGCCGCAGCACACCCAGGTCGAGGTGGCGCGGTCAAACCGTCGACCATCGCCGCCCCGGGCACGATCCTGTACCCGAACACGGCGTAGGACTCGCCCAACCCCAACAGCGTCTGGTCCCCGACGATCGTGCGCACGACAGCCCCGGTCGACGCGTCGAGGGCGACCGTCGGCCCACCAGCGCCCCCAGCCCACACCTCCTCACCGGTGACGAAAGGCTGGGGCGTGGAGCCGGCACCATCCGGTGCGTAGCTCCACAACCGGCTGCCGTCATGGTCGGCGAACGCGTACACCGACGTGGCGTCGCCCACATGTACGCCCCGCAGCGACGTCACCGGGTCTCCCACCGCGCCATCGTCGGTCGGGGCCGACCAAAGCTCCTCGATCCCAGCCACCGATGCCGCCGTGATCTGGTCCTCGGCGGCGTTGTTCGCCTGCCGGCCCGGGCCACCTCCAGGGACTGGCCACCAACAGCCCCCCAAGCACAGCAGCGCTACCCCGCAACCGACACGCCCAACGATCCGCCACATACCCGCCTCCGCTCCGCCCAAGACCGGACCCGCCCACCTTCGCAGAAACAGGTGACATCGGCCAGAGGCCGTTCCGTTGCCCACAAGGCCCCAGCCCAACCAGCAAGCCCACCGTAGACACCTAGACGAGCCTCATCACCCCCTCCCACTAGCTCGGTAGCGAAGCTCGTATGTATGTCAAGTAGCGGTTTCGGGCTGCGAGGCACGACAGGGAAAGGCCAGTTCGGCACGCTCTTAGGAGGCCATCGCGTTGCCCGGTTGTGATCGGCTGGGTGGTCGGGT
>Ga0272482_10000369_pt1 | contig 14015 bp, 13 predicted proteins | sample RVTome_8_FD_192427 | JGI IMG/M metagenome (GOLD analysis project Ga0272482, IMG submission 192427) | Soil microbial communities from uranium-contaminated site in the Upper Colorado River Basin, Wyoming, United States - RVT160D0 (version 2) ...
GGCGAAGACGGGCCGGCCGCGCTCGTCGTGCTCGCCCAGCGGCTGCGCGCCGACGCGCCGGAGACACTGCGCTACTTCGCCGAGCAGGGCGTCGCGGTGAAGGTGATCTCGGGCGACAACGCGGTCTCCGTCGGCGCGGTGGCCCAGGCGCTCGACCTGCCCGGCGCCGACCGGCCGGTGGACGCCCGCACCCTCCCCGAAGATCGCGAGAAGCTGGCGGACGCGGTCGAGGCGGGCACGGTCTTCGGCCGCGTGGGGCCGCAGCAGAAGCGGGACCTGGTCGCCGCCCTCCAGGCGCGCGGGCACACGGTGGCGATGACCGGCGACGGGGTCAACGACGTGCTCGCGCTCAAGGACGCCGACATCGGCGTGGCGATGGGCTCCGGCAGCCCGGCGACCCGCGCGGTGGCGCAGATCGTGTTGCTGGACAACAGCTTCGCCGCGCTCCCGTCGGTCGTCGCCGAGGGGCGGCGGGTGATCGGCAACATCGAGCGGGTCGCCAATCTCTTCCTCACCAAGACGGTGTACTCGGTGCTGCTCGCCGTCATCGTCGTGCTGAGCCAGGTGCCGTACCCGTTTCTGCCGCGCCACCTCACGCTCGTCGGGTCGCTCACGATCGGCATACCGGCGTTCTTCCTCGCGCTCGCGCCCAACCCGGAGCGGGCCAGGGCCGGCTTCGTCGGGCGGGTGCTGCGGTTCGCCGTGCCGGCCGGGGCGCTCGCGGCGGCCGCCACGATCACGTCGTACCTGACGGCACGCGGTGTCTACGGCGGCAACCTGGACGCCGAGACGTCAGCCGCCACGCTCACGCTCTTCCTCGTCGCGCTCTGGGCGCTGGCGATCATCGCGCGGCCGTACACGTGGTGGCGGGTCCTGCTCGTGGCGGTGATGGGCGGCGCGTTCGCGGTGGTGCTGGTGGTCCCGTTCCTGCAGGAGTTCTTCCAGCTGGAGCTGGTCGGCGGCCGCGCGCCCGGCCTGGCGGTGGCCATCGCGGCGGCCGCGGGCCTGCTGCTGGAGCTCGTCACTCGTCTGCTGCGACCAGCCCCGCCTCGTACGCGATGATGGCCGCCTGCACGCGATTGCGCACGGCGAGCCGGGTCAGGATCGCGCTCACGTAGCTCTTCACCGTCCCCTCCACGAGGAAGAGCCGCTTCGCGATCTCCGCATTGGACAGTCCCGCGCCGACGAGCGCCAGCACCTCGCGCTCCCGCTCGGTCAACGCGTCCGTGCGGGTGCGGGCGGTCGCCCCACGGCTCATCCGTCCGTCGCGCAGCTCGCTGATGACGCGGTGGGCCACGCGCGGCGAGAGGAACGCGGCACCGCCCGCCACCGCCCGCACTCCGGTGATCAGCTCACGCGGGTCGCCCGACTTGAGCAGGAAGCCGCTGGCGCCGTCGCCGAGCGCACGTGCGATGTACTCGTCCTCGCCGAACGTGGTGAGCATGACCACCGCGGTCTCCGGCGCGACCCGGCGGATCTCCGTGGCGGCCGCGAGGCCGTCGAGGCGCGGCATGCGGATGTCCAGCAGCGCCACCTGGGGACGGTGGGCGAGCGTGAGGTCGACCGCTTCCCGCCCGTCACCGGCCTCGGCCACCACCTCGATCTCCGGGTCGGCGGCGAGGATCGCCTTCACCCCGGCCCGGATCATCGCTTCGTCGTCGGCGAGCAGCACACGGATCACCAGGCCGACGGTACCCGGGCGGCGGTGTCCCATTGCGCGGCCGCTGATCGATATGGCGGCGATATGGGCGTGCTTGCGCCTCGATGCGATCCTTGACCGGTGACCACTGCGCACGGACCCGGGGGAGGCGGCCCGGGCTCCGACGAGCCCACTGGCCGGATCCCGCTCCCGATCCAGGGTGCGGCGCCCACACCACCACCGCCGCCTGTGCCAGCGCAGATCCCGCCGCCTGTCTATCCACCGCGGGTGGTGGCGCCACCGCCGATGCCGGTCTCCGGTGCGGCCGTCTCCGGTGCGCCGGCCCTCCCCAAGCCGCGCCGTGCGGCGTTCGTGCTCGCCATCGTCGCGGTCGTGCTCACGCTCGGGCTCGGCACTGTGGCGGTGATCCAGGCCCGCCAGATCAGCGACCTGCGTGGCGACCTCGCCGCGGCCCGCGCCGACTCCGAGCGCGTGCAGGCCGGCGACGACCAGCGGCTCGACAGCCTGGAGGGTCAGGTCAACCAGCTCGGCGAGCAGGCCGGCAAGGTCTTCGACCCGCAGGCGGTGGCGGCCGCCGTGCTGCCCAGCGTCTTCCGCATCACCGCGGGCAAGCTGACCGGCACCGCTTTCGCCGTGGGCGACCCCAGCTCGGGCACCAGCCGCCTGCTGACCGCGTACCACGTGGTGCAGGAGGTCTGGGGTCGCGGCGCCAACCGGGTGCAGCTGGAGCGCGACGGCTCGACCTACTCCGCCACGGTGACCGACGTCGACCAGAGCAACGACATCGCGGTGCTGTCGGCGGCGTTCGACTTCGCCGGGCTCGCCACGACCACCGAGCCGGTGAAGTCGGGCCAGCAGATAGTCGTGGTCGGCTCGCCCCTCGGCCTGACCGACAGCGTCACTGTCGGCGTGGTGAGCGCGCTGCGCGAGGGCGAGGGCGCCCGCGGCACCCTCATCCAGTTCGACGCCTCGATCAACCCCGGCAACTCCGGTGGCCCGGTGGTCAACACCTCGAAGCAGGTGGTGGGCATCGCGAGCCTCAAGGCCCAGGACGCCGAGGGGATCGGGCTGGCCACCCCCATCCAGACCGCCTGCACCAAGTTTCGGGTCTGTTAGGCCCACACCGAGTCCAGCCCCTCAGGAGGAAGAGCGATGACCCACCCCGGGTACCCGCCGGAAGACCCGCAGCGGCAGTTTCCGCCGCAGTCGCCTGCGTACCCCGGCTATCCGCCGCAGCCCCAGCCGACCGGGAGCTGGCCCTCCACGAGCACACCGCCATACGCCGTATCCGGCGCGCCCCAGGCCCCCGGTGTCCCTTATGGACAGCAGCAGTCCGGGCGGGCACCGATGCTGGTGGCGGTCGTGGCGGCGGTTGCGCTCTTCCTGCTGGCCGGTGTGATGACCGGGCTCTACGTGGCAAAGAGCAGCCAGCTCGGCGACACCCGCGACACGCTCAGCAGCCAGGTCTCGGACCGTGACGACACCATCAAGACCAACAACGACAAGATCACGAAGCTCGAGTCGGACCTCAAGACGACGAACGACGAGCTGACCAAGAACAAGGACTCGTTGAACAAGGTCACGAAGGAGCGCGACGTACTGCTGCCGTGCATGCGGCGCTTCGTCGAAGCGGTGGACGCGGCCGATGCCAACAACGACGCCGCGCTCAGCACCGCGCTGCGCCAGGCGACGACGGCGTGCGAAAAGGCGCGGACCGAGGTGGAAGGCTCCTGAAGCCGAGCGGCGGGGCCCACCGAGGGCCCCGCCGCCAGCGAACCTCACTCAGGCGGAGACCTCACCGCGGTCGCCGCCCCAGAGCACGTGGTAGCTGCCCTCGCGGTCGACCCGGTGGTAGGTGTGCGCGCCGAAGAAGTCGCGCTGGCCCTGCACCAGCGCGGCCGGCAGGCGCTCTGCCCGCAGCCCGTCGTAGTAGGCCAGCGCGGATGCGAAGCCGGGCACCGGGACGCCGAGCCAGGTGGCGGTCGTCACGACCCGCCGCCAGGCGTCCTGCGCGCCGCGCACGGCGTCCTGGAAGTAGTCGTCGACGAGCAGCGACGGCAGGCCCGGGTGGCTGTCGTACGCCGTCTTGATGCGGTCGAGGAACTTGGCCCGGATGATGCAGCCACCCCGCCAGATCGTGGACATGGCGCCCGGGTCGATATCCCAGTCGTACTCCGCGCTGCCGGCCTGGATCTGGTTGAAGCCCTGCGCGTAGGCGACGATCTTCGACGCGTACAGCGCCTGCTCGACGTCTTCCACCAGCAGGTCCGAGGCGCCGGTGGGCACCGGGCCGGGCAGCCCGCGGGCGGCCGCGCGCAGGTCGGCGCCGCCGGAGAGGGAGCGGGCGAAGACCGCCTCGGCGATGCCGCTTACCGGCACGCCCAGGTCGAGTGCGATCTGCACGGTCCAGCGACCGGTGCCCTTCTGCTCGGCCTCGTCGACCACCACGTCGACGAACGGCTTGCCGGTCGCCGCGTCGGTGTGCGCGAGCACCTCGGCCGTGATCTCGATGAGGTACGAGCCGAGCCGCCCCTCGTTCCAGCCGCGGAAGATGTCGGCGATCTCGGCCGGCTCGCGACCCGCGCCGCGCCGCAGCAGGTCGTACGCCTCGGCGATGAGCTGCATGTCCGCGTACTCGATGCCGTTGTGCACCATCTTTACGAAGTGTCCGGCGCCGTCCGGGCCGACGTGGGTGCAGCACGGCGTGCCGTCGACCTTCGCGGAGATGTCTTCCAGCAGGGGGCCGAGCGCCTCGTACGACTCAGGTGAGCCGCCGGGCATGATGCTGGGCCCGTGCAGCGCGCCCTCTTCGCCGCCGGAGATGCCGGCGCCGACGAAGTGCAGGCCGCGCTCGCGCAGTGCCTGCTCGCGGCGGCGGGTGTCGGCGAAGTGCGCGTTGCCGCCGTCGACGATCATGTCGCCCGCCTCGAGCAGCGGGGCGAACTCGTCGATCACGGCGTCGGTGGGCGCGCCGGCCTTCACCATGATCACGAGGCGGCGGGGGCGTTCCAGGCTCGCCACGAACTGCTCCGCGGTCTCCGCCGGCAGGAAGGTGCCCTCGTGGCCGAACTCCTCGACAAGCTCCTTCGTCCGGCCGTACGAGCGGTTGTGCACCGCCACCGCATGGCCGTGCCGCGCCAGGTTACGGGCGAGATTGCGGCCCATGACCGCCAGCCCCGTGACCCCGATGCGCGCCAACTCCGTCATTAGGTCTTCCTCCCTCACGGCCGAGCAATGGCTCGATTCTGCCCTACATACGTAGTCTGCTCGTCGCGAGTTGAGATCAAGCGCACGGGACCCCTAACGGCGTTCCCGGATGGTGCGTGCGGAGTCGCCCTGCCACACGCCGCGCACACCCGGGCGCCCCACCGGCCGGCCGCGCACCAGCTTGTGCCGGGCGCGCAGGAGCAGCGTCAGGCCGAGGAAGACCATCATCCCGCCGACCGCCAGGCCCACCGGGAGCAGGCCGGAGCCGCCGGTGTTGGCCGCGGGGGCGACCGGCCCGGCCGCACCGTTGTCGCCGATCGGTGCCTCCGCCTCCTCGGTCGGCTCGACCGCCTCCTCCTGCGTCGGGGTGGGGGAGGCCGAGGGCTTGGCGTCGCCCTGGACGTTGCGGGTGGCGGTGTCGCTCTCCAGGAACTCATTGCGGGCGTCGTACGCCTCCGCGCGCAGCGTCAGCCGGCCACCGGAGGCGTCATCGTCGAGCGAGATCGTGTATCGAGCGGTCACGTTGCGGCCGCGGCACAGCCTGCCGGGGTCGAGCTGCTCGTCGGTCAGCCGCCCCTCGGCGCCCTGGGTCTGGAAGTCGACCGGAAACGAGCCGGCCTCCTCGCGGCGGTCGACGGTGATCTGGTCGAGGCTCATGTCTTCCACGCGGAGCACCAGCGACCAGCGCACCTTGATGCACTCGCGGCCGCGCTTGGTGGCCACCACGGTCATCTGGGCCGGTGTCGAGCCTGCCTCGAACCGCTCGGTCACCTCGGAGATCCGCACGGTGACGCCCTGCGCCGCCGAGGCGGGGGAGGCGGCCACGGCAGTCGATATGACGAGGACGCTGAGCACGATGCCCAGCCGACCTGCGAAACGCCACACGCGCCCTCACCCCCGGGTGACCCAAAGCTCCAGACGCCACGCTAGAGGCGGTTGTGGGGAGATCGAAAGGTGCCGTATTCGCGCCTTTCGCGGATGAAGGACATGACAAACACGACTAGTGGTGAACCGGTCACCGGCTGGCTCTGGCGAGCCGCTCGGCCAGCGTCCGGATGTGCGCCACGAGCTCCGGCGGGTCGAGCACCTCGAAGTCGATCCCCTTCAGCCCGATGTGGAGCGCCATCTCGTCCAGCGAGTTGGAGCCGGTGTGCAGGACACAGCTGCGCTCGTCGACCGCCTCGAGCCGCCCGGCCGTGGGGGACACCGCCTCGGCGACGGCCTCCACGGGCGCGTGCATGAGGATCCGGGCCTGGTAGCGGTACGGCGCGGACGAGACCGACTGCGACACGTACGCGGCCGCCCCGGCGGGCAGGTCGCGCGGCTGGAAGCGGGGACCGGTGGGCGTACGCGGGGAGAGGCGGTCGACCCGGAACGTGCGCCAGTCCGCCCGCCCGGTGTCCCACGCGACCAGGTACCAGCGGCGTCCCGTGTGGACCAGCCGGTACGGCTCCACGTCCCGCCGGCTCTCCGTGCCATCCGGCTGCCGGTAGTCGAACCGGAGCCGGTGGCTGTCCCGGCAGGCGGACGCGATGGCGGTGAGCGTCGCCGGGTCGACCGTCGCGCCGCCCGCCACGAGCGGCTCGGTGATGCTGCGCAACGCGTTGATGCGGTGGCGGAGGTGGGATGGGAGCACCTGTTCCAGCTTGGCGAGCGCGCGTACCGACGTCTCCTCGATGCCGGCCACGGACCCGCCGGCGGCCGTACGCAGGCCGACCGCGACGGCGACCGCCTCCTCGTCGTCGAGCAGCAGCGGGGGTAGGGCGGCGCCGGCGCCGAGGCGGTAGCCGGCGACGCCCGGCACGGCGTGCACCGGGTAGCCGAGCCCGCGCAGCCGCTCCACGTCGCGCCGCACCGTGCGCACGGTGACGCCGAGCCGCTCCGCGAGCTCCGCGCCGGACCAGTCGCGCCTGGCCTGCAGCAGGGACAGGAGCTTGAGCAGCCGCGCCGAGGTTTCCCACATGCGCCTCAGGTTGCCACGAAGCTAGGACCGAACTTGACCTAGCCGGCTCCTAGCGTGAGGGGTATGACGAACATCGAGAGCTTTCGCATCGACATCCCCGAGGCCGACCTCGACGACCTCCACCGCCGCCTCGATGCCACCCGCTGGCCGGACGAGCTGCCTGGTGTGGGCTGGACCCGTGGGGTACCCCTGGCGTATTTGAAGGAGCTGGCCGACCACTGGCGCCACGGATACGACTGGCGGGCGCACGAGGCGCGGCTCAACGAGATCCCGCAGTTCACCACCGAGATCGACGGCACGCGGGTGCACTTCCTGCACGTCCGCTCCGCGGTCGAGGGCGCCACGCCGCTGATGGTGATCCACGGGTGGCCCGGGTCGGTGGTGGAGTTTCTCGACCTGATCGGGCCGCTCACCGACCCGGCCGCGCACGGCGGCGATCCGGCCGACGCGTTTCACCTGGTGATCCCCTCGCTGCCCGGCTACGGGCTCTCCGGCCCGCTCGGCGAGACGGGCTGGACCGACGGGCGCGTCGCGAAGGCGTTCACCGAGCGGGAGCGGCAGCGGATGGCGGAGTTCCAGCGGTTCCAGGACGACCTCTCCGGCTACCTGCAGATCCAGGGCACGCGGCCGCAGACGATCGCGTACGGGCTCACCGACTCGCCCACCGGCCAGCTCGCCTGGATCGTGGAGAAGTTCTACGAGTGGACCGATCCGGCCAGCAAGCTGCCCGAGGACGCGATCGACCGGGACCGGCTGCTGACCAACGTGATGCTCTACTGGCTGACCAACACCGCCCGCTCGTCGGCGAACTCGTACTACGAGCGGTTCCACGACGCGAGCATGTGGGCGCCGAAGGACGTGTCGCCGGTGCCGACGGGGGTGGCCGTCTTCGTGACGGACGTGGCGATCCGCCGCTTCGCCGAGAGCGCGCACACGATCACGCACTGGGTCGAGTACGAGCGCGGTTGGCCACTTCGCCGCCCTGGAGGCGCCCGACCTGCTGATCGCGGATGTGCGCGCGTTCTTCAGATCGCTTTGAGGAAGTCGTGGAGCGCCTCGTCGAAGTCGGCGGGGCGCTCGAGGTTGGGCATGTGCGCCGCGCACTCGACCACGACCAGCGTCGCGCCCGGGATGGTGTCGCTCATCAGCCGGGCGTCGGCCAGCGGTGTGAACTCGTCCTCCGCGCCGACCACGACCAGCGCCGGCACCGCCACAGCGGCGAGCATCGCGACGTAGTCCGGCCGCTCGGCCCGCCCGCGCAGCGCGGCCGCCGCGCCCTCCGGGTCGGTGCCGCGCATCATGCCGAGGACGTGCGCGGCCACCTCGGGCGGTGCGCTCCGGGAGACCATCTTGTAGAGCACCTCGTCGGCGTACGGCCGCATGCCCTCGCGCAGCAGCCGGTCGGCCGTGGTCCGGCGCCACTCGCGGCCCGCCTCGGTGTCGGCCGGCGCCGAGGTGTCGGCGAGCACCAGGCCGCGTAGCCGGTGCGCGAAGAGGCGGTGGCACTCCAGCACGATCTGGCCGCCCATCGACAGCCCACCGAGGACGAACCGCTGCACGCCGAGCCGGTCGAGCAGCCCCGCGACGTCGCGGGCGAAGACATCCAGCGTGGTCTTGCCGGGCACCACCGTGCTCTCGCCGTATCCGCGCAGGTCGGGGGCGATCACCCGCCAGCCGGCGCGGCTGAAGCGCTCGACCTGCGGCCGCCACATGCTCCGGTCGAACGGGTGCCCGTGCACCAGCACCAGCGCGTCGCCGGTGCCCTCGTCGTCGTACCCGATCGTGATGTCCCCGATGGTCGCCGTAGCCATGCATCGAGGCTATGTGGTGCAATAGTCGAGTGCAATGGCATCATTGCACCGAGTGCAATATGGGGTGGCCGTGGACGACTACCGCTTGATCGCCGACGAGCTGGCCGGTGACATCGCCGCCGGGCGGTTGCGGCCGGGCGAGCGGCTCCCGCCGCAGCGGGCCTTCGCCCGATCCCGGGGCATCGCGAGCTCCACCGCCGCCCGGGTGTACGGCGAGCTGGTCCGCCGCGGCCTGGCCACCGGTGAGGTCGGTCGGGGCACGTTCGTCCGTGCCGCCGCGCCACCGACCCACCCCGCGCTCGCCGAGCCCGCCGGTGCGCGGGTCGACCTGGAGCTCAACTTCTCGGTGCTCCCCGAGCAGCCGGCGCTGCTCGCCCCCGCGCTGGAGCGGCTGCTCCGTCCGGACGCGCTCGGGCCCGCGCTCGCCCCGGCGACCGTCACCGGCCCGCCCGGCGCGCGGGAGGCGGCCGCTCCGGTGCTCGCCCGGGCCGGCTGGGCCCCCGAGCCGGAGCGGATCCTCTTCGCCGGCAACGGCCGCCAGGCGATCGCCGCCGCCATCGCCGCGCTCGTGCCGGTCGGGGAGCGGCTGGGCGTGGAGGTGCTCACGTACCCGGTGGTCAAGGGCATCGCCGCGCGGCTCGGCGTCACGCTCGTGCCGCTGCCGATGGACGCGGATGGCATGGTGCCGGCGGCCCTGCGTGAGGCCCGCGTGCGCGCGGTCTACCTCCAGCCCACGCTGCACAACCCGCTCGGCGTCACCATGCCGCCCGAGCGCCGTGCCGCCCTGGCCGCCGTGCTCGACGAGCTGGAGATCTACGCGATCGAGGACGCCGTCTACGCGTTCCTCCGCGACGAACCCGCGCCCCTGGCCGCCCTCGCTCCCGCGCGGACACTGGTGGTCGACAGCCTCTCCAAGCGCCTGGCACCCGGCCTCACGCTGGGCTTCGTGGTCGCGCCCGGTGGCGCGGTCACCGAGCGGGTGGCGGCCGCCTTGCGCTCCGGTGGGTGGGCGGCCGGCGGCTTCGCGCTCGCGGCCGCGACCCGCTGGATGGCCGACGGGACGGTCGCCGGCCTGGTCCGCGCCAAGCGGCGGGACGCGGCGGAGCGCCAGCGGAGCGCCAGCAAGATCCTCGACGGGTACGCGTTGCGCGCCGACCCGCACGCCTATCACTGCTGGTGGGAGCTGCCGGAGCCGTGGCGGGCGGAGACCTTCGTGGCCGCCGCGGCCCGCCACGGCATCGCGGTCACCCCAGCGGCGGCGTTCGCCGTGGGGGTGGCACACTCGCCCAACGCGGTGCGCCTGGCCCTGGCGGGCCCGCCCCTCGACGCCCTCTCCGGGGCCCTGGAAGTGCTCGCAGCCGTGGCCCGCGGAGAGGACGCCGGAGTCGAGTAAGAGCTACTTGGCGCCGTCAGCCAGGTTGACCAGCGCCTGGGCCGCCCGGAAGTACTTGCTGCGACCGAGGTCGCCGATCGTGGTGATGTTGAAGGCGCTCTTGAGAAGCTGCGCGTCACCCTCGCTCACGCCCGAGAGAGCCGCCACCGGGGCGTCGACGAGCTCGCCGAGCGTCTTGTCCTCGTAGGCCTTGTCGAGCAGCTTCGCGAGATCCGCACTGACAGCCACAGGTCCTCCACGTTTGGTATCACCCCGGCCGGGTGACCGGGAACTGATCTCACCCTACAAAGACCCCAAGCGACCATGTCGAGAACCGGCGCGCTCTTCCGACCCCATGGTGTAGTGCCTTCAACGACCGCACGACCGTCGCCGCCCTGGCCGCCAGCCTCGCGCCGCGGGTCACCGCCATCGCGTACGACCGGCGCGGCCGGGGCGACAGCGGTGACAACGCGGACGCGTTCGCGGTGGAGCGCGAGATCGAGGACCTGGCCGCCCTCATCGCCGCGGCCGGCGGCCGGGCCAGCCTCTTCGGCCACTCCTCGGGCGGCATCCTCGCCCTGGAGGCGACCGCGCAGGGCCTGCCCGTCGAGCGGCTCGCGGTGTACGAGGCCCCGTTCGTCGTGGTTGGACTCCGCCCCCTCCCGGCCGAGGGCAAGGCGGAGAGGATCCGCTCGCTGATCGCCGAGGAACGCTTCTGCGCCACCTCGTACGCCCCTAGCCAGGCGTTCGTTTCCTCCACGGGATGGGCGGGTAGCAGATATCCGCATTGACCGACGTGTTCATATCCGTGTGGAGGAATCATGCGCGTCCCAACGGTCGCGGTCCTGACCCTGGCCGGGCTCGGCCTTGCCGTGGGCGGGTGTGCCGGCACCGAGCCTGGCGCGTCCGGACCCACCACCGGCACCACCACTTCCGCCGCGCCGGAACCCACGGTGAGCGGCTCGGCTTCGGGCTGCATGGTCGGCACCTGGCGGACCACCCAGGTCAGTGGCCAGGGGTCCGGCGCCGGCGCCAGCGGCAGCGTCTCCGGCGGCAGCGGCGCCACGCTGACGATCGGCCCCGACGGCCAGGTGCGGGCCGACTTCAACGGCACGCAGCCGCTGTCGTTCACCGCCAACGTGGCCGGCAACGCGGTGGAGGGCACGGCCGCGTACACCGGGCAGGGCACCGCCACGATCAGGGCGAACGCCACCGGCGCCGCTACACCCACGACGACTCCGGCGACCCCGCCGGTGCCTACCACCACCCCGACGGCGACCGCCGCCCCGGCTCCCGTGGCCGAGGAAGGCACCTGGGAACCGGTCGGCGAGATCGACTGGAGCGCCCTGCGGCTGACCCTGGAGCTGACCAAGCCGGTGCAGGCCCGCCTGCTGGACAACGCCCCGATCGGTGACTACATCGACGACGCGGCCAACCAGAGCGGGCAGGCGATCGAGACCGACCCGATCCTGGGTGCCGGGGCGTACAGCTGCCAGGGCTCGACCCTGATCCTCAAGGGCGACGCTGACAACACCGGCCTCACCTGGACACTCACGAAGATCTGACGATCCCCGATCAAAGCTCCTCTCGAGCAGCGGCAACTGCTTGAGAGGAGCTTTCGTCACGGCTGCTTGAGAGGAGCTTTCGTCACGGCTGCTTGAGAGGAGCTTTCGTCACGGCTGGCGCAGGGGGCGGACGAAGGCGCGGACGTCGGCCACGAACAGGTCGGGCACCTCCATCGCCGGGAAGTGCCCACCCCGGTCGTACTCCGACCAGTGGGCGAACGCGCCCGCCGGGTCCATCAGGCCGCGGATCGTGTTGTCGGCCGCGAAGACCGCGACGCCCATCGGTGGGCCGGCGGGAGCGTCGCCACCGCCGGAGAAGCCGCCCGCGGCCGCGGCCGCGCGCCAGGCCTGGATCCCCTCGTAGGTCGCGTGCGCCGAGGAGGCACCCGCGCGCTGGAACCAGTTGACGCTCACGTTGGTCAGCAGCTGGTCCCGGTCGACGGCGTCCTCCGGCAGGGCGGCGGCGGGGTCGGTCCACTCGTGAAACTTCTCGACGATCCAGGCGAGCTGGGCGACGGGCGAGTCGGTCAGCGCGTAGGCCAGCGTCTGCGGCCTCGTCGCCTGGAGGTGAAAGTAGCCCATCCCGTCGGTCTGGAAGCGGTTGAACCGCTCGGCCCGCTCCCGGTCCACACCCGACAGTCCACTCGGGTCGATCGGCGGACCGAGGGGCATCGCGGCGGCGGTGCCGGTCAGGTGCACGCCGGCCACCCGCGCCGCGTCGAGCATCGCGAGCATGCCGGCCACCCCGGTGCCCGCGTCGGTGCCGTGCACGGCGTAACGCTCGTACCCCAGGCGGGTCATCACCTCGGCCCACGCCTGCGCGACCCGGAAGAGGTTGCCCCAGCCCTCGCCGGCCAGCGGGGTGGAGAAGCCGTACCCGGGCAAGGATGGGATCACCAGGTGGAACGCGTCGGCCGGGTCGCCGCCGTGTGCGCGGGGGTCGGTCAGCGGGCTGACCACCTTGAGAAACTCCACCGGCGAGCTCGGCCACCCATGCGTCATCAGCAGCGGCATCGCGCCCGGCTCGGGGGAGCGGACGTGCAGCAGGTGGATGGGTTGCCCGTCGACCTCGGTGGTGAAGTGGGGCAGCTCGTTCAGCGCCGCCTCCTGGGCCCGCCAGTCGAAGCCGCCGGCCCAGTAGCCGGCCAGGTCGCGCAGGTAGCCCAGCGGCACGCCACGGCTCCAGCCGGTGCCGGGCACCTCGTGCGGCCAGCGGGTGCGGGTGAGGCGGTCGCGAAGGTCGTCGATGTCGACCTGTGGGATCTCGATGCGGAAGCTCTTCATGCCACCGACGCTATGAGGCAATGCGGAAAGGTTCGTTCCGCGTTGCCTGGCAGACTGAGGAAATGTTGGAGACCTCGGCCCGGCTGCTCCGCCTCCTCTCGCTGCTGCAGTCGGCCCGCGACTGGACCGGCCCCCAGCTGGCCGAGCGGCTGGGCGTCACCGGCCGCACGATCCGCAACGACGTGGAGCGGCTGCGCACCCTGGGCTACCCGGTGCACGCGACACCGGGGGTGGCCGGCGGCTACCGGCTTGGCGCGGGGGCGGCGCTCCCGCCGCTGCTCCTGGACGACGAGGAGGCGGTCGCGGTCGCGATCGGCCTCCGCACGGCGGCGGCCGGCACCGTGGCCGGCATGGCGGAGACCTCGGTGCGGGCGCTCGCCAAGCTGGAACACGTGCTCCCGTCCCGCCTCCGGCACCGGGTGCAGGCCGTCGCCGCGTCGATGGTGCCGATGCCGCACACCGGGCCCGCGGTCGATCCGGAGGCGCTGTCGGCCATCGCCGCCGCCTGCCGCGACCACCTGCGGCTGCGCTTCGACTACGAAAACCACGACGGTACGGCGAGCGTGCGGGTCACCGAGCCGCACCGGCTGGTCCACACCGGACGCCGGTGGTACCTCGTGGCATGGGACGTGGACCGGGCCGACTGGCGCACCTTCCGGGTCGACCGCCTCACGCCGCGGGTGCCGACCGGGCCGCGCTTCGCGCCGCGCGAGCCGCCGGAGGGCGATGTCACCGGGTACGTCGCGCGGGGCCTCGACTCGGCCACCTGGCGCTACCGGGCCCGCATAACCGTGCACGCGGCCGCACAGGCCGTCGCCGAGCGGCTGCCACCCTCCGTCCACATCGAACCCGTCGACGCCACCACCTGCGCGGTCACTGTCGGCTCGGATACGCCGCACATGCTCGCGCTGCACCTCGGCATGCTGGACGCGGACTTCAGCTTCGACGAGGCCGCCGCGCCCGAGCTGGCCGCCCACCTCCGCACGCTCAGCCGCCGCTACGCCTCCGCGCCCAGGGGGCAGTCCTCCTAGCTTGTTCTTTAAGTGCGCCACGAGCGCAGAGGGTGAGGTCGATGTAGGAGATCTCATTTGATGCGGTGCTGTGCAGGAGATGAAGGTTTTGTGGCCCTTCGGCGTCGCCCTGTGGGGGGAGA
>Ga0272482_10000370_pt1 | contig 13993 bp, 4 predicted proteins | sample RVTome_8_FD_192427 | JGI IMG/M metagenome (GOLD analysis project Ga0272482, IMG submission 192427) | Soil microbial communities from uranium-contaminated site in the Upper Colorado River Basin, Wyoming, United States - RVT160D0 (version 2) ...
GTTCTACACGCTCATCATCGACGGGCTGGAGCGGCTCGAAGAGGAGGCACGCCGCCGCGGCCGCACCATCTTCACGGACGACCCGGCGCGCCTCGCGCGACAGCTCGGCCCCGAGCACTACTACGGCAGCGGCGGCGGGGCCTTCTACGTGACGAACCTGGAGACGGCGCGCGACGCCCTCGGCGAGATCATCTGCCAGGGCGAAGGCTTCAAGGAAATCTGCTACCGCGAGGGCACAGACCTCGGCGAGTACGAAGAACTGGGCCACTACTTCCGCTTCATGCAGATCAAGAAGGGGCGCTACTACGCGGCGGGCGACAAGCCGGGCGACGACCCGACGGGGCCGCCGCTGCGCGTGGACTGGAATCAGGTCTACGACATGAAGCCGAACCCGCGGCTCCGAGACCTCCGGCACGACCACGGGCTGGAGGCCCTGGGGCGGAGCTTCAACGCGACCTACCTGCGGCTCCTCGACCAGATACAGCGCGCCTTCACGGGCGAGCCCGACGCCTTGCAGGGCGCGGTCGTCACCATGTTCGAGCTGAAGTACTCGGCCGCCGAACTGCTGAACATCCCCCTCGGCGCCGCCGGCCAGTCCGCCGGCCCCATCTTCGGCCCCGGCCCGCGCCACAAGTTAAAAACCGAGAATCGTCAAAAGCCGTGAATCGTGAATCGTGAATCGTGAATAGAAAGATTGAGAGCCGCCGCGGACTGAACCATTCAGTCCACGGCGGCTCTCAACGCGTCTTCTCTATTCACGATTCACGATTCACGATTCACGGCTTTTTGTCTGCTAGAGCCTTGCGGAGCTTGCGGACGTTCTCCTCGGTCTGGCGGGCGAACTCGCCGCGGGGGGCGAGGCGGAGGTAGTCCTCGTAGGAGACGAGCGCGTTCTGCGGCATGGAGAGGCGCATGAAGATGTTGCCGGCGAGGAGGTGGGCTTCGGCGTAGTCGGGGTTGAGCGAGAGCGCCTGGCCGACGTGCGGGGCGGCCTTCGAAACCTCGTTCGTCTCCCAGTAGACGCGCCCCAGCGTGAAGTGGCCCTGCCACGAGGCGCGGTTGAGTTTGAGCGCGGAGACGAGCGTCGCTTCGGCCTCCGCGTACTTCTTCTGCCGCCGGAGCACCTCGCCGAGGTAGATGAGCGCGACGCTCTCGCGCGGCCTCAGCTCGACGGCGCGGCGCAGGTGGCGCTCGGCCGCGGGCCACTCCTTCAGCTCCATGCGCGCGCGGCCGAGCAGCGCGTGCGCGTCGTAGAACTCGGCGTGGAGCGCGACCGATTTTTCGAGGTGGCGCGCGGCCTCGTCGGCGCGCCCCTCTCCGAGGAGGTCGCGGCCGCGCTCGAACTCGCGCCGCGACTCGGCGGGGACGCGCGCGTCGACGACGTTGGGCGACGCGTCGCGCGCGCGGAACGTCTCGCGCTCGGGCTGTAGCTGGAGGATGACGTACTGGCGCGGGATGAGGCGCGTGATGTCGAGCTGCGAGGAGGCGGCGGCGTGCCCCTCGGTCTTCGCGTTGACGACGTACTGGCCCGTGGCGAGGCCGGCGAAGCGGAAGCGGCCCGTCGAGTCGGTGGCCGACTGGTCGACGAGGCCGCCGCCGAACCTTTCGAGGCGGACGATGACGTTCGTGAGCGTCGCCTTGCCGTCGGCCGAGCGCACCTGCCCGGCGATCTCGAACGTGCTGCTGGGCAGCGAGTTGCCGTCGTCGCGCTGCGCGAGCGCGTCGGCGGCGACGAGCGTGGTGGCGAAGAAGGCGAGGACGAAGGTCGCGCGGCGCTGCAAGCTCGGCATGGGCGTTGTCCTCTCTCGGTCGAGTGCCGGCGCGCATCATACTTCAACACGGAGGGCGCGGAGAAGTCGCAGAGCGCACGGGGAAGAAATTCGGCTTTGAAATTCTCTGTGAACCCTGTGCCCCCCTGTGCCCCCTGTGTTGAGACGGAGACGCGCCGCGCTCGACTCGCGGACTTCGGGCGGAAGAAAAATTCGGGGAGGCGACCGAGCGCCTCCCCTTTTTAGTTGATCCGAAGTTGCTGGCCGGATCAGAAGTTGAGCTTGAGGGCGAACTGCATGGTGCGGGGGCGGTTCGCCGTCGCCAGGATCGACGAGTCGCCGGCCGACACGTCCACGAGCCCGTAGTTGCCGAACGCGCCGCCGGCCGCCTGCGGGCTCTGGAAGGCGGCGTGGTTCAGGATGTTGAAGAACTCGGCGCGGAACTCCAGGCTCGTCCCCTCGGTGATCCGCGTGAGCTTCACGAAGGAGGTGTCCCAGTTGGTCTGGAACGGCCCGCGGAAGGCGTTGCGGCCGAGGTTGCCGATGGCCGCGGCGACGGCCGCCGGGTTGGCGTCCGGGTCGGCGTTGGCGTCGGGGCCGTCGGCGATGGTGCAGGGCACCAACTGGTTCTGGCTGTTGACGCAGTTGCCGCCCGGCAGGAACGCGCCGAGGTTGACGTACTCGTTGATGCGGTCGCGCACGCTGCCCGTCGTCAGGATCGGCCCGCCGATGTAGGTGGCCTTGTAGAGGCCGTTCTGCCCTTCGGGGTCTTGCAGCGTGACGGCGCTGCTGTCGAAGATGTTGAAGGGCGTGCCCGACTGTAAGGTGGCGATGCCGTTGACCGACCACCCGTTGAGGAGACGGCCGACGCCGCGGTCTTCAATGCCGAACCATCGGTTGACGGGAATCTCCCAATTGTAGCTGAAGACGAGGCGGTGCGTGCGGTCGAAGTCCGACGGCCCGCGGTTGTCGCGCGGGTCGAAGTAGTCGCCGAAGTGGGCGAGCCCGTTCAGCTCGTCCTGGAAGGTCGAGCCCGAGCCGTTGTCAATCGACTTCGACCAGGTGTAGGCCAACTGCGCGTAGAGCCCCTGCGCGAAGCGGCGCGTCAGCGACGCCTGAAGCGAGTGGTAGACCGAGGCGCCGAGCTGCTCCTGCCCGAAGAGGCGGTTGTTGGCGATGCCGATGAAGTTGGCCGGCACCCGCAGGTCGCGGTTGGCGAACGTGCTCTCGGTGATCGAGATGCTGCCGTCCGCGTTGCGCACCACGCCGCTCGCGCCCGGCGCGACCGTCGCGCCCGAGGCGATGCTGGCCGGGATCACGCAGGGGCTCGCCAGCGTGCAGATCTGCGCGCCGTTGACGGCCCGGCCCGTGCCGATGAGGCCGACGCCGCGCGTGCCGACGTAGCCGACCTCCGTCACCCAGTTCTTGAACAGCTCGCGCTGCACGGTCAGGTTCCACTGCTGCGCGTAAGGGCTGTGGAAGTCGCGCGAGGGGAAGAAGAGGAAGCCGGCGAAGGGGCCCGCCGGGTTGCCGCCGTTGGCGGCGTTGCCGGTGAAGACCGGCGAGCCGTCGGCGTTAATCGAGACGAGCGTCGGGATGACCTGATCCTGCGCGAGCGGGAAGTCCGACTGCGGGCGGATGGCCGGGAACGGGAGCTGCGTGGTCACGCTGAAGCGGGCCGGCGCGAACGCCTGCGCGAACGGCAGGCCGCCCGAAGTTTGCAGCAGCGGCTGGTTCGACACGCGCTGGTAGTAGATGCCGTAGCCGCCGCGCAAGACCGTCTTCTGGTCGCCGAAGAGGTCGTAGGCGAAGCCGACGCGCGGCGCCCAGTTGTTCGTGTCGTAGCACTTGACGAGCGTGCAGTCGGAGACGCCCGGCGTGCCGACGCGCGGCGTCTCGGCCGGGTGGATGATGCGGACGGGCGGCGGGTTGCCGTCGTTGAAGCCGGCGAGGTTCGAGAGGAAGTTCTGCTTCTCGTGCGCCGTCGAGAGCAGCTCGTAGCGGAGGCCGAGGTTGAAGGTCAGGCGCGAGGTGACTTTCCAGTCGTCCTGCGCGTAGAAGGCGTAGTCGGTGGCGCGGAAGTAGAAGGTCGAGAAGCCGGCGGCGGCCTGCCCGCCCGTGACGCGCCCCAAGAGGAAGTTCTGGAGGGCCGAGAGGTCGGAGAAGCCCGGCCCGTCGTTGGCGACGCCCGCGCCGAAGGTGAGCGAGCCGCGGGTGGAGAAGTTGTTGAAGCGGTTGAGCTGGTAGTAGCTGCCCTCGGCCCCGAAGCGGAAGGTGTGGTCGCCGCGGCTCCACGAGAGGTCGTCGCCGAGGACGAAGGTGTTGAAGGCGCCGCCGCGGTCGTCGTTGACGCCGGTGCCGATGGAGAAGAAGCCGGTCACGGCGAAGCGCGTCGCGGCCGGGAATTCACCGCTGTTGGCGCGCGTCTGGCCGATGTCGGCGAGGTCGATGAACTCGGCCGGGCTGTTGCGGAACGTGAAGCGGTTGAAGCCGGCCTTGAACTCGTTGACGAGCGTCGGCGTGAGCACGGTCGTCAGGCCGAGCTTGACGAAGCGGTTGGTCGAGGGCGTCGTGCGCGGCTGCGGGATGGTCGAGTTGGTGAGCGTGTCGAAGGGCTGCACGAGCGACGAGCGCCCGTCGAAGTAGCGGAACGTGAGCTTGTTGTTGCCCGTCAACTGGTGGTCGGTGCTGATGACGAACTGGTCGTCCTCGTAGGTGCCGAGGCCGGAGCGGACGAGGCGGCCGAGGGCCGGGTTGTCGGGCAGCGCCTCGACGGTCGGGATGCAGAAGCGGTCGCCGAAGGTCGCGCACTGGCTGCCCGGCAGGTTGAGCAAGCTGAGGACGACGGGGTCGAGCGCCGAGACGCCCGGCGGCAGCCCTCCGGGGAAGAAGTTGGCGATGAGGCTCGCCTCCGAACGGTCGGCCGGGAAGACCGGGATGTTGGTGGAGAAGAAGGTGCCGGGGGCGGCGCCCGAGGCGGCGTTCGTGCCCTGGTAGTTGAAGAAGAAGAAGTGTTTGTTCTTGCCGCTGTGGACGACGCCGCCGCCCTCGCCGAAGTTCGGCAGGTAGATGGGGCCGCCGATGGAGAAGCCGTACTGGCCCTGGCGGTTGACGGGGCGCTCGGTGCCCGTCAGGTTGTTGAAGAAGTCGTTGGCGTTGAAGACGTTGTTGCGGACGAAGACGAAGGCGTCGCCGTGGAACTCGTTGGTGCCCGACTTCAGAGCGACCTGAATGTTGCCGCCGCCGTTACGGCCCTGCGAGGCGTCGTAGAGCGAAGTCTGCGTCTTGAACTCCTGCACGGTCTGCGGGTTCGGCAAAGGCACGTTGTCGAGCGTGGGGAGGTTCACGTCGTTGGCGTTGATGCCTTCGAGCTGGTAGTTGTTGTTGGTCGGGCGCTGGCCGTTGACGTTAATCGTGACCGCGCCGCGCCCCAGCGCGTCCGACTGGAACAGCTCGGTGTTGGCGCCCGTCGAGAGCGTCAGGAGCGTGAGGAAGTTGCGGGTCGAGAGCGGCAACTGCCCGACGGTCTCCGCCTGGAGCGTCTGCCCCGTCGTCGGCGTGTTGAGCTGGACGGCCGTGGCCGTGTCGGTCACGGTCACAGACTCCTCGACGCGGCCGACCTGCAAGGGAATCTGGACGCTCGTCGTCTCCGTGACGTTGACCTTCACGTCCGGGGCCTCGGCCCGCGAGAACCCTTGCGCCGTGACGACGAGGCGGTAGGTCGCCACCGGCAGCGACGTGACGGTGAACTGCCCCTCGTCGCTGGTCGTGACGGAGCGCGCGCTGACGCCCGTCGCCTGGTTGACGATCTCGACCGACGCGCCGGGGACGGCCGCGCCGCTCGGGTCGCGGACGACGCCGCTGATGCCCCCCGTCGGCCCCGCCTGCCCGTAGGCGGCGACCGTCAGTCCGAAAGCGAGGGACAGACCCCAAAACAGTCTGAGGAGTTTCGGGGTTCTCAAGTAGCGAAAATCTAAACTTCTGGTTTTCACTTCTGACTCCTTTGTGGAAGGAAATATTTCCCTTCGGATTTAATCGAAAACCTCGGTCGTGGGCTCTTCTTCGGTCGGGAGACAACCGGCGGACGGAGGGGCAACCGAGGTGCCGGTCGTGGAAAACCAGAGTTTTTAAGGGATTCACGCGCGAGCCCTCCGACGCCCATCCGAAGTTCCCGATTAGCCCGCCCGTTTTCTCCAAAATTTCATAGCCTGCAATTCTCGCAAACTCCTGACACGTCTACGTTTATGTATTTCCGTCCGACTTCTTGGAACGCAGGTCGCGCCCGCCGCGCCCGCCGCCCGGCCCGCGCCCGTACATTTATATGAACCGTCTCGCCCCGCGCCGACGCCCGGCCGGGACAAGACAGAACCCCGTCCCGTGGCCCCTGCCGACATCCTTCCGCGAAGGGCCGCCGCGGCCTTAATTCAAATTTTTGAAGTTACCTTCAAAAATTCGTTTTAAAGCGGCATTTATCGCCGCCCGAACGGCGCCGAAAACGGCCCCCGCCTCGTCTTTAAACCTTTGACTGTCAGCGACTTAATTCCGGCTCGCGGGGCCGGGGCGGTGGGTTGGCCTTTGAGTTGCGTCAGGGGTTGAAGGGCAATTCTCCTAAGCCAAAGCGTCACAATCTAAGTGGTGTCTTCTGGTGTGTAACTAACACAACTGAAAGGAATGGTTAGCATGAAAACTCCCATCCGAATCCTGACCGTGCTGGCCCTCGCGCTCTCGTTCTTTACGGTGAGCGCCGTGGCCCAGACGACCACGACGGGTGCGATTGAGGGAACGGTAGTTGACGTCAACGGCGCCGCCGTGCCGGGCGTGACGGTGGCGGTCTCCGGGCCGAACCTGATCCGCGCGCAGTCGGCCACGACCAACGACGAGGGCTACTTCAGCATCCTCAACGTCCCGCCGGGCCGCTACACGGTCATCGTCGAGGCCGCGCGCGGCTTCGGCCGTTTCGAGCAGGCGGACATCGAGGTCAACCTGACGAGGACTTCGAACATCGCCGTCACCCTGCGCCCCGCGGGCGCGACCGAGACCGTCGAGGTCACGGCCAGCTCCGGCGCCAACGTCGACGTCTCGTCCAACACGACCGGCACGAGCGTCTCGACCGAGCAGTTCTCGAACTTCCCGACCCAGCGCACGGTGCAGTCGCTCTACTCGATTGCGCCGACCGTCTCGCGCTCGGGCCTGCGCGACGCCTCAGGCCGCGACCGCGACCCGTCGGTCGCCGGCTCTTCGGGCCCCGAGAACAACTACATCCTCGACGGCGTGTCCGTCTCCGACCCCGCCTTCGGCGGCTCGGGCGCGAACCTGCCCTTCGAGTTCGTGCAGGAAGTCCAGGTCCAGACCGGCGCTTACGGCGCCGACATCGGCAAGTCGACGGGCGGCGTCTTCAACGTCATCACGAAGAGCGGCTCGAACGAGTTCCGCGGCGACGTGTTCGTCTACTTCAACCCGAAGAGCTTCGTCCGCGAGACGAACAACTTCTCGTACACGGGCGCGGCCACGAACGGGTTCTCCGAGATCGACGCCGGCTTCGACATCGGCGGCCCGATCATCAAGGACAAGCTCTGGTTCTTCGGCGCCTTCAACCCGCAGCGGCGCGAGAACAGCTTCCTGACGCAGACCTTCCGCCAGGAGGTCGAGAACAAGATCACGACGCCGTTCTACGCTGGCAAGATCACCTACGGCCCGTCGATCAACCACACCTTCACCTTCTCGACCTTCGGCGACTTCACGAAGCAGGAAGGTTTCCTCTTCGGTAACTCCGGCTTCGGCGCCGACCCGAACAGCTTCCGCGGCGTCGTCGAGACGGGCGGCTCGAACTACGCCTTCCGCCTCAACTCGACCTTCTCGCCCACCTTCATCGGCGAGTTCTCGGGCGGCCTCCACTTCCAGCGCGTCAACACGACCCCCGAGGCGAGTGTCGCCGACGTGCCGCTCGTCACCGACAACTTCGGCATCCTGAACGACAACGGGACGGTCGCGGGCGTGACGACCACGAACATCGAGGACATCCGCTGCATCGACACGGACGATGACGCGAGTACGGCCTGCGAAAACCTCAACTTCGGCGAGATCAGCTTCATCAACGCGCCCGGCGGCGCGCTCCAGCGCAACTTCGTCCGCCAGGGCTTCGGCCTGTTCTCGACGCAGGATCGCGACCGCTACGAGTTCGCGGCCCGGCTCCAGAACGTGTGGGGCAAGCACACGCTGAAGTACGGTTTCGAGTTCAACCGGAACATGTACGTCATCGACACCCGCTCGACCGGACCGGGCGTGACCTTCGGCAACCCGCAGGGTCTGGTCTCCGGCACCGACGGCGGCGACGACAACGTGACGGAGGGCTTCCGCGTCACCAACAACTTCAGCGTCTGCACGACGCGCGGCACGCAGATCGTCTGCCCGAGCGCCGTGGCCGCCGCCCGCGCCAACCAGATTGCCGGCACCGCCGGCTTCACCGACGCCATCGCGGGCACCATCACTCAGGCCGAGGCGTTCAGCAACCCGTTCCTCGTGCTCCTGAGCACGCGCGTCCGCGACTTCCAGAACATCGCGGACACCTACACGAACGTCGAGAGCTTCTACGTCCAGGACGACTTCAAAATCTCCCGGAACCTCCAGCTCAACCTCGGCCTGCGCTGGGACTACCAGCAGGCCTACGGCAACGAGGCCGTGAGCTACCTGAAGCTCAACGACTTCATCGCCAACATGCAGCCGCGCCTCGGCTTCATCTGGGACTTCACGGGTGAGGGCCGCGGCAAGGTCTTCGCCAACTACGCGCGCTTCGTCGAGGCGCCGATCCCGCTCGACATCAACGTCCGCGCGGGCAGCGAGAACAGCCAGACTGACAAGAACTTCAACGTCAGCACCTACGCGGGGGTCGGGGGGGTCATCGTCCCGGGCCTCTTCGGCAGCACCGGCTCGGCCGCGACCCTGGGCACCGCCAACCTCGGCGCCCACCCGACGCCGATTGACACCGGCCTCTCGCCGCAGACCGTCGACGAGTACTCGGCGGGCTTCGAGTACGAGATCGTCCGCGACCTCGCCCTCGGCTTCCGCGGCGTCTACCGCGCCCAGGACAACGTCATCGAGGACGGCTCGTTCGACGACGGCAACAACTACTTCATCTTCAACCCGGGCCGCGTCGTCGACCCGGCGAACCCGGCCACGACCGAGGACCTCGCGTGTGCCGACCCGGCCATCGGCTGCTTCGGCCGCGCCCGCCGCTACTACCGCGCGCTTGAGTTCACGGCCACGAAGCGTTTCACGAACAACTACCAGTTCATCGCCTCGTACGTGTTCTCCAGCCTGATCGGTAACTACGAGGGCCTGTTCCGCAACGACAACGGGCAGTCCGACCCGAACATCACCAGCTTGTTCGACCTCGTCAGCCTGCTCCCGAACACCTACGGGCGTCTGCCGAACGACCGCCCGCACCAGTTCAAGTTGGACGGCAGCTACCGCTGGCCGTTCGGCCTGCTGACGAGCGCGTCGATGCGTCTCCAGTCGGGGATCCCGTTCAGCGCGCTGATCCCGCACCCGATCTACGGCAACAACGAGGGCTTCCTCGTCACGCGCGGCACGGCCATCGTCCCGCTGGTGCCGATCCAGGACACGAACTTCCCGAACACGGTGGAGAGCGTCGGCGACAACCGCACGCCGCGCACCTTCCAACTCGACCTCGGGGCCTACTACCCGATCCAGCTCGGCGAGAACCGTCAACTCCGGTTCCAGGCCGACTGGTTCAACGTCACCAACCAGCAGCGCGCCATCACGCTCGACCAGACGTTCCGCATCAACAGCGGCGTCGCCGGCGTGCCGCCGGTCGACAACCCGTTCTTCGGTTCGGGTCAGGTCTTCCAGTTCCCGTCGGCGCTGCGACTGGGCATCAAGTTCCAGTTCTAAACTGATTGCTTTCACGAACCCTCGCGGGCGAGTGAAAGATTCCGGGAGGGGCGTAAACTTTACGCTCCTCCCTTTCTTTTCTTGTGCTATCCTCTGGGTCTTAATCGCCCCGACACCGAAGACCACTCTGACCGCCGCATCCGCTCTGAAAGGGGGTTATCGACATGCTGTTTCGGAAGGCCCGGGCCCTCAGTCAAACGCTGCGTCGCGCCTCGCGCGGCGCGCGCCTGTGCGCCCTGCTGCTCGCCGTCGCCGCCGCGCCGGCCCACGCGCAGGTCGGCGGGACGGAAACCTCGGGCACGGGCGGCAACCACAGCATCCAGGGGCGGCTCATCTTCCCCTCTGGGCGGCGGGCCGACCTGCGGCTCAAGGTGAAGTTGGAAAGCTCCGGCTACGGCGACCTCTCGGTCTTCTCCGACGGGAACGGTAATTTCCGTTTCAGCGCCCTGCGGGCCGGCTCCTACACGGTCGTCGTCGAGGGCGACGACGACTTCGAGACGGTGCGCGAGCCCGTGCTGCTTGAGCCGGCCAGCGTCGTGACGCGGCGGGGCGTGCTGGGCGCGCCCGTCTCGCGCCCCATCAACGTCCAAATCTACCTCCGGCCGAAGCGGCAGTCGCCGAACCTCGCACAGCCCGGCGTCCTCAACGCGGCGCTGGCGAGCGTGCCGAAGCCGGCCGTCGAGCTGTACCAGCAGGCGTTGGAGCACGCGCGCAAGAACGACCACCAGCGCGCCCTCGACCTCCTCCGGATGGCCGTCGAGGCGCACCCCAACTTCCCGCTCGCCCTGAGCGAGATGGGCGTGCTCTACATGAGGCTGAAGCAGCCGGAGAAGGCCGCCGAGTCGCTGCGCGCCGCCCTCAAGCTCGCGCCAGAAGACCACGCCGCGCTGCTCGCCTACGGCCGCGCCCTCCTCGAACTCCAGCGCCTCTCCGAGGCGGAGGAGCAGTTCCGCAAGGCGCTCAAGAAGAACGCGGCCTCGCCGTGGGCGCACTTCTACGTCGGCGTGATCCTGCTCAAGCGCCGCGAGCACGACGCGGCGGAGGCCGCCTTCAAGAGCGCCCTCAACTCCGGCGGCGACCACATGGCCCTCGCGCACTACTACCTCGGCGGCCTCTACTGGAACAAGCAGCAGTACCAGCCGGCGGCCGACGAGTTGGAAGCCTACCTCCGCCTCGTGCCCCACGCGCCCGACGCCGCCCGCCTGCGCGAGACGATCAAAGAGTTCCGCAAGAAAAAGAAGTAGGCGGTAGGCGCCGCACACTTTTTAAGGCCCCGCGGCTCGACGGCCGCGGGGCCTTTTTGACTGCGGCGCGCTTGTTCGACCGCGGCGCGCATGGGCGGGCGGAGAGCCCGGCCCCGTGCCCCCGACTCCGGCGCGGCCGGCGCGGTCGGCCGCCCTTCTTCTCTGCCGTCCGGGGCGACCCGAAACTCACAGAGAAACCGGCCCGGCCGGCGGTTTCCGGGGCGGCCGGTTGTCCCGCAAATATTCAGAAATTCGGACGCGCCCGTTTAGATATCTGGATAATTTTTCGCCGGCCGGGCCGGGGCGGGCCAAAATACTGAGGAAATGAGCGCCGCCGCAAGGGGAACAATTGTTGCTCGTGGGCACTAAGGAGCCTATCTCATCACTCTAAAGCATACCGCGTCCTGCTTCAGTCTGCGCGGATGCCACAGCGAAAGTCTCTAGGAGGAGTTTAATGAGCTTTACAAGTCTGCCCGCAACGAGAAGTGCCGGCTCGGGCGCGGGGTCTTTTCGAAGATTCGCCGCCGCCGCCTTCCTAATTCTCGCCGCGACCGCGCTCACGATGGCCCAGGGCACCCGGGGCGTCATCCGCGGTCAGGTGAACGACCCCAACGGGGCCGCAGTCGCCGGCGCCACCGTGCGCCTGATCGACGTCGCCAGGAACCAGGAGGTGCGCACCGTCCAGACCAGCGGCGAGGGCGAGTACCAGTTCCTTGAGGTCGAGCCCGCCACCTACACCATCGTCATCCAGGCCACGGGCTTCTCCGAGGCGCGACTCACCGAGGTCAAACTCGAACCGAATCGCAACCTCCAGCTCGACGCCGCGCTCAGCGTGGGGACGACGACCGAAGAAGTCACCGTCACGGCGTCGCAGGAAGTCCTCGACACCGCGACCCCGACGCTCGGCACCACGGTTGACCAGCGCCGCGTCGTCGACCTGCCCCTGAACGGGCGGCAGGTGCTCAACCTCGCGCTGCTCCAGCCCGGCGTGACGACGGCCAACGCGACCGGCTTCGGCGCCGGCCTCGGCATCCGCGTCAACGGCAACCGCGGCACGGAAAACAACATCACGCTCGACGGCTCGAACAACAACGAGGTCGCCATCGGCAGCCAGACCGGCCAGCAGCCGCGCCCCGACGCCGTGCAGGAGTTCCGCCTCCTGACCTCGAACTTCGAGGCCGAGTTCGGCCGCAACACGGGCGCCGTCATCAACGTCGTCACGAGGAGTGGAACGAACGACTTCCACGGCAACGCGCGCATCTTCTACCGCCCGACGTTCCTGTCGGCGGCGCGCTTCTTCGACCAGAACGACCCGACCGACCCGGCCCGCCGCAACGTCGGCGACTGCCCGGCCAACATCGCCCTGCGCAACCGCGAGAACTGCGACATGCGCCGCACCTTCGAGCGCAAGGAGATCGGTGGCAACTTCGGCGGCCCCGTCTACCTGCCCCGCTTCGGCGAGGGCGGCCCCGCGCTCTTCAAGGGGCAGAACAAGGCTTTCTTCTTCGTCGACTACGAGCGCCGCGCCCAGTTGATCGGCGCCTCGCAGACGGTCTCGAACCTGCCGAGCGCGGCCGAGCGGGCCGGCGACTTCAGCGCCCTCGACGTGACGCTCATCGACCCGGCGACCGGCGCGCCGTTCCCCGGCAACATCATCCCGGAGAACCGCATCTCGCCCATCGCGCGCTTCTACAACCAGTTCCTGCCGGCGGCCACCCCCTCGGGCACGGCCTCGGTCGGCGCGGACGAGACGACCAACTCCCACTTCCTGACGGCGCGCGGCGACTACCTGGTCAATAACGCACAGACCATCAACATCACCTTCAACTTCTTCAACGACACGGTCTTCCAGCCGTTCGCCTTCGGCGGCGCGTCCGTGCCCGGCTTCGGCGCCCTCAACAAGCGCCGCACCTACAACGGCGTCGTGCGCCACACCTGGAGCGTCACCCCCAACATGGTGAACTCGCTCCTGATCGGCTACGCGCGCAACAACCAGCCGGGCGTCGCCCCGTCGAACGCGACCACGCCGTCGCAGATCGGCTTCACCGGCAACTTCATCGCCAACGAGGGGCTGGCCGGCCCGCCCTTCATCGTCTTCAACGAGCGCGGCTTCACGCTCGGCAACTCGATTCAGGGGCCGCAGACCCGCGTCACCGAGAACATGCAGCTTCAGGACTCGCTGAGCTGGGCCATCGGCCGGCACAACCTGAAGTTCGGCGTGGACGGGACGAAGTACCGGCAGGATCAGACCTTCCTCTTCGTCAACCAGGGCATCCTGACCTTCTGCGGCACGTGCGGCCTGAACTCGACCGGCGACGACTTCGCGGACTTCCTGCTCGGAAGCTCCCCGGCCGCCGTCCAGACCGGCTCGAACGGCCTGCGCGACTTCCGTCAGTCGGCCTACGCCGCCTTCGTGCAGGATAGCTGGCGCGTGACCGACGCGCTGACGCTCTCGCTCGGCCTGCGCTACGAGTACAACTCGCCGCTGACCGACCTCGCCAACCGCGTCACCTTCTACCGCCCCGGCGTGACTTCGCAGTTGCTGGCCTCCGGCCAGATGGTCTCGCCCACCGGCGCGCGCATCATCATCCCGCCGGGCGGCCGTGCCCCGAACGGGCTGGTCTACGTCGGCGACCCCGACCCCGTCCTCGGCGGCACCGTGCCCGATGGCGGCGTGGCGAAGGACTTCAACAACTTCGCCCCGCGCGTCGGCTTCGCCTACTCGCCCGCGGCCGAGAGCGGCTTCATGCGGAGCCTCCTCGGCGAGCGCCAGACGGTCATCCGCGGCGGCTTCGGCGTCTACTACGGCGCCATCGTCGGCGACACGGCGTTACAGCAGTTGACGGCCATCGGCTTCAGCGGCACCGACTCGTTCGCCTTCCCGGCCAGCGGCACGCTCGCCGACCCGTTCGCGCCCGACCCGTTCCCGAACTTCGGCGGCCCGGGCGAAGACCCGAATCAGGGCCAGTTGGCGAACCCGTTCGAGGCGACGGAGAACTTCGTCACCGCGCCGCTGGCGCAGTTCGCGCAGCCGATTGACCCGCGCATCCGCACGCCCTACACCTACCA
>Ga0272482_10000371_pt1 | contig 13992 bp, 14 predicted proteins | sample RVTome_8_FD_192427 | JGI IMG/M metagenome (GOLD analysis project Ga0272482, IMG submission 192427) | Soil microbial communities from uranium-contaminated site in the Upper Colorado River Basin, Wyoming, United States - RVT160D0 (version 2) ...
GCGCCCGTTCCTCACCTCGGCCCAGCGCGGGATGGACGCGCTCGGCTGCGAGGTGGTGCTGCGTGCGTTCGAACCCGCCTCGCTGCCGGTGCTGTTCCTCGTCGACCGCGCCGCCGCGTTCCAGTCCGAGCTGCGTGCCACCCGGGACCGGGCCGACGCGCTGTGGGCCGGCGTGCTGTCCGCGTTCGACAAGCCGACCGAGGAGCGGCCGCAGCTGGTGCTCAACCACCGCAGCCCGCTCGTGCGCCGGATCTGCCGGCTGACCGATCCCGAGCTGGTCCGCCTCGCCGTGGAGTCGTTGTACGGCCAGGCGTTGCTGCTCGGCTACCACCCGATCCGGCCAGCAGACGCCGCGCTGTTGAACCGCTCGTTCCTCGGTCTGCTCGACCAGGCCGTGCCGACCGAGGGAGACCTGCCGTGAGCCACACCGAACAGGATCTGTGGCGCAGGCTCGACGACGCGGAACGCATGCCGTACGGGATGGCGCGGATCGGGGTCGTCGAGGAGGTGCTCCGGCACGCCGACGCGCAGAGCCTCGCCGACCTCCAGTTCGCCGCCCGGCTGTCGGCGACCACCGCCTACACCTACGGCGGTGAGCGGGCGAAGGCGTTCACGACGTTCGCCTGGTGCCTCGCCGCCAGCGACCGGGGCGACGCGCCTGCCGGGCACGAGCACGACCTGCACTGGCAGTTCAAGTGGATGGTCACCGGGTTGACCGAGTTCCCGGACATCCCGCTGGACCGCACCTACGCCGTGCTCGACGACATGGAACGTCGCTACCGGGCCGCCGGCTACACGATGAACCCGGTGCACCAGCACCGTGTGGTGGTCGCGAGGCACGTCGGGGACCGGGCGGTCGCCGAGGAGCAGTACCGGCTGTGGAACGCCGCCCCGCGTGGCGCCATGTCCGACTGCGCGGGCTGCGAGCCGACCACGAAGGTGCGGCACCTGGCGTGGTCGGGCCGGGACGAGGACGCCGTGGCGGTCGCCCTGCCGGTGCTGGACGGGACGCTGAACTGTCACGTGCAGCCGGAGGCGGTGCTGACCGCGCTGCTGCTGCCGTACCTGCGCACCGGGCGGCTGACCGAGGCGGTGAACGCGCACCGGCGCGCGTACCGGGCCATCCAGTCCACCCCGGCCAAGGTGACGATGCTCGGCACGCACCTGGTGTTCTGCGCGCGCTCCGGCAACCACGCCAGAGGGCTCGAGCTGCTGGAGCGGCACCTCGGCTGGCTGGCCTCGGCGCCGAGCCCCGGCGCGGACCTGCGGTTCGCCTCAGGGGCCGCGCTCGTGCTGAGGCAGGTCGTCGCGGCCGGCCACGGGGAGACGCCGGTGCGCAGGCCGGCACTGGACGGCACGCCTGCCACCGTCGTGCCCGCAGCCGTGCTGCACGACGAGCTGGCCGCGCGGGCCCGTGCGCTCGCGGCACGGTTCGATGCACGCAACGGGACCCCGGCGGTCGGCGAGAACATCGCGGCGATACTGACCGCGGAGCCGATCGTGGACCAGCTGCCGCTGTCCGGGCTGGCGCGCCACACGGCCAGGCAACACACCCCGGCGACGCCCGCCCCACCGGCGCTGCCGGACTCGCCAGCCGAACTGGTCGCGCTGGCCCGCGCGGCGGCGACCCGGGGCGACGCCGACGCCCAGGCCGCGGCGTGGCGGCGGTTCGACGAGGTGTGCCCGGACCCGGAGCCCGCGCTGCTGGCGCCGAGGACGTACGCCCGTGCCGTCGAGGTCGTGGACACCGATCCCATCGAGGCGGAGCGGCTGATGCTGCGGGCGGGCGAGCTGTACGAGGCGGTGGGTGACCAGGCGCGGCTGACCGGACTGCGTGGTCAGCTCGCGATGCTGTGGTGCCAGACCGACCGGGTGGAGGAGGGCGTCGCCGCGGCGGAGGCGAGCGCGGCCGAGCTGATGACCATCGGCACGGCCGACGAGCGGGCCGCTGGTCAGCTCCGGCTCGGGCGCGCGTACGAGGCGGCGGAGCGGTGGGCCGACTGCCAGGCCGCGCTCGCCCGTGCCGGCGAGCTGGCCGAGTCGGCCACCCTCGTCGGGGATGCCGAGTTCGCGCTGGCGCAGCTGGCCGCCGCCGAGGGGGACCGGCTCCCGGTCGCGCTGGAGCACGCCACCCGGGCGGTCGCCGCCTTCGCGGCGGAGCCGGGGATCGGCGGGTTGCCGCACGCGCGGATGTTCGCCGGCAGGCTGCACGCGGCGCTGGGTGAGTTCGCGGCGGCGCGGCCACTGCTGGCGGCGGCCGCCGAGACGGCGGATCCGGCGCTGCGTGGTGAGGTGCTGGCGCTGCACGGGCACGTCGCGCTCGACATGGGACTCGAGGAGGAGGCGTGCGACCTGCTCGCCTCGGCCGTCGCCACGCTCCGCGCCGCCGGTGAGCCGGCCGCGGCGGTCACCGTCGACTACGCCGACGCGGCGTTGCGGGTCGACCGCGCCCACGACGCCGCCGACGCGCTGGCGGAGGCGCTGCCGGAACTCGATGGCCCGCAAGGAAACCACGCGCGGTTCCTGCTGGCGAAGGCGTACCGGTCGCTCGGGCAGTACGAGGGCGCGCTGGCACTGTGCGCCGAGGTGGGGCGGTTCTGCGCGGCCGACGGCAACCCGGCAGGCGAAGGGCAGATGCACGCCATGTCAGGGTCCATCCTCGACGAGCTGGACCGGGACGATGAGGCCGCCGAGTGGTTCACGGCCGCGGCGGACTCCTTCGCCGAGGGCGGCGTGCCGGTGGAGGCGCTGGCCAACCGCCGCCGCGCCGCCGTGTCGTGGTGGTGGTGCGACGAGGTCGACGAGTGTCTTGCCGCACTGGCCGCCGCGGCGAAGCTCGCGGCGGAGATCCCCGACGACGCACCGGCCGTCACGTGGCAGAAGGCACTGCTCTCCTACGACACCGCACGCGTCTTCGCCTCGGTGGACCGGGAGTCGGAGGCCCTGGACCACGCCGTGGCGGCGGCTGCGGGCTTCCGCGCGGTGGAGTCGATGGAGGAGGCGGCCGCCGTGACCGTGTTGCGGGGCAGGCTGTTGGCAACGCTGAACCGCCACGACGAGGCGCGGACCGTGCTGACCGAGGTGCTCCCCGACCTCCCGGACGACACCCGCGAGGAAGTGACGGCACTGCTGGCCACACTGGACGACTGACGTCACGCGGTTCCGCCCGGCGGGCGGAATTCCGGGTCAGCTCGGCAGGTGGACCACACCTCGGTCGTCACGGACGCGCTCATGGATGGTCGGGATGGCGACGAGGTTGCCGTTCTGGTCGACGACGACCGAGAGGGCGTGTTCCGGGCGGGGGCGGGATGTCGGGTGGTCGGCGAACAGGACCACTCCCGCGCTGCGGGTGACCTGTCCCGGTGGCAGGGTCCATGCGCCGAACACCTGCAGCACAACGGCTTCCGGGCGTGTCCGATGCAGCCAGGTGGTCGCCGAGGCGAAGACTCGTTCCTCGAAGACCACCCGGGGCTCGTAGGAACGGGAGACGGTGAGTGTCGGGTCGCCGCCCCCTGCCGGGTAGTGCGCGACGAACGCGGGCGCGGCCGTCAGCACCCGCAGCCGGCCGGGATGCCCGAGCCGCAACGGCGTCGGCAGGGTGTCGTGGTCGGGCGCGCGGGCCGCCACCCCGGGGGAGGTGATGACGACGTCGACCGCGGCCGTGGTCCAGTCGGCAACGGCGGCGCCGATCGCCAGCAGGCGCTCGGCGACGTTGTCGTCGGTCAGGTCCACCGCCAGCCACGGGCGCTGGTCCAGTCCGATGACCGGGAAGCCGTGGGTGGCGAGGACGGTGAGCTGGCGGCGTAGCTCGGCCGCCGCCGTTCTCGCCGTGTCCACCGCCTGGTCCAGTGCGGCGCCGACATCCGTGCCCTGCTCGATGCGCAGGCGCACCACGGCATCGCCGTCGCCGAGGAAGGCGAAGGTGAACTCGGATCCCCTGCTCCTGGGGAACAGCGACCGGTCGGCGACGAGCCGCAGCTGGCCGGGGAACCGTGCCGCCGCTGCCTGTTGTGCCAGCGCGCGGTGTTTGCGCGTCACCGTGCGGTGCAACCCGCCACCGACCATCCGCAGGATCAACCGCGGCGTCGCTGCCCCGAGATCGAACGTCCGGTTCATGACCCCAGTCTAGGAACGCGACTCACATCGGCTGGTGAACGGTCGATCTCGTGTTGTGGTCGGCGCCTGCTCTGCGGTAGGCCTCCAGTGTGTCGACGGCGATCTGGTGCCACGAGTAGCGGCCGCACGCACGGTCGCGGGCGGCGGCGCCCATCTGTCCGCGCAGCACCTGTTGGGACAGGAGCTTCCATGCCGCGGCGGCCAGGTCGCGTGGTCTGCGTGGGCTCACCAGCAGGCCGGTCACGCGGTCGATGACGATGTCGGTCAGGCCGCCGGTGTTGTTGGCGACCACCGGCACCCCGCAGGCGGCGGCCTCCAGCGCGGTGATCCCGAACTGCGGCCGCCACGGGGTGCACAGCACGACATCGGCCGAGCGGAGCAGCGCCGGCAGCGTGGCCCTGGTGGCCGGGCCGGGAATGCGGAGCCGGTGGGAGACCCCCAACTTCCTGGCGTAGTCGCGTAACTCCTTGGCATGGCTGCCGTGCGGGGGACCGCCCGCGATGACCAGTTCGGTGTCCGGCAGGCCGGCGAGCGCGGCGACGGCCGTGGCGAACCCCGCCCCCGCCGTGAGGTCGCCGACGGCCACGACCCGGTACTGGCGCACGGTCGACTGACGCTCCCCTTCCGGGGTGAAGTGGGCGACGTCGACGCCGTAGGGCACCACCGAGATCGTGTCCCTCGGCACCCCGCCAGCCATCAGCTCCGCCTGCTCGGCGCCGCAGCTCACGATGACCCGGTCCGCACGCAGGGCGATGTCGCGTTCGACTGTCCCGGCCGGCGCGCCATCGGTCATGCACACGCTGTGCACGACCGGGATCGTGGCCGTCCGCGCGGCCTGCGCCGTGGCGACACCCGCGATCCGGGACCGGTTATGCACCACGGCAGGGGGATCGACACTCCACTGCCGGGTGAAGGCGGCGACGGAGTGTTCACCCCGCCGTCGACCATGGCTGGCCTGGTGCACGACGACGTCGTGCCCGAGGCTGTCGAGGGCGGTCACCAGATCGTCGGTGTCCCGGCCGGTTGCCGCTCCGTCGGTGACCATCGCGATGCGCATGATGCTTGACGTCCCTTGTCCAGCCGCCCTGTTCGCGGAAGCCCGTCGGCTTCGTCGCTGGCGCGGGTCTGGGCACGTCCCGACGAACTGAGAGACCCCATCGTAAGCGCTCCGGTCGCCTCCCGCCGGACATGAACCCGACACACATGTGTGGGTGGCAAAGCCGGGGGTACAGCCCGTGGACGTCTCTTTTCTAGGAGGAGGACCCATCTTGGCTGCCACGAATCCCGGCAAGATCGTCAAGGCCGCACTCGACAAGGCGGTGGAGAAGGTCACCGAACTGGTGAACCCACCGGTGCCCGGTGCGCCGGCGAGCGCACCGCCGGACCTCGAGGAGCCAACCACTCCTCGGGGACCCCTACCCCCGAAGCACGACCAGGCGGCGCCCGCCAGCAGAACACCGACGGGCGCGCAGACGACCGCGCCGGCCGAGGCCAGGGCACAGCAGGACACCTACCTCACCACCGCGCAGGGCGCCCGCCTCCACGACACCGACCACTCGCTCAAGGCGGGGGAGCGCGGCCCGACGCTGCTGCAGGACCACCACCTGCGCGAGAAGATCACGCACTTCGACCACGAACGCATTCCGGAGCGGGTCGTGCACGCGCGGGGCTACGGCGCGCACGGCGTCTTCGTCGGCTACGGCGCCGCGTCGAAGGTGTGCATGGCCCAGTTCCTCGGCCGCGGCGTCGAGACGCCGGTGTTCGTCCGGTTCTCGACCGTCGTCGGGTCGCGGGGATCGGCCGACGCCGTGCGCGACACGCGTGGGTTCGCCACGAAGTTCTACACCGAACAGGGCACGTTCGACCTCGTCGGCAACAACATCCCGGTGTTCTTCATCCAGGACGGGATCAAGTTCCCGGACATCATCCACGCCGCCAAGCCACATCCGGACCGCGAGATCCCGCAGGCGCAGAGCGCGCACGACACCTTCTGGGACTTCGTCTCCACGCACACCGAGGCGACCCACCACGTCATGTGGCAGATGTCGGACCGCGCGGTGCCGCGCTCGTACCGGATGATGGAGGGCTTCGGCGTCCACACCTTCCGGCTGGTCAACGCCGATGGCGAGACGTCGCTGGTGAAGTTCCACTGGAAGCCCAAGCTCGGCGTGCACTCGCTCGTGTGGGAGGAGGCGCAGCTGATCAACGGCGTCGACCCGGACTACCACCGGCGCGACCTCGCCGACGCGATCGAGTCCGGCGCCTACCCGCAGTGGGAGCTGGGCATCCAGGTCTTCCCGGACACGCCGAAGCAGACCTTCGATGGCATCGACCTGCTCGACCCGACGAAGATCGTGCCGGAGGAGCTGGCGCCGGTGCAGCCGATCGGCATGCTGACGCTGAACCGGAACACCACGAACTACTTCGCCGAGACCGAGCAGGTCGCCTACCACCTCGGGAACCTGGTGCCTGGCATCGACGTCACCGACGACCCGCTGCTGCAGGCGCGCCTGTTCTCCTATGTGGACACCCAGCTGTCGCGGCTCGGCGGCCCGAACTTCGCGCAGATCCCGATCAACCGGCCGCACGCGCCGGTGAACGACATGTTCCGGGACGGGTTCCACCAGCACGCCGTGCACGGCGGCGTCGCGCCGTACAAGCCGAACACGCTCGACGGCAACAACCCGTTCACCGCGGACCTCGAGCACGGCGCGTTCGTCGAGGTGGCGCAGCCGGTCGTGAAGGCGGCCAAGGTGCGGCGGTCGCCCGCGTCGTTCAGCGATCACTACAGCCAGCCGAGGTTGTTCTGGCAGAGCCTGTCCCCGGTCGAGAAGGAGCACGTGGTGCGTGCGTTCACCTTCGAGCTCGGCAAGTGCTACGAGCAGGCGATCAAGGAACGCGAGCTGCTCGTGCTGGCCAATGTGGACGGTGAGCTGTGCACGCGGGTCGCCGAGGGGCTCGGCCTCCCGGCGCCGACGGCGACCGGGCGGCCGAAGAAGGTCACGGCGAGCCCCACGCTGTCCCAGCTCGGCAAGGCGTGGCCGACCGACGGCCGGATCATCGGCATCGTGGTCGACCCGGCGGACCTGGGCGGCGTGCGCACGGTGCGGACCGCGATCCTCGCCGCCGGCATGGTGCCGCTGCTGATCGCGCCGACCGGTGGCGTGCTCGACGGCGACGACCTCCAGGCACAGCGCACGTTCCTCACCGCGCGGTCGGTCGAGTTCGACGCGCTGCTGCTGGCGACGAGCCCGCCACCCGCCGCGGACGCGTTGCCGCACGCCGACGAGAAGGCGGGTGCGGTGAACGGCGCGTCCCCTGTGGACCCGAGGGTGGTGCTGATGGTGCAGGAGTGCTACCGCCACGCGAAGGCGATCGGCGGGTGGGGCGACGCCAAGGTCGCGCTCGAGGCCGCCGGCTGCGGGAGCGGTGTCGGTGTGGTCCTCGGCGACGACCCGGCGACGGTCTTCGGTGAGGTGCACACCCTGCTGGGCAGCCACCGCGTGTGGGAACGCTTCCCGGTGTCCATCGCATGACGGCGGGTGGCGGAGTGACGCTGACCGACGAGGAGCTCGCGTTCCTGCGTGGCATGTTCGACCTCGCCCGCGCGGGTGAGGTCGACCGGCTCGCCGAGGCGGTGGACGCCGGCGTGCCGGTGAACCTCACGAACGAGTCGGGTGACTCGCTGCTGATCCTCGCCGCCTACCACGACCACCCGGACCTGGTGGCCGCGCTGCTCGCGCGGAACGCGGACACGGCGCGGGTGAACGACAGGGGCCAGACCGCGCTCGGGGCGGCGGTGTTCCGCCGTTCCGAGAGCGGGGTCCGGCTGCTGCTGGCCGCCGGGGCCGATCCGGCCCTCGGCGGGCGGTCCGCACTGGACATAGCGGAGTTCTTCGACCTGCCGGAGATGGCCGCACTGCTCCGGTCGGACGCATGAAACCAGCCGGACGGCCGCATGATCAGATTTCTGGTTTGCGATCGGGTGGGCTCGGGTATTTCGAGCCAACGATCCACAAGGGTCGTGACCCCGTCCCCGAGGCCGGTAATTTCGGCCTCATGCTCTCGGAGAGTGCTCCCGTGATTCTTCTTGGTGTCATCCTCCTGGTCATCGGACTAGTGGCCAACATTTCGATCCTGTGGACGATCGGCATCGTGCTCGTCGTCATCGGTCTCGTGCTGGCACTGCTCGGCCGTACCGGCCGCAAGGTCGGCGGCCGCGCGCACTGGTTCTGATCAGCCCCTCACCCCGTGTGGTCCAGGATGGCGTCGCGGTCGGCGCGGCCGTCAACGACATCCTGGGCCAGCGTGGTGAGCTTGAGGTGATGGGCGCGCGCGAACCCGCGGAGCGCCACGAACGCCTCCTCCGGGCTGGCGTCGGGCCTGCTGGCTGCCAGCATGCCCTTCGCCTGCTCGATGATGACGCGGGTGTTGAGCGCGGTCTGCAGCTGCTCGGTCAGCTGGTGTGAGTGCTCGATGCTCCGCTGTTGCAGTATGCCGATGGTGGCGACGTCGGCCATCGCCTGGCCGAGGGCCGACGTCGCCGCGTCGACACCGTCCGCCTGTACCTCCAACAAGGACAGTGCGCCGATCACGTTCTTGCGCAGGCGCATCGGCAGCGCGTGCACCGCACCGAACCCGCACGCCTGCGCCGCCGCGGCATACCTCGGCCACCGCGCCGAGTCCGCGGCCAGGTCGGTGCTGCGCACCGGCACCCCGGACTGGACACAGTCGACACACGGGCCACCGTTGGTGTCCGCGGCGAACACCTCGAGCAGTTCGGCCCGCTCCGAGGACGCCGCCGCCATCCGCACCCCGCCGCGCTGGTCGCCGAGCAGCACCCCGGCCGCCGCGACCCCCAGCAGGTCGACGCACTGCTCGACCAGCCCGTGCAGGAAGTCCGTCAGGTCGAACTCGTCGACCAGCGTGTCCGCCAGCTCGACGAACGTGCGCGCGATCCGGCTCTCCCGCAGCTGGACCACACCGGCCGCGCTCTGAGTTTCCCCGGCTGCCATCGTCGGTCACTCTCCGTCTTCCAGCCGCAAGCGGCGTTCGATGATTCGGCGGGACACGTCCGTGAGCGTCTGCCGGTTCGCGAACGCGTACCCGCGGATGCGTAACAGTGCCTCGTTGAGCGGTACCCCGAGATCGACCGCGACGAACCCGGTCGCCTGGTGCACCTCGGCCTGGACGTCCACGATCTCGACCAGTTCCATCGGCGCCGACCCGTCCAGGTCGGCGAGGATCGTCTCGGTGGCGAGGTCGGAGAGGACGAGTGCGGCGGCGACCTGCTCGCCGTCGAGCGCGCCGACGCGTGCCCGATGCAGCTCCAGCACCCCGACCCGCACCCCGCCGAGCTGCAGCGGGAAGGTGAACAACGCGGCGACGCCGACCTCCAGCGCCTCGGCGCCGAACCCCGGCCAGCGGGTGTGCTCCGCGGCCAACGCGGGCACCAGCACCGGGCGGCGCAGGTTGAACGCGTCGAAGCACGGCCCGACCCCGGAGGTCGCCGCGAGGTCCTCGAGCCGCACGCTCATCGCGTCCGTCGCGTACACCAGGGCACCACCACCGTCCGCCGCGACGCCACCCAGCACGCGCACCCTGGCACCGGACACGGCCAGCTCGGTGACGCACAGTTCGCAGATGCCGCGCAGACTGTCGGCCACGCCGGCATGGTCGGCGAGCATCGCCCGCAACCGGGCCCGGCGGTCTGCCGTCACGCACCCGCCTCCTCGTGCTTCCCGCCCAGCCTACTGCGTGGAATTTCCGGTAGGTTGACGGCCCTTCTCACCCGTGATCTACTTCGGTTCAGGTTTTTGTGTTCGTTGATTTTTTCTCCGACGCCCGCAGAGATTCTTGAGCGGGCGTGTCCGGTTTTCTGGCTCTGGATTCGCCCGCGCCGTACCCGAGCCGGTTTTCGGACCAGGAGGATCGATTGACGTCGACTTCGCAGCAGGAACACCCCCACGCCGATTTCGTGGCGTCCCGTGCTCGCGCCGACCGTGACCTGATCACCCAGCGGACCCGTGCGGTGCGCACGGTCGCCGGCCAGGCGCGGGACCGGGACGAGTTCACCGGCCTGCTGTCGATGCTCGGCCTCGACGAATCGCCGGTGCTGCACGAGGCGCTCGCCGGGTACGTCCACCAGGTGGCGGCCGCGGTAGGCGTCCCGGCGGCGGCGACGGGTTTCGAGGTCGGCGACGCCGCGACGGCCCACATCGGACTGGCCAACCGCTGGGCGGGCCAGCAGATGAGCCTGCGGTGGGACGAGTGGCACGGCTGGCAGGTCGGCGTCACGGGCACGGTCCTCGGTCATCTCGATGGTGGCGCGGTGCCCACCGCGACAGCGGTGGCGGGCTTCGTCGCCGACGTCGTCGCCGGCCGCCACACCGACGTCGCACAGGTGACGCCGCTCCCGCCGGACCGGGCGACGCTGGCGATGAGCATGGCCACCAGCAGGCGCCCGGCACCCCGGCCCGCTGTCGCCTAGACGATGGTGTCGCGCCTCTTCGCGCCGACGGACCGGCGGCGGATCGCGCCGACGACCACGGTGCCGAGGAACAGGATCACGCCGATGATGCCGAGCCAGATCAGTCCCTTGATGGCGAAGCCGATCACCGACAGGATCAGCCAGGCGATGAGCAGCACGACCACGAACACGAGCATGTGTCTCTCCGAACGGTTTGTCACGGTCCGCCACGCTGTCACGCGTGGTCGGTCTTGAGCTTGCGTGCCAGGCGTTCCGGCCTCGGCCAGCGAACTGCGGATACCCAGCCCAGCCGCTCGAACACCCAGATGAGGCGGGCGGAGATGTCGAGCTGGCCGCGGCGGACGCCGTGGCGGGCGCACGTGGGGTCGGCGTGGTGGGAGTTGTGCCACGACTCGCCCATCGAGGCGATGGCCAGCGGCCAGAAGTTCGCGGACTTGTCGCGCGCCTCGAAGGGCCGGTCACCGATCAGGTGGCAGATCGAGTTGACCGACCAGGTGACGTGGTGCAGCAGCGCCACGCGGACGAGGCTCGCCCAGAAGAACGCGGTGACCGCACCCCACCAGGACATCGTGATCAGTCCACCGAGGACGGCCGGTGCGAGGAGGGTGGCCACGGTCAGCACCGCGAAGAGCCGGTCGACCCGTTGGATGTCCCGGTCGGCGAGCAGGTCCGGCGCGAAGCGGTCGGCGTTGGTCTTCTCCCGCTCGAACATCCACCCCATGTGCGCGTGCCAGAAACCCTTGACCAGCGCGGCCGGCGTGGTGCCGAACCGCCATGGTGAGTGCGGGTCGCCGTCCCGGTCGGCGTAGGCGTGGTGGCGGCGGTGGTCGGCGACCCAGCCGACCACCGGGCCCTGCATGGCCATGCTGCCGACCACGGCGAGCGCGATCCGCAGGCCACGTTTCGCCTTGAAGGCGCCGTGGGTGAAGTAGCGGTGGAAACCGACGGTCACGCCGAGGCAGGTGACCGTGTAGAAGAACGCGGCGAGGCCGATGTCGACCCAGCTGAGGCCCCAGCCCCACGCGAACGGCACGGCCGCCGCCAACGCGACCAGTGGCACGATCGCGAACAGTTTGACGAGCGCGAGCTGGCCGTGGGACTTCTCACCCGCCAGCATCGGCTCGGCCTGACCGGTGGCAGGTCGGTGAAGAGTACTTGTCATGCGCCGCTACCTCTCGATGACCGGAACTGTGCGATCACCGGGGACTTGGGCGACTTACCAAGAGGATTGACGGCGGTGGGTGCCCCGAAACGTGGGGAGCGCCACCGGCGTGCCGGCTCAGGCCGGCACGCCGGCGGTGCTCACGCCGCCATCTGCGGCACCAGCATCGGTGTCCTGGCCTGCGCGCCGTCGCACAGCGCCGCGACCAGCACGTTGTTGAGCGCGACCGCGAGCCGTTCCGCGGTCGCCGGGTCCTCGAGGTCCGCGTCCCCGACGGTCAGCGACATCGTGAACTGCTTGTCGCCGTTGCTGAACAGGAACGACTGGTACCCGTGCATGCCGCCGGTGTGGCCCTCGTAGACCCCGCCGCACTGGTCGCCGGCGTCGAGTGTCTGCAGCCCCAGCCCGTACCCGTCGGTCGGACCGAGCGGCAGCGCGTCCCGCATCTCCGCGAGCAGGCCGGCGGGCAGCAGCTCGCCGTCGAGCAACGCGTCGAGGAACGTGTCCAGGTCCCGGGTCGTCGAGATGATCTCCCCGGCAGCGCCCGCCCACGTCGGGTTCACTGTGGACACATCGACGACCTTGAGCTTTCCCTTGTCCCGGAAGGTGTAGTACCCGTTGGCGTGCGGGTTGGGCAGCCACGGGCTCGCACCGGGAAGCGTGGTCTCCCGCAGTCCGAGCGGCCGCAGGATCCGCTGCCGGACCTGCTTCGCGTACGACGTCCCGGTGAGCCGCTCGATCAGCTGCCCGGCGAGGATGTAGTTCGTGTTCGAGTAGGACCAGCTCGTGCCCGGCTCGAACCTGGCCGGCTTCGACAGCGCGACGCCGACCAGCTCCTCCGGCGCGTACATGTGGTACTGGTTCTTCACGAACTCCTTGCCGTAGAGCGGGATTCCGGGTTCGACCGTGCCGTCCGGCCGTGGTTCCCCGGTGTAGTTGAACAGCCCGCTCGTGTGCTGCAACAGCATGCGCACGGTGATGCGCTGGTCGAGTCCGTACTCCGGCAGGTACCCGGCCGCCGGGTCGTCGAGCGCGAGTGCGCCCTCGTCGACCAGCTGCAGCAGCACCGTCGCGACGAACGTCTTGGTGATGCTGCCGACCCGGAACCGCCCGTTGGTCGGCACCGTGCCGCCCCGCAGCTCCCGCACGCCCGCCGAGCCGGTCCAGTTCCCGTGCTCGTCGTGCAGCCGCACCTGCACACCGGCCGCGCCGGACCTGGCCAGCTCGGCCATCGCGGCCTTCAGGTCGGCGTGGCCGACCTTGTCAGGTGGTGTCGCACTCGCCGGCGCACCGGCCAGCCCGACGGTCAGCGCGCCAACGAGGAGCGCGCTTCCCAGTCCTCGGATGAATGCCCCCATCGTGCCGAGTCCCTTCGTCCGTGCCGGGGCGCGTTCCCCGGCACAGACCCGATCGTGCCGGGGATGGCGGGTGCGCACATCCCACGACAGACCGAGGCGGGGGTCCCCCGCGCGGGGGATGGGGTCAGGGCGCCACGCGCTGGGTGGGGACGCCAGCGACGGCCAGGATCTCCGCAGGCCGGTCGGCGTTGCCGCGGTGCGCGGCGGTGAGAAGTGCCTCGTGTGCCTTGGCTTCCTCGGTGTCCGGCGGGACCACCAGCAGGCTGATGCGCCCATTGTTCGTGCCGGTCACGTAGATGACGTGCGGGTTCTGGTAGGTGAACCCCTCGAGCCGGACCCGCTGGCCGTCGACGGCGAACCGGCGCGGCGGCGGCGTCCAGGCGGCCATGGCGTAGGCGACCCGTTCCACCCGGCCGAGCCGGACGCCGAGCACCTCGACCAGCTCCGGCAGCTCCTCGGTGAGGTCACGCGACTTCGGCCACCACGCGCCGTCGACGTAGCCGGTGGCGGGCGCCTTCGGCTTGAGCCGCAGGCGGGGTGTCGGTGGCCGTGCCGCCTTGTCGTCGGACCGGGGATGCGCCCTGGTGCCGGTCATCGCTGCGGCTCGGGGATGCGGTCGATCGCTTCGAGCACCTTCACGGCCAGGTCGTGCGCGGCCTTGTCGCCGAGCTTCGAGTTCTTGTCGAGCACGTCCTGAACGAACTTGACGCGCGCTTCGTAGCGCGAGACGAACTTGGTGGCGGTCATGGAGTCCTCCTTGTTGCTCGGTGCGCCGGCCGGCGCACCGGTGGGTCATGGGGTGTGCGCCGCGATGCCGTCGAACAGCCGGTCCAGTCCCCAGCGGAACTGGTCGTCGGCGCCGTGGG
>Ga0272482_10000372_pt1 | contig 13989 bp, 13 predicted proteins | sample RVTome_8_FD_192427 | JGI IMG/M metagenome (GOLD analysis project Ga0272482, IMG submission 192427) | Soil microbial communities from uranium-contaminated site in the Upper Colorado River Basin, Wyoming, United States - RVT160D0 (version 2) ...
GCCTCGGCGGCCACGCGCGTCTTGAACAGTCCCGTCACAAGCTTAGCCATTTCAGTCTCCTCGAACCCTGGTGCCCCCGCCCTGCGGGAGGCAAAATCACCCCCTTGAGAGACACTCCGAAGACCTTCCTTCAGGGCAAACGTCGTGCCGACTTGCGGCCACCCCGGCGACCCGCCGCGAGGCCGCGCCGTGTCAGCACGATAGGGCCGACGGGGCCGCCCCGCACGCGCCGCGCGGCGACGTACCAAAGCCAAACAACGCGGCCGTTTGTGTCTCGTTTTGTCGGCCGACGGGCGGGCGCGGGGGAGAATTAAGAATTAAGGATTAAGAATAGGAGTATCGCTATTCTTAATCCTTAATTCTTAACTGTCCCCTCCCAAACTCTCCACCGAGAACCTCACCGGGTCGCTGGTACGATGCGTGCCTCGTAAAGGCGCGAGACTCAAATTCGGCTAGGAGAAACAGGTTGCTCAAAGCGGTTATCTTCGACATCGACGGGACGCTCGTGGACTCGGTCGACCTGCACGCGCGCGCGTGGCAGGAGGCGTTCGCGCGCTTCGGCAAAAACATCGACTTCGAGCGCGTGCGCTACCAGATCGGCAAGGGCGGCGACCAACTCCTCCCGGTCTTCTTCTCGCGCGAGGAGTTGGACGAGTTCGGCGAGGAGCTGGAGGAGTTCCGCGGCGACCTTTTCAAGCGCGAGTACCTGCCGCGCGTCCGCGCCTTCCCGCGGGTGCGCGAACTCTTCGAGCGCACCCGCGCCGACGGCAAGCGCATCGTCCTCGCCTCCTCGGCGAAGAAGGACGAGTTGGCCGAGTACAAGCGCATCGCGGACATCGAAGACCTCGTCGAGGACGAAACCTCCGCCGACGACGCCGAGAAGTCGAAGCCGCACCCCGACATCTTCGAGGCCGCGCTCGCGCAACTCGGCGACGTGTCGGCCGCGGAAGCCCTCGTCGTCGGCGACACGCCCTACGACGCCGAGGCCGCGGGCAAGATCAGCCTGCGCTGCGTCGGCCTCCTCTGCGGCGGCTTCCCCGCCGACGACCTGCGCGCGGCCGGCTGCATCCGACTCTACGAAAGCCCCGCAGACCTCCTCGCGCGCTACGACGATTCGCCACTAACGAATTTTTGATTTGCGATTTTCGATTTGCGATTTAGTATTCAGTCGTCAGTTGTCAGTTGTCAATAAAGACAAAAACTGATTACTGATGACTGACGACTGACAACTTGTTCCCAATCGCAAATCAAAAATCTAAAATCTAAAATCCATCCCGTGAGAATCCTCCAGGTCAGTTCGGCGCGCGCGTTCGGCGGAGGCGAAAGACACGTCGCCGACCTCGCGCGCGGGCTCGCGGCGCGCGGCCACGAAGTCTACGCGGCGCTCGCGCCCGGCTCGCCGCTGCGCGGCGAACTGGACGCGCTCCCGCCCGCGAACGTCTTGACGCTCCCGCTGCGCAACGCGCTCGACCTCGGCAGCGCCGTGCGGCTCGCGCGCTTCACGCGCGAGCACCGAATTGACGTTGTCCACGCGCACGTCGCGCGCGACTACACGCTCGCCGCGTTCGCCGCGCGGCGGGCGCCGCGTTCGCGCCTCGTCGTCACGCGCCACGTCCTCTTCCCTCTCGGCCGCGTCCATCGCTACGCGCTCTCGCGTGTCGCGCGCGTCGTCGCCGTCTCGCACGCGGTCGCGCGCGCGCTCGGCGCGCAGGGGTTATTCCCCGCGGAGAAGATTCGCGTCGTGCCGAACGCCGTCGACCTCGAAAGGTTCGAGGCCGCGCGCGCGGAGTTCGAGCGCGGCCGGGAAGTCGGGACGCGCGCGCGCCTGCGCGTCGGGCTCGTCGGCGAGTTGAGCGAGGTCAAGGGACAGGACGTGTTCCTGCGCGCCGCCGCGCTCGTCTTGCCGCGCTTCGGTGGCGCGGCCGAGTTCGTCGTCGTCGGCGCGGACACCTCGCGCGAGGGCCGGCACCGCGCGCGGCTGGAGGCGCTGGCCGCGGAGCTGAGACTCGGCGACGGCGTCCGCCTTTCGGGGGAGTGGGAGGACACGGCCGACGTGCTCCCGTCCTTCGACCTCTTCGTCTCCGCCTCGCGCTCCGAGGCTTTCGGGATCGCGATGGTCGAGGCGATGGCGTGCGGCGTGCCGGTCGTGGCGACGGCCACCGAGGGCGCGCGCGAGATCGTCGAGCACGGCGTCGACGGCCTGCTCGTCCCCGTCGGCGACGCGGGCGCGCTGGCCGAAGCCATCACGTCGCTGCTCGCCGACGACGCGCGGCGGAAACTCTTCGGCGCGCGCGCACGCGAGTCGGCGCGCGCGCGCTTCGGCTTGGCGAGCATGATCGAAGCGACCGAGCGCGTCTACGCGGAGGCCCTCGGCACCTGACCCGGCGCGGCGTGGTGATTGTGGCGATTGAAGCGGTCTCCGAATTAACTCGGCAGGCGTGGACAGGCGGACGCAGAACGCTTGTCCGACCGGCGGCGTGTGTGGAACCGGCGGCGGGAGTCTGCGCATACACGTCAGTTGATAAACTCAGCTTTCCGATTGAGGCTTAACCAATCACGTCGTTGGGTCTATGATGTCGGCAGCGATCAATTTCAGTTGGGTTAATGGCCCTTCGGAGTCTGCCGCGGGGCAGTCGAGAGTCTGTTCGTAATTCTTCCGTCGAGGTGTCACGTTGGGCAGCCAGGTGAGCGTGCGCGGGATACAGTTGGCTTACGAAGAGGCGGGCCGGGGCGAGCCGGTCGTGCTGCTGCACGGCTTCCCCTTCAACCGCTCGCTGTGGCGCGAGCAGGCCGCGGCGTTGGGCGCAAGGTTCCGCGTCATCACGCCCGACCTGCGCGGGCACGGCGAGTCGTCGGTGGCGGACGGGCCGGCGACGATGGAGGAGATGGCCGAGGACGTGGCCGCGCTGCTCGACGAGTTGGGCGTCGGGCGCGCCGTGGTCGGCGGGCTCTCGATGGGCGGCTACGTGACGCTCGCCTTCTGCCGCCTCTTCCCGGAGCGCGTGCGCGCGCTCGTCCTCGCAGACACGCGCGCGCAGGCCGACACCGAGGAGGCGCGCCGCGCGCGCGAAGTGGCGGCGCTGCGCGCGCTCCGCGAGGGCATGGGCGCCATCGCCGACTCGATGCTGCCGAAGATGTTCGCGCCCTCGACCCTCTCGGAGAGGCCGGACGTGGTGGAACGCGTGCGCGCGATGATCCTGGCGACGAGGCCGGAGGGCGCGGCCGCCGCCCTGCGCGGCATGGCCCTGCGCCGCGACCACACCGACTGGCTGCCGGAGATCACGGTGCCGGCGCTTATCGTCGTCGGCCGCGAGGACGCGGTCACGCCGCCCGCCGACTCCGAGGCGATGCGCGCGAAGCTGGGAGACGCGCGGCTCGAAGTCGTCGAGGGCGCGGGCCACGTCTCGAACGTCGAGCGGCCCGCGGAGTTCAACCGCGCCCTCGAAGGCTTCCTCGGCGGCTTGAAGTGAAGGACGCGTGCGGGCGTGAACGAACCCTGGAAATATCGCATCGAGGAGCGCGTCCGCTGGGGCGACGTGGACGCCGCGCGCATCATCTTCTACGGCGCCTACATCCGCTTCTTCGAGTTCGCCGAGACGGAGTTGTTCCGCGCCGTCGGCCTGCCCTACGGCGTGATGTTCGACGAGCTGGACGTCTGGCTCCCGCGCGCGCACCTCGAATGCGACTTCCGACAGGCCGCGCAACTCGACGACTTGCTCGAAGTCTGCGTCTACGTCGGCCGCGTCGGTCACAAGTCTCTGCGCCTCGACTTCGAGGTGCGCCGCAAGGGCGAGGAGGCGCTGGTCGCCGAGGCACACTTCGTCCTCGTCTCCGTCCGCCGCGACACGTTCGAGACCGTCCCCGTGCCCGAAGAGTTGAAACGACGCCTCGCGCCTTACACGCGACCCGCCTCACGAGCGGACGACGACCCGCACGCGGAAGTCGCCGCCCGTTAAGACTAACCTCACTCCGCAGGCGCTTTCACAAGCGGGAGGCTTTGCGATGAGTTTCTGTGAATCGAGTTTGGAATTTGATTTGTTCGAGGACATGCGGCGCAAGCTGACGCGCCTGCTGACCGAGGAGGGGCGCGACGTGGTCGAGGCCGAGAGGATCGCGCTTTACGTCGTGCAGGGCGTCCGCGAAGTGCCCAAGCTGCTGAACGCCCTCGCCGGCAGCAGCGCGACCGACGGGGAGATTCGCTCCCTCCTCGACCTCGCCCTCGACAACGCGTCGTCGCTCGACAAGGCGCGCGCCCTGCTCGCCGGCACTGACGAGCAGCCCGTCCACTGAGTCCCGACCGCCTCAAATTTCTCAGCGTGACTCGTGAGGCCCGTGTGGTCAGAGCGGCCGGAAGGCGCGCCGCGCCAGCGCGCGCTTGAGGCCGACGTAACCCTGCTCGCCCGCGACCAGCTCGCGGAGCGTGCGCCGGATTCCGGGGTGAACGCGCGCCAACTTGATCATGCGGTCGGTGAACGGCCCGCCCCAGAAGCTGCCGTAGAAGCGCGCGCGCATCTGCGAAGCCCTCCGCAACTCCCGCCCGAAGTCGGCGCGCCACATCCGCTCGTAAGCGGCCGGCCGGCCCGCGAGAAAGGCATCGGCGAACAACTCGGCCGAGCGCAGCGCGTAGAAAATCCCCTCGCCCGTCACCGGGTCTGCGAACCCCGCGGCGTCGCCGAGCAGCGCCCACCCGTCGCCCGCCGCGCGCCGCCGTTCCAGCGTCTCTGGCGTGAGCCCTGGGATGCGCGCCGCGTAACGGTCGGCCACACGTCGCAGCCCCGCTTCAACCTCGCCCCCGTCCGCGACACCGCCCGCGGCCCCTCGCCAGAGTTGCGCGCCGGGGTCGTCCCGCGTCCGGTAGTAGCCGACCATGAAGTCCCAGAGTATGCGGTCGAGCGCCTTGTGGTCGAAGGCGTCCTGCGCGGTGGCGATGCCGAACGAGATGTGGTCGAGGCGCGGGAAGGCCCACGCGTATCCGGCCCAGCCGGGCAGGAACGCGATGACCGTGGGCGCGACCTCGCCCTCGACCAGGGGCGTGCGGTAGCCGAAGGCGACCTCCATCTCCGAATTCGCCAGCGGCCCGGCGAGCCGCCGCGCGACGGGGCTGTTCGCGCCGTCAGCCGCCACCAGCACCTTGCCGCCCCAGCTCTCGCCGCCCCTCGCGCGCACCGTCCAACTGCCGCCCGCCTCCCTCTCGGTCGAGGCCGAGACGCGGCCTTCGAAAATCTTCGCCCCGGCCTGGCGGGCGCGCTCGCGCAGGTGGGAGTCGAGCGCGCGGCGCGAGTAGATGGCGAAGGGTTCGTCCAGCTTGAGGCGCACGCGTCCGCCCGCCGGGGCGAACATCTCCACCTCGTCCACCGTGCGCCCGCCGGCTTCGAGCAGGAACGGCCACGCCTTCAGGGCCTTCGACGTGACGCCGCCGCCGCACGCCTTCGCGTCCTGCGGGGCGCGCCCGTCGAACAGCGCCACGCGCGCCCCGCCGCGCGCCAGGCGCTCGGCCGCGAAAGAGCCCGCCGGCCCCGCCCCGACAATCAACACGTCAAACTCGCCGCCGTCCTTCGCCATGCTTCTTTACTTCGACGGCCACGCCGCCTCCGACTCTTACCGCCGCCTTCCGAGGTTGTGCTAGAATCCCACCATCCCCTTCAGCCTGTAAACCGTTCGGGAGCCGCGACGTCCCGCGCCGCGTTTTCTCGACGACTCAAGCCGGGAGGTCGCGGGCTCTTTCGCGGCCCGAATAAGAGGCACGAGGTGAACAGCTCCGTCGTTTTCGTCGGCATCGCCCCGCACCCGCCGGTGATGGTTCCGGAGGTGGGCGGCCCTATGTCTACGGAAGTGCGCGCCTCGAACGACGCCATGCGCGAGTTGACCCGCCGCGTCGTCGCCAGCGGGGCCGAGACCGTCGTCATCATCTCACCCCATGCCCCGCTCGAAGCGCGGGCCTTCGTCGCCTACGGCCAGCCGCGCCTGCGCGGAGATTTTGCCGACTTCCGCGCCCCCGAGGCAACAGTCGACGTGCCGCTCGACGCCGAACTTTTGGAGGCGCTCAAAGCTGTGGTCGCCGACGACGGTTTCCGCGTGGTCGTGCTGAAGGGTTACGAGCTGGATCACGGCACGGCTGTCCCGCTTTACTTTCTACAGCGTCACGGCTGGACGGGGCGGAGCGTCGCCCTCGGTTACAGCTTTCTTTCCGACGAAGACCACCTCCGCTTCGGGCGCTGCGTCAGACGGGCCGCCGAATCACTCGACCGTCCCGTGGCTTTCGTCGCCAGCGGAGACCTCAGCCACCGCCTGAAACCTGACGCCCCGGCGGGCTTTCACCCGGACGCGCACCTCTTCGACGAGGAAGTAGTGGAGGCCGTCAGGGCCGGCGAGGCCGACCGTATCATTAACATTAACCAAGACTTACGACGCCTGGCCGGCGAGTGCGGCTACCGCTCGATGCTCGTCTCCTTCGGCGTCGCGGACGGCTTGGGAGCCTCTTCCGAAGTGCTCAGCTACGAGGCTCCGTTCGGCGTAGGCTATCTGGTGGCCCAGGTCGCCGGCCCCGGCAGTAAAAGGTGAAATGAGAAACCAGCCGACGCCGAACCTGTCTCTCGAAAAGCCCGTCACGGCGTCGGCCGCCGACGGACGGGCGCTGTCCGTGCATCGCCCCGACGATGAAAATCTGCCTCCGGTTCTGGCGCGCCTCGCCGTCGAAACCTTCGTCCTTGAGAATCGCATCTTTGAAGGGCGCGGGTTTTTCCCGTCGCCTCTCTTGGACGAGGCGGCCGCTTGTTTCGTCTGCGTCAAGACCTTCGGGCGGAAGCTCCGCGGCTGCATCGGCACCGTTCGACCCACGCGGAGGACGCTGGCCGAGGAGATTATTGCCAACGCCATCAGCGCCGCGACGCGCGACCCTCGATTCCCCCCAGTCTCGGCCGCGGAACTGCCTCTCCTCCGCTTCACCGTGGACATCCTCGACACGCCCGAGCCGGCTCGACTCGAAGATTTAGACCCGGCCGAGTTCGGGGTCATTGTAGAAGATAATACAGGGCAGCGGCGCGGCCTTCTGCTGCCCGCCCTCGACGGGGTCGAGACGGCGTGTGAACAAGTTCAGATCGCCGCGCGCAAGGGCGGTATTTCTTCTGGCGAGCCACATCAACTGTATCGCTTCCGTGTTCGCCGCTTCCGCGAGGCGGTTTAACCCTTGATTTTTCAACAGAAGGAGGATTTACCCGATGGCAGATTCGAAGGAGATGAAAACCTCGCTCGGCGAGAGGAATGCCGAGCCCGACCTGAAGCCCGACGCGACGCCCAACGCCGCCGAGGAACTAAGCCCCTCCAACGAGGAACGCTCGCTTAACATCGGCGAGTCGGGACAATTCGCCCCCGGCGGCCGGTATAACGAACTGGGTGCGACCAGCCCGCGCCGCATCGACCTCGATGAGCAGGTTGATTCGGCCCTCGGCGAGAAGGAAGGCGGCGACTGAAGACGGTCGGCCCGATTTATTTAGAGCGTCTCCCGGCTTACCCCTGAGGTTACGAGCGGGCGAGAAAGTCGCGCAAAAAAATCCGCTGCATACGCGAGATGTATGCAGCGGGAAGATCCACAGGAGGAAAGGGTCTTCATTCTACACAAGCGGGTGCGGTGTGTCAAATAGATTCATCTGCACCCGCCTGTGAGTTTACTAAACGTCCAAGTTCTTCACTTCCAAAGCGTTATCCTCGATGAACTTACGGCGAGGCTCGACGGCGTCGCCCATCAGGATCGTGAAGATGGAGTCGGTCTCGACCATGTCGTCAATCTTCACCTGAAGCAGGGTGCGCTTCTCCGGGTTCATCGTGGTCTCCCACAACTGCTCCGGGTTCATCTCTCCGAGCCCCTTGTAGCGCTGAATCGTCAAATCCTTCTTGGCCGCCGCGAGCACCCGTTCGAGCAGCTCGTCGCGCGACTCGATCTGCTCGCTGGAGCCGTTCTCGCCGAGGGTGAGCGGCGCGGACAGACGCTCCTCCAACGTTTTATAGAGTTCGACGGCCTTCTGGAACTCGACGTGGCTGGCGAGTTCCCAGTCGATTTTAACTTTTGCACCACCGGCCGTGACCAGATCAATCTCCCACAGGCTGTGCTCTACGTCCGGGGAAAGTTCCGCGTCGTAGTCAGCCTCGACCAGGGAGTCCACGACGCGCTCCATCTGCTTACCTTTCTCCTCCTGAAAGATGCCTTTGAGGGTGGCCCCTTCGACGCGAAGAACGCCTTCCCGCCCGCCGAAAGCTTCCAAAAGCAGATGGAGCAGACGCTCGTCGTTGCCGAGCCTCCGGACGAGCTTTTCGCAGTAACGTTTCAATTCGACCATCTGTTCGAGGGCGCGCGCCAGTTCGCGCCCTTCGACCGTGGTTATGGCCGCGGCGGACGTGACCTTCATGTCGCTCGTCGCCTGCCGCATGAGGTAGCGCACCATCGAACGCTCGTCCTTGATGTACTCCTCGCGCTTACCGCGTTTTACTTTAAAAAGCGGCGGCTGGGCGATGTAGACGTGGCCGGCCTCGATGAGCTGCGGCATCTGGCGGAAGAAGAAGGTCAGCAGCAGCGTACGGATGTGGGAGCCGTCCACGTCGGCGTCCGTCATGAAAATGATCTTGTGGTAGCGTAACCTGTTGATATCAAAATCATTTTCGCTCTTACCGATGCCCGTGCCGAGGGCCATGATGAGCGTTTTAATCTCGCTGTGGCCGAGCATTTTGTCGAAACGCGCCTTCTCGACGTTCAGGATTTTACCTTTTAACGGGAGGACGGCCTGGTTCCGGCGGTCGCGGCCCTGCTTGGCGCTCCCGCCGGCGGAATCGCCCTCGACGATGTAGAGTTCGCACAGTGCGGGGTCTCGCTCCTGACAGTCGGCGAGTTTGCCGGGCAGCATGGTCGAGCCGATGGCGCCCTTGCGGACGATCTCGCGGGCCTTGCGGGCGGCATCGCGGGCGCGCGCGGCGTCGATGGCCTTGCCGACGACCTTGCGGGCGACCGTCGGGTTCTGCTCGAAGTACTCCGAGAGGCGCTCGTTGAGGAAGGACTCGACGGCGCCCTTCACGTCGGAGTTGAGCTTGCCCTTGGTCTGGCCCTCGAACTGCGGCTGCGGCAGTTTGACCGAGATGACCGCGACGAGGCCCTCGCGCACGTCGTCGCCCGAGAGGGAGCTTTTGAAGTTCTTGGCGAGCCCCGAAGAGAGCGCGTAGGCGTTGATGGTGCGCGTCAGCGCCGAGCGGAAGCCGGACAAGTGCGTGCCGCCGTCGACGGTGTTGATGTTGTTGGCGAAGGAGTAGACCTTCTCGTCGTAGCCGTCGTTGTACTGGATGGCAACGTCCACGGAGAGCGCGTCGCCCGTCTTCTCGAAGTAGATCGGCTTGTCGTGGAGCACCGACTTGTTCTTGTTGAGGTGCTTGACGAACTCGGCGATGCCGCCGCGGTAGTAGAACTCGTGCGAGCGCTCGGGCTCCTGCCGCTCGTCCTTGATGGTGATGCGGATGCCCTTGTTGAGGAACGCTTTTTCGCGCAGGCGCTCCGAGAGCTTGTCGAAGCTGAACTCGGTAACGTCGAAAATCTCTGTGTCGGGCTTGAAGGTAATTTTGGTGCCGCGGCGGCGCGTTTTGCCGGTCATCTCCAGCTTGGTGGTCGGGATGCCGCGCTGGTACTCCTGCTCGTAGGTCGCCCCGTCGCGCCAGATTTCGAGGCGGAGCGTCTCGGAGAGGAAGTTGACGCAGGAGACGCCGACGCCGTGCAGGCCGCCCGAGACCTTGTAGGCGTTCGTGTCGAACTTGCCGCCGGCGTGCAGCTTGGTCATGACGACCTCGGCCGCCGAACGCTTCTCCTGCTTGTGGTAGTCGACGGGGATGCCGCGGCCGTTGTCGATGACCGTGATCGAGTTGTCGAGGTGGATGGTAACTTCGACCGTGTCGCAGTAGCCGGCCAGAGCCTCGTCGACGGAGTTGTCGACGACCTCGTAGACGAGGTGATGGAGGCCCATCTCGCCGGTCGAGCCGATGTACATCGCGGGGCGCTTGCGGACGGCGTCGCGCCCCTCCAGGACGGTGATCGAAGTGGCGGTGTATGAATCGTGCTTCTTCTTCGGTAGAGTTGCTGTTGACAAACCAGTCTCCTCTTTAATGCTGCTCATATCTGACCTCTGACCTGTTCGCTGAAAGGGCCGGGGCCGGACCGCGGCCCGCAATATTAGATGCCTTCCGTGAGTGTCGCGCTTGTCGCCTCCGGCGCGGAAGATGTGTCGCCGCCGGACGCCTCGCCCCCCTTCACGTCGAACACTTCCGCGCGGGCGGTGAACTCCCTGATGAGGCCCTCTTTGGAGGTGGTGAGGAACGTCTGGGTACGCCCTTCCAGGTATTCCAGCAAGTGCCCGATGCGCCTTTTATCAAGCTCCGCATCCACGTCGTCCATCAGGAAGAGCGGATACTCAGTGTGCCACGAATGATACACCGAAATCGCCGCTAAGTCAAGTAAAATCAACGCACTACGCTGTTGGCCGGAGCTTCCGAAAGTGCGTATGTCGCGGCGGTCGAAGAGGATTTCGAGGTCGTCGCGGTGGGGGCCGATGAGCGAGTAGCCGGAGTTAATTTCAGCTTGTAAACGGAGCCGCAGGCGCTCGGCGATGAGCCCCTCGTAGTCGCCGAGGTCGCCCTTGCCTTCGAGCGCCGAGGCGTAGCGGATCGAGACCTCCTCGCGCTCGAAGAGGCGCTGCCGGAGGCTCCCGCGGAGGCGCTCGACGTAGTCGGCGCGCGCGCGGTGAATGGCGGCGCTCAGGGCCACGAGTTGCTCGTTCCAGGGGTCGATCAACTCGCGCGCCTGTTCGAGGCCGAGTTCCGACTCTGCGATGTCCTGAAGCAGGCGGTTCTTCTGTTTGACGACGCGGTGGTAGTCGGCGAGCGTCTGGACGTAGGCGTGGTGGAGCGAGACGACGCCGCGGTCGAGGAAGCGGCGCCGGGCTTCGGGGCCGCCGCGGACGACCTCTAGTTCGTCGGCCGTGAAGGCGACGACGTGGAGCTGGCTGAGGTAGCTGGCGACCGTCTCGCGCTTCTCGTTGACGGAGAGCATCTTGGTGTTGTGCTGAAGCGCGACCTGGAGGTCGCGGTGCACGTCGCGGCTGCGGGCGACGCGGCCGCGGACGACGGCCAGGCTCTCGCCGAAGCGGATCGCCTCCTGCGGCTTTTGCGTGCGGAAGGATTTGGTGGTGGCGAGGAGGTAGATGGCTTCGAGCCAGTTGGTCTTGCCCTGCCCGTTCTCGCCGGAGATGACGTTGAGGCCGCGGCCCCAGAAGATTTTGCCGCTCAAGTTCCGGAACTGGTGGGCCTCAAGCGATTCGAGCAGCATGCGACGGATTTTAGCACCCGCGTCGAAGAACTTGATAGCTGCGGCCGGAACACTAATCGACGGGGACGCTCTCCCACCCGTCCTCGTCCCAGAGGAACAGGTGGCCGCGAAAGTAGAGGCGGTGCACGTAGGCGCGTTGAGAGTCGGCCTTCAGGAGGAGGAGACGGAGCGGATTCCGCGCCCCGCCGCGCTTCAGGTCGTAGGCCGAGACGCGGTGTGCGTGTCGGCCGTCTTTGTCCGCGGCCTTCTCCCTTTCGAGTACGTAGACGGAGCCGCCCTGCATGGCGAGGACGTGTCCGGGTATCTTGCCCGGCGGGAAGCCGCCCGGCCGACGCTTCCCCGTGCGCGCGTCGTAGACGACGCCCGCCGTGCCTTCGTACTCGTGTCGGAAGAAGAGGGCGCGCTCGCCGTCGAAGCTGATAGGGTCGCCGAGCAGGCCCTTCAAGAGGTAGTGCGTGGAAGCAGTTTGAGTTTTGAAGTCGAAGAGGTGAAGGGCGCGGCCCGCGACCCAGACGAGGAGGTCGCCCTTGCGCGTGAAGGTGATGTCCCGCGCCGTGTGGAACTCTTCCAGCCCGCGCACGTCGCCCACCAGCCGCTTCCGCCTCGCGTCGAGCCCTCCGCGGCGCGGCGACCACGGGATGAGGTAAATCAGACGGCCGCGCCCGCCTATGAGTACCCCTTCGTCATAAGCGGCGAGCGGGTCGCCGAAGGTCGGCTCACCGTCCGACATGACGAACCAGCCGGAGGGTAGCTCCCTGACCGCACCCCGCGGGTCGGGGAGGCTGAGCGCTTCGCTCGCGTTGACGAGGATGGTCTTCCCGTAATCGGCTAAGACCAGCGTCGCCTCTTTGCCGATCACGCCCAGGACGTGCGCGCCCCTGCCGAGGCGTCCGGTCATTTCGTAGACGTGCGGCACGATGTCCGACGGGTGGCCCTGCACGTAGTAGCGGTGGACGGCGGCCGGCAGGTGTCTGGCGGCGGTGCCCTCGACGACGGTGCTCGTCTGCCAGACGAGGTACTCTTCGCCGGCCCAGACCAGTCTCGCGTTCGACGGGTTCGGGTTGATGGACACGCGGCCTTCGTGCGCGCCGGCGGCCTCCGCGAAGCCGCCGCACGCCAGCACCAACAGCACGGCCGCGGCGCACGGCGACCGACTTCCCGGCGCGCGTGTCTTCATCAAATCCCCCCCGCCGGTTCAGCGCGCCGCGCGCTGAAGCGACCAGTAGTTGGCGTCGTTCTCAAGCGGCATCAGTGCGCCCTCGGCGGCGCGCGCGTCGGCGGCGTCGCGCCGGAACTTACCGCCCTTGACCGCGACGCGGTAGACGCCGTAGGGCTTGCCGTCGAGCGAGAGTTCGATGCGGTAGACGCCGTCGGCCTTCAGCAGCTCGCTCGCGTGGAATTCCGAAGAGCCGCCGGGCGCCACCGCCAGCGGACGGAAGCTCAGCTTGTAGCCGCCCCAGTCCGGCCTGAGCGTCATCGCCGAGGTCTCGCCGCCGCCGCCCGCGATTGCCTTCCCGTCCGCGTCGCGCACGAGTCTCAGTTCGTACTGAATCTGCCGCGGCCGCGGCCCCGTGTTCTCCTTATGGACGGCGTCTCCTTTTCTCCGCGAACTGATGTCGGGCGCCGCAGACTCTCCGCCTCCGGGCGTCGAGTCCCGCAGCCCGCCGCAGTATCGCACGCGCTCGCCTCACCGTGAACGGCGGGCGGGAGGCGAACTTGCGCCCGCGCCGCCGGCGCATTTTGAGGCCGCGCTGTTTCATCCGGCGTCGGGCGGACTGGAGAAGACGGAGGCGGCGCGGTCAGGCGTGTGCGGCTGTTGGATTGTAAAGACAGCGACGAAAGTCGTGCCGTCGAGGCGTCAGGGTTGCGCGTGTCAAAGGGCTGCGTCGCGGGATCGAAGTTGATGAGTTACCCGCCGCCGGGCCGAGGTTATTGGGGTGTGCATGTGGTATACTCACTTCACGTTAGCAGTTGTTCTTTAGACAATACACTCTCGACATCAGGATTCGCGCACCGCGCTCTTCTCCTTGTGCCGTCTGTTGTTTTCAACGCGACCACAAGGAGGCTCCTGATGCACACGCACTCAGCACCCCTCAGCCCAAACCAAACTCGTTATCAAAGTTTCACGCCCGCTCGGGCGCGCCGGCCCGTCCGCGGCCGTAGCGCGGCCCGCCCCCCTTCACCCTCCGCCTCCCTTTTCGAGAGGGGGGACGTATGAGCCTGCCGCAGACGAGTCGCGCGCCGCAGACGTGCGCGTGGTGTGCGGGCAGGGGGACGTGGGCCGTCTCCGCGGGCTATGCCATCTCCTGTCCGGTCTGCGGCGGGGCGGGCAGCGTCTCGACGGAGCGGCCTTCGAGCCCGTGTCGCCGCTGTGCCGGCAGCGGGCGGCGAAGCGTGACCGCCCCGTGCCTGAGTTGTGCGGGGACGGGCTGGGCGCGCGTGTTCGGTCAAGCATAAAAAGGTGAGTGTCTCCGCCCGAGTGGGCGGAGACATTTCACCCGGAGGTTCGGCATGAAAGACGTGGGGAAAATTCTGCTGTGGGCCGTCGGCCTGACGGCGGCCGCCGTCGCGGTCTGGCAGTTCTACCTGTTCGTCGCGTTCAGGGACGCGGGAGGGACTCTGGACGTACAGGGCGG
>Ga0272482_10000373_pt1 | contig 13909 bp, 15 predicted proteins | sample RVTome_8_FD_192427 | JGI IMG/M metagenome (GOLD analysis project Ga0272482, IMG submission 192427) | Soil microbial communities from uranium-contaminated site in the Upper Colorado River Basin, Wyoming, United States - RVT160D0 (version 2) ...
GCTGCTGGAACTGCTCCTGGTCACCGCCCTGCGGGAGTGGCTCGACCAGCCGGGCTCCGACCGGCCGGCCTGGTACCGGGCCCAGGACGACCCGGTGGTCGGTCCGGCCCTCGCCCTGCTCCACCAGCGCCCGACCGAGCCGTGGACGGTCACGTCACTGGCCCGGCACGTCGCCGTGTCACGATCCACCTTCGCCCGCCGCTTCACCGAGCTCGTCGGCGTCGCACCCATGGCCTACCTGGCATCTTGGCGGGTGTGCCTGGCCGGCGACCTGCTCCGCGACACCGACGAGTCCGTCGGCGCCATCGCCCGGCAGGTCGGATACGCCAACGCCTACACGCTCAGCGCCGCGTTCGTCCGTCACCACGGCGTCCGACCCACGACCCACCGCCGCGCCGGCCCGACGCCACCCGGGCGATGACGGCGGCGTGCGGGGTTCCGGAGATCAAGCCTTCAGGATCGTGTCGGAAGCCAGGTGACCCGAGCCGTGGACATGCCCGAACCGCGTCCGCCACCAACGCGTCGATGCCGGGACGGATCTGTGTGCGTAGACGTGCACCTCCAGGTCCAGCCCGGCGCCTCCGACGACACAGTCCCGGCGTTCATCACGCCGCACCTGCATGCCCCCACCGCGACGTCGGTGCCGTCGGGACCGGTGACCCGGACAGCGAAGGTCCCTCGCGGGCCGCCCGAACGGGTCAACCTCTCCTCGTGGAACACGGCGTAGCGACCCGGTGTGCCCACCTGCACCTGGGTGCCGCCGGGCGACTCGAAGTGCTGGAAGCTCTCCACCTCGTCGACGAGGTCGGTCACCCGACCGAGCCCCTCGGCCGCCGTGACCCCCAGGGCGACCCATCGCCACCACCGCCGCCACCACGTACCACCAGCCGCTGGTCGTCCGCCCCATGCCCGCCTCCCTCGTCGTGCCGTCACAATGCCAGATCGGCATCGATCCCACCCTGCAGGACGTTCCCCACCGCTCCTGGACGAGAGCACACCTACGCCCAGAGCCGTCCTCGTCCGGTCGGACAGGACAGAGTTGGGCCACCCGGCTGGGCCGGGGGCAGGCTCCTGGTAGCCGGGAGCGGTCGGCGGCTTGCGGCGGACCGTAGTGTGGGGGGTGTCGGAGGTGGTGGGCATGGGCTCTGGTGGGCAGGCACGGCGCGTGGTACTGGCCATGGCGGTGGGGTTGGCGGCGTTGGCGTCGGGCGAGGCCCCGGCGGCCGCGGCAGCCGGCGAAGGTGGCGGCGACGGGCACCGGTCCGAGGTCGGCGCTCCCGGTGCGGGCGACGCCTACTTCCCGTTCGCCGGGAACGGCGGCTACGACGTCGGGCACTACGACCTCGCCCTGACCTACACGCCGCCGGCCCCAGCGCCGGCGCCCCTCGTCGGGCACCTCGACGGCGTCGCCACCGTCGACCTCGTGCCCACCCATGACCTCGTGCGCTTCAACCTCGACCTGCGCGGCCTCGACGTGCGGTCCGTCGCCGTCGACGGGTCCCCGCTGCGCGAGGTGTCCGCCCCCGCCACGGGTGTCACCGTGCGGGGCGCCGCCTACTGGCAGGTCCAGGACGACACCGCCCGAGTCTGGGAGCTCACGATCCAGCCCCGGCACGAGCTGCGCGACGGCCGGCGGGCGCGGGTCGTGGTCACCTACGGCGGCGACACCGGCCAACCGGAGGACATCGAACAGGCCCTCTACGGCTGGGTCACCACCCGCGACGGCGCCATGGTCGCCAACGAGCCCGACGGGGCCATGACCTGGTACCCGGTCAGCGACCACCCCACCGACAAGGCCACCTACGACTTCGCCATCAAGGTGCCCGAGGGCAAGGTGGCGGTCGCCAACGGGCTGCCCGCCCGGCGCCCGAGGACCCGCCACGGCTGGACCACCTGGTACTGGACGGCCCCCGACATGCAGGCCAGCTACCTCGCCACCGCCTCGGTCGGCGACTACGAACTGCGCCGCACCGTGACCGACCGCGGCCTGCCGATCATCGACGCCGTCGACGACGGGCTGACGCCCGCCAACCGGGAGGTCACCGACGCTTCCCTCGCCCTGCAGGCCGACATGATCGACTTCCTCACCGACACCTTCGCGCCGTACCCGTTCAACTCGGCGGGCGCGATCGTCGACGACGACACCATCGGCTACGCGCTCGAGACCCAGACCCGCCCGATCTACTCGCGGGTGGCACGCGAGGGCACCGTGGTCCACGAGCTCGCCCACCAGTGGTTCGGCAACGCGGTGAGCCCCGAGCGCTGGCAGGACATCTGGCTGAACGAGGGCTGGGCCACCTACGCCGAGTGGCTGTGGAACGAGCACACCGGCGGCGATCCCGCGCAGGCCAGCTTCGACGCGGTCATGGCCACCCCCGCCGACGACGAGTTCTGGCACCTCGCCGTGGCCGACCCCGGCCCGCTCGGACTGTTCCACCCCGCCATCTACGACCGGGGCGCGGCCACCCTCCACGCACTGCGCCTAGAGATCGGCGACCGGGCCTTCTACGCCACCGCCCGGCAGTGGCTGCGCCGCCACGACGACAGCACCGGCACCACCGAGGACTTCCAGGCCATCGCCGAGCGGGCCTCGCACCGCGACCTCGACGCCTTCTTCACGGCCTGGCTCCACACCCCCACCAAGCCCACCGCACCCACGCCCTGACGCCCTGGACGCGTCAACCGCCAGCCACCAGGCCGCTGACCAGCACCCTCTGCACCACCTCGTCACACCGGACCGCGGCAAGGGCGGTGCGCCGGACGTGTCGGTGGGCCCGGCCGGCCGGACGTGGCAGGCGAACACCCCCGGCTTCTGCCGTAGCCGCCGCCGTGACCACACCACGACGCCTCGGTCTTCCTGGACGTCGTCGTCAGCGTGGTCCTCGTCGGCGTGGTCGTCCTCGATCGCCGCGAGCAGCGCCTGGACGGGGATGCGGCCACTCGCGACCAGCTGGCCGCCGGCGTGGCGGACGGCGCTGCCGAGCGGGTCGGCCCACGTGTTCTCCAAGACGAGGACCGCGGCGGAGCTACCGGGCTCCAGGGCGGCGGCGAGTGGCGGAGCAGCCAACGGACGACTTCGGGCGGACGACCTTCAGGGTGGGGGCAGGAGCACGTCGTCCAAGCCGGCGAGCTCGACGACGCGTCGGAACGAGCGCGACACGGCTGCCACCTCGAGCGCGACGTTCACCCTGGCCGCGTCCACTTGCAGGTTGAGCAGGAGGTTCAGGCCGGCCGAGTCGACGAAGACGACCTTGGTGGTGTCGACCTCGATGCGATCGACCTCGTCGGGATCCTCGAGCGCTTCGAGCACGGCGGTGCGAAGCATCTCCGAACCGGCCATGTCGAGCTCACCGTCGATGTCGATGAGCGCCCGGCGGTCGACGGTGCGGTGGGAAACAGCCAGGATGAGTGGCTGTTCGACGAGCCCACCCCAGGCGGTGCTTCGGGTGTCCGAGCTCATCGCTGTGCCTCCCGGGTGACGGAGTCCCCACGAGCGAAGGGCAACGGTCGAGTGTCACGGGCCACGGCAGGCTCCTCTGTCGGTCGGTTCCGTCAGAGGCGGTACCAGGGTCCGGAGCACCGCTCTCCGAGCCGCAACTTGGGCTCGGTCGTCGCAAGGCTACGTCGTGCTCACTGCAACGTGCGCTGGTGAGCAATTCCGATGTGCGGCGGGGCGGCCGCGAGACCCCTCAGGATTGCCGGGGCGGGATGGTGACGGTGTTGTCGATGACCTGGCGGGCGACGTCGTCGAGGACGCCGGGGACGTCGTTGAACAGGTTGAGCGCCCCGATGACCGACTGCCGCACGCGCATGGGCACGGCGTGGACCGACCGGAATCCGGCGTGGCGCGCCACCGGAGCGAACCGGGGCCAGCGGTCATCCTCGGCGGCGAGGTCCGCGGTGGTGACCGGTTCCCCGGTGCGGTAGCAGTCCAAGCACGGGCCCTCGTCGGCCTGCACCTCCACGAGTTCGACCACGTGGATCGCCTCGTTGGACGACGCCATCACCCGGAGACCACCTTCGGGCGCCGCCAGCATGAGGCCGGCGGCAGCCACGTCGAGCACGTCGACGCTACGGTCCGCCCTTTGATCACGACGGGACGGAAGCGGAGGGCGACCAGAACCCAAGCGGTCCATCAACCCTTCTCCTGTTGCTCGCCAGACCCATTGAACCGCAGCCGTCGGGTGACCACGTCGCGGGCGACGTCTCCCAGCACCCGCTCGTGGCCGAAGGCGTACGCCCGGAGCCGCACGAGCGCTTCGCGGACGCTCACCCCCAGCTGCACGGACACCATGCCCGAGGCCTGGTGCACCACCAGCTGGAGATCGGCAGTCTTGTCGAGGTCGTGTGCCAGCGTTCCCGGTGGGGCGTCGGCCTGGGCCACGATGACGGCGTTGGCGGCGACGCCGGCCATGATCAGCGTGTCGGCGTACTCGTCCTCGCCGAGGGGCCCCGGCCGGTCCCGGTAGAGGTTCAGGGCGCCGATGCGGACTGCACCCAACCGGAGCGGGAACCCGAAGATCGCTGCAACCCCTGCCTCTACCGCCAGGGCCGAGAACGCCGGCCAGCGGAGGCTCAGCGGGTCCGCCAAGTCGGGTTCGAGGATCGGCCGCTCGTCGAGGTGGGCGTCGAGGCACGGCCCCTCGCCCAGGGTGAACTGCAAGTCCTCGACCGCCGCGCTGACCTTGTCGGTCGTGCACAGCGACCCCCACGGCACGTCCTCGGTCATCAACATGATCCCTGCCCCGCTCGCCCCCGCCAGCTCCACCGACAGGCCGCAGATGGCCAGGACGCCCGGTTCGGGTCCGCCGTCGGCCGCCAACCGGGTGAGGATCCGCATCAGTCGCTCACCAGCCACGGGAAGGCACCGCCGGTCGACCGGGGAACGAGTCCCTGGCCGAGCCGAAACCGATGACAGCGTGCGGCCCAAGCGGGGAACGCCGGGCGGCCATGACGGACTCCTCGGGTAGCGGGACCTTCAGGCGCGCTACCGGGGTCTCGAGCACGCTCCCCGACCGGCTGAGCCGGCCCGTCACACGCCGAGTCCGGCGTGCCACAGAGAGCTACCCGTCGTTGCAGGGCCTACACACCGCGCCGAGCCGTCACGCCCCCTCGACGCGATGTCTCTCGGCCTTCGGGCCGGCCTCGACGTCGGGCGAATGCTTGGTTGGACGGTGGGAGGGAAGTCCCTGGGCATGAACGCTTCCCGGGAGCTCGGGCGGTGAGGGCCGTCGTGTGGCACGGCCGTGAGGACCTGCGGTCACTCCCCGGCTGCCGCTGGGCGACGCACCCGGCGCCCACGACATGTCCCAGGCCAGGAAGGACGGCGCCGTGAAGGTCGTCCTCGATCCGGCGGCGGGCTGATGCCCCGCGCCGGTCTGGCCGCCGTCGTGCGGGGCGCCGTGGGCGGCGTGGCCGCCACCGCCGCGATGAGCATCGTGATGCTCGGCGCCCGGAGGTTCGGTCTCGTCGGGAAGCTCGCCCCCGAGGAGATCACCGAGGACGCCCTGGACGCCGCCGGCGTCGATCGGGACGAGACCACCGAGGACGCCGTGACCGTCGCGTCCCACCTCGCGTACGGCACCGGCAGCGGCGTCGCCTACGCCCTGGCGGGCTCGCGGCTCCCCGGGCCGCCGGTGCTGCGGGGCGTGGTGTTCGCCACCGGGTTGCTGCTGGTCAGCTACCAGGGCTGGGTTCCCGCTGCCCGCATCCTGCCGCCGCTGCAGGCCCAGACCCCCGGCGGGCGTTGGACGCTGATCGTCAGCCACCTCGTCTTCGGGGCCACCCTCGGCGCCGCCGTCGCCGCCCTGGCCGGCCACAGCGGGGAGCACCCGGCATGAAGCCCGCCATCACCGGGGCCACCGGTTCCAGGCCCTCCACGCCCGCCATCCGAAGCGAACAACAACGACGCTGGGGCCGACCCCGCCGAGCCGCACGACGTGCAGACGTTACTGGTCAGGGCACTAGCCGGCGGCAGGCGCAGCGGCGGCGCTGTCGCCGAGCGCTGCTCTGAGGGCGGCGAAGCCGTCGGGGCGGAGCCGGAACCAGGCCCACTTGCCGCGTTGCTCGCGATCGATCAGACCGGCGCGGACGAGTTGGGTGAGGTGGTGGCTGACCGTGGGCTGTGAGCGGCCGAGGAGGTCGGGGAGGTCGCAGGCGCAGATCTCGCCAGACTCGGACGCGGCGATGGCGCTGACGAGGCGGAGGCGGACAGGGTCGGCGAGAGCTTTGAGCACGGCGGCCAGCTCGGTCGCCTCGTCCTCGTCGAGCACCCCCGCCGTGAGCGGCGGGCAGCACAGGGCGGCGACGGGGATCGGTTCCTTCACGATCAACATATTGACAGAACTCGATTCCATGTGGCTATCATATCGACATCCATCGTATCGACAGCAGTCGAAGCGACTACGGAAGGATCACCGTCATGCGCCTCCAGCTCGCCCTCAACGTCGCCGACCTCGACAAGGCCATCGATTTCTACTCCCGGATGTTCGCCACCGAGCCGGCCAAGGTCCGGGACGGCTACGCCAACTTCGCCATCGCCGAACCACCCCTGAAGCTCGTCCTCTTCGAGGGCCAGGGCGAGGCCGGCAGCATCAACCACCTCGGCGTCGAGGTCGACAGCGCGGCCGAGGTCCGGGCCGCGGAGGCCAGGCTGACCGGGTCGGGTCTCGACACCACCGGCGTCGACGACACCCAGTGCTGCTACGCCGCCAAGACCGAGACCTGGCTGCAGGGACCCGACACCACCCGCTGGGAGTGGTACGTGAAGCACGGCGACACCGAGCAGCTCGCCAACGTCATCACGTCCTCCGGTGAAGACGCCGAGGCAGCGGGCAGCTGCTCGACCTCGGCCGGGTCCTGCTGCCCGTGACGAGCGATGCCACGGCTGCCGACCGGCGGGCCCGAGTGCCGGTCGAGTCGGCGGCCGTCCGGCGCTCGGACGAGTTCGCCAGTCCGACCTGACCTGTGGGTCGGGGGACGCGTCACCAGGTGTCCATCGACTGTTCACCCGGCACTTGCCGACGACATCAACGACGATTGATTCAATAGTGGTTGATGCCGAGGAGGCCCGATGACCGTTGAGGTGGAGGCGAACGCCGGGGCGTTGCTCAAGCTGCTGGGCGAGCCGTTGCGGTGGGAGATCGTCCGCCGCCTCGCCGTCGAGGATCTCTGCACCTGCCACCTGAGCGGCGACCTCGACGCCGGCCAACCCCTGATCAGCCACCACCTCAGGATCCTCCGTGAGGCGGGTGTGGTCCGATCCGAGCGAGTGGGCGCGTTCACCTACTACCTGCTGGAACGCGAGGTCGTCGCCCAGCTCGCCGACGTGCTCGGTGAGCTCGCGGCGACATCCGCCGAGGGGCACCGGAGGCCGTGCTCGTGAACGCGGCCCCGCCCCTCGGGTCACGGGTGCTGGCCGAGGGCATCGGTGCCGCGATGCTGGTCGCCGCCGTGATCGGCTCCGGGATCGCCGCCCAGGAGCTGTCGCCCGGCGACGTCGGGCTCCAGTTGCTGGAGAACTCGACCGCCACAGCGTTGGCGCTGGTGGCGCTGATCTTCACGTTCGGATCGGTGTCGGGGGCGCACTTCAACCCGGCGGTCACCCTGGCCGAACGGGCCCGGGGGAACATCGACACGAGTTCCGCAGGCGCCTATGTAACGGCCCAGGTGGTCGGCGGCTGCCTCGGGGCGGTGGTGGCGAACCTGATGTTCGAGCTGCCGGCGATCGAGTGGTCCGGTACGGAGCGGGCCACCGCGGCGCACGCCCTGGCCGAAGTGGTCGCCACGTTCGGGCTGCTCACGGTGATCTTCGGAGTGGTGCACTCGGGCCGCGACGCCGCGGTGCCGGTCGTGGTGGCGGGCTACATCGGCGCCGCCTACTGGTTCACGTCCTCGACCAGCTTCGCCAACCCGGCCGTCACCGTCGCCCGCATGCTCTCCGACACCTTCGCCGGCATCGCCCCCGCCTCGGTCCCGTTGTTCGTCGCCGCCCAGCTGGTGGGAGCCGTCGCGGCCGTGGGTGTGGCCCAGATCCTCTTTCCCGCCACCGACCCCTCACTCGAGGAGGCCCTCGATGCCCGATCTCGAATCCCTCAGCCCTGACCAGCAACTCGCCCTGCGCACCGCCGCCCGCAACCTCCGTGACGAGTACGACGGCACGTTCTCGGTCGAAACGATCCAGCTGTTCCTGACCACCAGCTACGAGCAGTTCGCCGGCCGCGCTTCGGTCGTGAGCTTCCTACCGCTGCTGGCCGAACGCTTCGCCCGCCAGCGCCTCCAGGCCCTCGCCAAGGTCGAGGGCAAAGCCGACGACGGCCTCCCCGTCGTCCTGTTCCTCTGCGTCCACAACGCCGGCCGCTCCCAGATGGCGCTGGGATGGTTCAACCACCTCGCCGGCGACCGGGCCATCGCCTGGTCCGGCGGCTCCGAACCCGGCACCGAGATCAACCCCTCCGCCGTCGCCGCCATGGCCGAGGTCGGCATCGACATCCGCCAGGAGTTCCCCAAACCCTGGACCGACGAGATCGTCCGCGCCGCCGACGTCGTCATCACCATGGGCTGCGGCGACGCCTGCCCCATCTTTCCCGGCAAACGCTACGAAGACTGGACCCTCGACGATCCCGCCGGCCAGGACGTCGAGTCGGTCCGCCCCATCCGCGACGAGATCGGCGCCCGCGTCCGCGCCCTCCTCACCAGCCTCGATGTCCCCGCCACCACCTGAACCGGCCTGCACCTCACGGGGTTGGTGGAACGACGTCCACGGAGGTGACACCGCCGGGTTCATCGACTACCTTCGATCATCGATGCCTGTCGATAGAACTTCTGCGGAGGTGTGGGCGAGTTGGTTCCGGGCGCTGGGCGACGCGACCCGGGTGCTGATCCTCCACCAGCTCGCCACCGCCGATCGGCCCCTCGCCGTCGGCGAGATCGTCGAGGCCGTCGACGTCGGCCAGTCCACCGTCTCCCACCACCTCAAGCTGCTGGCCGAGGTCGGGTTCGTGCAGGTCGAACGCCGGGGCAACGCCAGCCTGTACCGGGTCAACCAGCGCTGCCTCGACGTCTTCCCCTCCGCCGCCGAGGTCGTCATGGGGCGCCTGCCCCGCTACGACCCCCTGCCCGCCGCCTGCGCCGCCCCCTGGCAGACCGACTGCTCACCCGCGCCCGCCACCACTGACGGAAAGGCCACCTGATGACCGACGACGCCACCCTCGCGCTCCAGGACCACTACGGGGCCGCCGCCCGCCGCGCCGCCACCAGGGCCGACACCGGGGACTGCGCCACCCAGGAGTGCGGCATCGGTGCCGACCACTACGAGCCCGCCGAGCTGGCGCTCCTCCCTGCCGAGGCGGTCGCCGGCAGCATCGGCTGCGCCAACCCCGTCGCTCTCGCCGACCTCCACCCGGGCGAGGTCGTCCTCGACCTGGGCTCCGGCGGCGGCATCGACGTCCTGCTGTCCGCCCGCCGGGTCGGCCCCGCCGGCTTCGCCTACGGCCTCGACATGACCGCCGACATGCTCGAGCTCGCCCGCGCCAACCAGGCCACGGCCGGCGCCACCAACGTCGAGTTCCTGCAAGGCCGCATCGAGACCGTCCCCTTGCCCGACGCGGCCGTCGACGTCATCGTCTCCAACTGCGTCATCACCCTCACTCCCGACAAAGCCGCCGTCTTCGCCGAAGCCCACCGGGTCCTGCGCCCCGGCGGCCGCCTCGCCCTCGCCGACCTCGTCGCCGACCACGACCACGACCACACCACCCCGGTCGCCCCCGACGACCCGTCCTGGACCGCCTGCCACGCCAACGCCACCACCCGCGACGGGTACCGGGCCCAGCTCACCGCCGCCGGCTTCACCAACATCGCCATCACCGACAGCCACCAGGTCGCCGACGGCTTCACCTCCGTCCTCGTCCACGCCGCCAAGCCGGACGACTGACGGGCTGGGGGGCGGATGTCTCACCTCTCCGCGGGTGTCGTTACCGGCGCCGGAGGGCGACAGCACCCGAAGCGGGCCGGCTGGCCTGCACCGTCGCCCGGGCGTCGCCGTGTCGGGGCCGGACCGGGGTGGACGACCCACCAACAGGGCCCACCCGGTCAGGGCTCGTCGGCGGTCACGACTCGGCGACGACCGGCGGGTAGTGGTAGCTGCCGTCCGCCGCCGGGCCCGCGGGCAGGTAGAGGCGGAGCATCAGGACGAACGGCCCGTCGGGGACGGGGAGCCAGTTGGCGCCGGGGTCGCCCGGGTCGTCGTGGGAGAGGACGATCTCCAGCGACCCGTCGTCGCCGAGCACCAGTCCCGGCGTGCGGTCGCCGATCGTGTACCGCCCGCTCTGGTGGGGGGCGAAGAACATGTCGGGGCCGTACACCGACAGCGACCAGAACGCGTCGACCGGCGGCAGCTCCCCGGCCGGGAACGTGATCCGGTAGATGGCGCCGCCCCGCCCGTCGAGGGGTGCCTGCTCGGCGTCGACCCGGGCCACCGGGTACACCGCCTCCTCGGCGACGTTGGCGCCCCACCCGATCCGGGCCACCATCGCCCGGGTGTCGAGGTCGTCGCCGTAGGTGCCGATGCCGGTGCTGACCGACCAGCCGTCGACCAGGCGGTCCGCGCCGGCCCCGGCCAGGTCGGTGATCCGGGCGCTGCCGGCGGCGGCCCCCTCGTCGAGCAGCGCCGGGTCGAGGTCCGGTAGCACGGCCGCGAACCGGTCGAAGAGGGCGCGCTGGTGGTCGGTGGTGGGCGGGTTGACCGCCAGGGCGGCGGCCAGCTCGGGGAAGAACGTGTGGTCGGCGGGGATGGCCTGGGCGGTGCCGGCCGGCTCGCCCAGCGGGGGCGGCGCCGGGGCCTCCGCCTCGCCGGAGATCTCGCTCAGCGGTCGGAGGCTGGCCTGCCGGCGGATGGCGTCGACGTTGGCCACGTCGGCGGCGTCGTCGACGAGGAAGCGCCCGAGCAGGAACACCTGCGGCGTGGGTGAGTCGATCCGCTCGGCGCCCTCGGGCAGCGTGCCCGACCAGCCAGGCGGCGTCACCACCCAGGTGCCGGCCCGGCCGCCCGTCGACCGCGTGCCGACGTAGGCGAACGACTCGGTCCAGGCGTCGAGGAACTGGTACGTGTAGTACCGGTCGGTGACCTCCGGCAGGGTCAGCGCCATCGGCCCGGCGCGCAGGTCGAGGACGGCGATCGAGTAGAGGGTGTCGCGGTTGGGGGCGACGATGAACCGGTTGTCCGGCCCCGACAGGGCGTTCTGCCAGAAGAGGTTGTTGACACCCAGCAGGCCGCCCAGCCGCTGCATGGTCCGGATCGTCACCATCAGCGGGTAGCCGGCGACGTAGGCCTCGGCGACCAGCTCGGCCCCGGACAGCTCGTCCGGGGCGACCGTGGTGGCGGTGGTCTCGATGGTGGGTGTGGGTGCGGTCACGTTCTCCTCCTCGGATCGGTCGCCCGACCCCGACGAGCACGCCGCGGCGACCAGCGCCGGGGCGACCAGCAGTGCGATCGGGCGCCTCATGGCGCTACCGGGGTCAGGTCGGGCGGGAACCAACTGGCGTCGACCACCTCGGGGCGGCCCTCGTAGGCCCGCAGCGCCATCACGCTCGGGCCGGGAGGGGCCGGGAGCCAGTTGGCGGGATCGGCCGGCCGGTCGGGGCCCACCCACAGCGTGAGGCCACCGTCGGGGTCCCAGCGCAGGCCGGGGGTCCGGTCGCCGATGCTGTAGCGGTCGATCTCGTTGCCGACGAGGAACATGTCCGGCCCGTACAGGCACAGCGACCAGAACCCGTCCACCGGCGGCTCGCCCCCGGGCGGGAACCGCAGGGTGGCGGCGGCCCCGTCGAACGCCCGGCTGTAGGAGCGGTTCTCGGCCGGGAGGTGCCCAGCCAGGCTGACCTGGGCGAACGCCGCCCGGTAGGCGACGTCGCCGTCGAAGTCGGCACCCCGGGACCGGATGCCCCAGCCGTTCCCGACCCGGTCGACGCCGCGGTTCTCGGCCATGAGAGCCCGGCCGGCGGCGACGGCGGCGTCGAGCACGGTGTCCTCGGTGCGCTCCAGGCGGTCCAGGGCGGCCGCCATCCTCTCCGGGGGCGGCGGGTGCTGGGGCCCGGGCGGGTCGACCGCTACGGCGGCCCGCAGGTCGGCGAAGAACGCCCGGGCTCCCCGGCCGCCGGCGACCTCGGGCCGGTCGGCGGCGGCGGCCGCCCTGCCGACGGCCTGGGTCACGGTGATCCCGTCCAGCGCCGCCCGGGCGGCGGCCAGGTCGTCGGGCCCGTCGACCAGCACCCGGGCCAGCACCCACACGGTGGGCGTGCCGATCGACCCGAGCGTCACCCGGGTGGTGGCGGTGAACGACCGCCGGCTCACGTAGCGCACGTGGGTGTGGGCGTCGAGCAGCATCACCGACCAGTAGCGGTCGCCCAGCCGGGCGGCGTCGACCTGCACCGAGACCTCGCCGGCCCGCAGGTCGAACCAGCCGGAGGCGTAGAGCGTGTCGTTGTTGGGGGCGACCACCGTGCGGTCGGCGGGTGTGGCCAGCCGGTCCCGGGCCACCATGCCCCGGCCCGGCCCACCGTGGGTGGCGCACGTGCGGTGGACGGCCACCAGCGGATAGCCCCACACGTAGGCCGCGGCAAGGGCCTTGGCGTCGGCCGGGCCGCCGTTCACGGCGCCACCAGGGCGTCGAGCACACCGGTCGTCAGCTCGGTCTGGGTGAACGGGGCGTCGTCGGGGGGCCGGCCACCCAGGCGCACGGCCACCACGTCGACCGAGGGCAGGACCGCCACGATCTGGTTGTGCATCCCCATCGCCCAGAAGGCGTCGTCGGGCGCCGCGGGCACCAGCCGGCCCTCGTCGACGGTGGCGTCCGCGACCCCGGTGGTGGCGAGCAGAGGCCCGGCGATCGGGCCCTCGTGGTTGACCCACCACAGCAGGCCGTAGGCGGCGTTGAGCGGCGTCGACGGCCGGCCAGTGGCCTGCTCGACGTAATCGGCCGACACGACCTGCTCCCCCGCCCATCGCCCGTCGTGCAGCATCAGGTGGCCGAAGCGGGCGAGGTCGAGGCAGGTGGTCTGCAGGCCGGCGTAGGTCATGGCGTTGCCGGCCCCGTCGGTGCTCAGCGTCGAGTGGTCCATGCCCAGCGGCTCGAACAGGCGGGTGCGGGCGAAGTCGACCGGGTCCTCGCCGGTGGCCGACGCGAGGACAGGCGACAGGGTCTGGATCGCCGAGTTGTTGTAGGCCCACACCTCGCCGGGCGGGTCGGCCTGGGCGAGGCCGACGGCGAACGCCGTCTTGTCGTTGGCTCCCATGGCCATCTCGACGTAGTCGGTGGCGAGGTCCCAGTGGCGGCCCGAGTCGTTGCTCAACAGGTCCTCGACCGTGACGGCCTCGGCCGGCGTGCCCTGCCAGGCGGGGATGTGGTCGGCGGCGGGATCGATGAGCTCGAGGCGCCCCTCGTCCCGGGCGATGCCGACCAGCGTGGAGGTGACCGATTTGGTCACCGACCAGGCCTCCCGCGCCACGTCGGGGCCGGCGCCCTGCCAGTACTCCTCGGCCACCACCTCGCCGCCCCGGACCACCACCAGGCAGCTGCTGCCGGCCGCCTCCGCGGTGTGGGCCAGACGGGCCAGGCCGGCCGGATCGAACCCGGCCTCGGCGGGGTCGGCCGCGGCCCACGCCTCGCCGGGGTAGGTGACGGGGACGGTCGTCGTCGTGGTGCCGGCGTCATCGTCGCTGCTGGCGCTGGAGCAGGCGGCGGTCACCACCAGCAGCACCCCGAGCATTGCCTTGCGCGTCGTCATCGAGTCTCTAATGTAAGCCATTAAACCGTCGAAGAGCGAGGCGAGGAGACCGGACATGGGTACGACGACGACGACCACTCGACGACGAAGAGCCCTCGGTGCGGCCGGGGCCGCGCTGCTGGCGGCC
>Ga0272482_10000374_pt1 | contig 13893 bp, 15 predicted proteins | sample RVTome_8_FD_192427 | JGI IMG/M metagenome (GOLD analysis project Ga0272482, IMG submission 192427) | Soil microbial communities from uranium-contaminated site in the Upper Colorado River Basin, Wyoming, United States - RVT160D0 (version 2) ...
ACCTTCTCCGGAGGCAAGCGGCTGCGTTACGACTCCTACGGCGCCTATGCGCGGCACCTGAACGACTTCTCCGCGTTCATGGCGACCAACGGCGTGAACCTGTACGCGATCTCGATCCAGAACGAGCCGGACTACGCGCACGAATGGACGGCGTGGACCTCCGGCGAGATCGTCAGGTTCCTGCGCGAGAACGCGGGAACGATCAACACCAGGGTCATCGCGCCCGAGTCGTTCCAGTACCGCAAGAACCTCACTGACCCCATCCTCAACGACCCCGCCGCGCTGGCGAATGTGGACATCATCGGCGCCCACCTCTACGGCACCCAGCCCGCGGACCTCCCATACCCGCTCTTCCAGCAAAAGGGCAGCGGTAAAGAGCTGTGGATGACCGAGGTCTACCACCCCAACAGCAGCGACTCGGCCGACCTGTGGCCACAGGCGCTCGACGTGGGCGAGCACATCCACCGCGCGCTGGTGAACGGCCGGTTCCAGACCTACGTGTGGTGGTACATCCGCCGCTCCTACGGCCCGATGCGTGAGGACGGTCAGATCAGCAAGCGCGGCGCCAACATGGCGCACTTCTCGAAGTGGGTCCGCCCGGGCTACTCACGGATCACCGCGACCGCGAACCCGCAGTCGAACGTCTACATCTCGGCGTTCACGAGCGGAACCCGGATCGTCATCGTCGCCGTCAACAAGAACACATCGCCGGTGGACCACGTGTTCACCATCCGAGACACCGGTTCCGCGCCAATCTCGACCTGGCTGACGAGCGCGAGCGCGACCCTCGCGCACTACAACGACTTCACCATGTCGAACGGAACCTTCAACGCTCAGTTGCCCGCCCGCAGCATCAGGACATTCGTCCTGAATTGAGGGCTGCCCGGGATCATCCCCTGAGCCTGATCACAGAAAGCGGCTGAATCGAGGTTTCCAACGGCTGAACCAATCGCCCATCGCGGCGTCAAGACCAGCTCGGTCGCGCCACGAGGGGCCCGGTGAACAACGCACCTACCGTGCGGTGTCCGGTCCGAGCGCGCCGCGCCGCCAGGTGTACCAGCCACGGCACAGGACGTATGCGGCGACGGTCGTCACCACGACGAAACCGTCGATGATGGCGGTCTGCACGGCTTCGGGTTTGCCGATCGAGGCGAGCGCGAAGAGCGTGACCGCGATCTTCTGCACGAGGATCAGTTCCCAGATGCCGCGTTGCTTGCGCGGGGCGATGGCGAGCAGGGCCCACATGCCGGCGAAGACGATGTAGGCGGTGGTTCGCCAGAACTCGGTCAGCAGCTGCTCGTCCGCCGCGTCGAGGACGCGCGGGATTCCCTGCGCGAACGCGCCGAGCGTGGCGATCGCGTCGATGGCCAGCAGGGTGCGTCCGGTGCGGTCGGCCCAGCGGGCGGGGAGGGCGGTGGCGGTTGGCTTGGTCGCCGTGGTCATGGCGGTTTCCTTTCGTGGATCAGCGTGGCGCAACCGTCCCGTGGCGGCCGGCACCTTCGCGTCGGTGAGGAGTGCGTAGACACAACCGCCGAACGTCGCATCTACGCGGTTGCGCCGACGCGACGGCGCCCTCCGCCGCGGGACCGTGTTCCCCGTGAGACGTCGCACAGCGTTGAAAGCAATCGGCATCGGGCTCGGGGCGCGGTCGTCCTCGGTAGCGGGTGCTGAACGGTTCCAACACGCGCCTGTACAACTTCGGGTTCTCCGACGACCGGCGCTTCGCCGTGATCGCCGCGGACGGCGGCCTGCTGTGCGCGCCGAGATCGTGGTGGCCTTCGCGTCCTGGGAGCGGGTGAAGCTGCGCTCATTCCCGTCCAGCGAGATCGCGGCCCGCCTCCCCCAAGACCCGGGCCACTACGCTGACGCAGCACTTACCTCCGCCGAGGCCATCACGAGCACCTACTTCCGTGCACTCGCATACGCCGACCTCGCCGTCAACCAACCCGACCGGCAGGCACACCTCGTCGCACGTGCGCTGGCTACCGCCAGAACAGCGAAGGGCATCCGCGATCTGACTGTTCAAGAAGCTGACGGTGCACGTCGAACCGGACGCGCTCGTCGACCTCAGGTCGGAAGCCCGAGCCGCGGGCCGCGCAATGCGTGACACGCTATGTTGACCACGACGCCGAGCAGGCCGGTCATGACGACGATGGCGTACATCGACGCGAACGACGTACCTCCGTCGTGACGGCCGTCCCACGATTGACCGGACAGCGCACGCCGTCGACCGCTGCCGTGCGGGACCCGTTACGACGCCTCACTCCGCTCGCGATCGAGCGATCCTGCGCGAGTTCGGGCTTCAGCCGTGTCCTGGTGCGTCGACCGGCTTCTGCTCGGTGGCGCCGGCTCGTCGGCGACGCCATCGCTGCCGGACAGACACGCCCGTCGCCAGAACGACGAGACCGAGGATCACCATCGTGACGGGCCTGCCGAACACGTAGCCGGGGTTTCCATCGGAGTAGGCGAGAGTCTGGCGCAGCGACGTCTCGAGCGTCGGCTGCAGGACGACGGCGAGCACGAACGGGGCCATACTGAACCCGAAGCGGCGCAGCGTGAACCCGAGCAGGCCCGCGACCAGCATGACCACGACATCGAACATCGAGTTGTTCTCGGCGTACACGCCCACCACGCACAACCCGATCACCAGCGGCATCAATGCCTGCGGCGGGATCGACAGCAGGCGCGTGAACAATCCGACCAACGGCAGGTTGAGCACCAGCAGCATCAGGTTCGCGATGTACATCGCCGCGATGACCGTCCAGAACAGCTCCGGCTGGTCGTTGACGAACGTGGGGCCCGGCACGATGCCGTTGAGCAGCAACGCCGCCAGCACCAGGGCCATTGTCGGCGCGAACGGGATGCCCAGCGCCAGCAGCGGGACGAACGCCGCGCCCGCGGCCGCGTTGTTGGCCGCCTCCGGGCCTGCGACGCCGGCCACGGCGCCTTTGCCGAAGTCCTCGGGTCGTTTGGCGATCTTCCGTTCGGCTACGTAGGAGGCGAAGGTGGACAGTACGGCCGCCGGACCGGGCACGAGCCCCAGCAGGAACCCGATCACCGAGCCGCGGACCGCGGCGGGCGCCGCCTCCCGCACCTCCGTCTTGTTGGGCAGCAGCTCTCGCAGCTTCGGCGCCGCGACCGGGTCCGGGCGCCACCGCCTGCCTGCCATGGTCAACGCCTCCGCGATGCCGAAGACACCCATGACCAGGGCGATGAAGCTGAACCCCTGGGCCAGTTCGGTCGAGCCCATGGTGAAGCGCAGGTCGCCACCGGCCGGGTCGATGCCCACCGTGCCGACGGCGAGACCCGCGCAGATCATGACGACCGCCTTCGCGGTCGACCCGGTGGACAGTGCCGCCAGCAGCAACAGGCCCGCGACGCACAGCGCCAGGTACTCGGGCGGCCCGAGCTCCACCGCCACCCCGGACAGCCACGGCGCGAACATCATGAGCCCGAAGATCGCGACGGTGCCGGCCACGAACGACGAGACGGCCGCGATAGTCAGGGCGGGCCCAGCCCTCCCCCGCCTCGTCATGGCGTGCCCGTCGAGCGCGGTGACGACCGACGACGCCTCGCCGGGCACGTTGAGCAGGATCGACGTGGTCGACCCGCCGTAGGTGGAGCCGAAGTAGATGCCGGCGAACAGGATCAGGGAACCCGTCGCACCCAGCTGCGTCGTCATTCCGAGCAGGACGGACATCGCGCCGATCGGTCCGATGCCGGGCAGCACCCCGACCACCGTGCCGAGCACGACACCGACCAGGGCGAGGACGAGGAAGGTGGGGTCCGCGAAGGCCGCGAAACCCGCCCCGAGGTCGTCGAGCACGTCGCTCCTCCCTTCAGACCAGGCCGAGTGTGCCGGCGGGCAGGGGCACGAACAGCCAGTACACGAAGATCAACCAGGTGGCCGCGCCGAACGCGACGCCGAGGATGAGCGCGTTCACCCACCGCGAGACGCCCATGATCCTGGCGATCAGGACCAGGGCGACCGACAGCGTGACGATCATGCCGACCGTCTCCCCCACCGCGGGCACCAGCAGGGCCGCGGCGAGGACGCCCGCGATCCGCGACCAATGGACGTCGCCATCGCTGTCGCCATCGCTGTCGGCGTCGCTGTCGCCATCGCTGTCGCCATCGCTGTCGGCGTCGCTGTCGGCGTCGCTGTCGTCCCCGGTCGGGACCGTCCCTCCGCGACTCCGCACGAGGACGGTGACAGCAGCGGCGACCAGTACGACCGCGACGATGAGCGGGAAGAACCCGGCCCCGGTGTCCCCCAGCGTCCCGAGGCCCTCCCCGAGGGACAGCGCCCCGTACACCAGGCCGAGCACCAGCAGCGTCGCGGCCGCGACGACCTCCCGCGTGTGTCGCATCACCGTCACCTCGGCGGCGCGAGGAGCTTCTCGGCTTCCTCGGACTTGTCGGTCAGCCGGTTCCCGGCGGCTGTGCCGTCCAGCCCGCTGACCACCAGGCCCAGGTCGCGCGCGGCGTCGGCGAACTCGACGCTGTCGACGGCGGCAGCCAGCACCTCCGCCAGCTTCTTCTCGACGTCGGAGGGCAGTCCGGCGGGAGCGACGACCACGTTGTACGCGGCCCAGTCGAGGTCGACGTCCTGCGCGTCGAAGGTCGGGATGTCGGGTGCCAGCTCGACGGGCTCGGGGGCCGCGATCCCCAGCACTCGGAGCTTCCCGGACTTCAGCTGTGCGGTCACGCCGGCCAGCTGCATGACCCCCACGTCGATGTTCCCGCCGAGCAGTGCCGTGGTGGTGGCCTGGTCGCCGTCGAACTTGATGTGCTTGAACGTCGTGTCCGTCAGCTGCTCGAACTTCTGGGCCGGGATGGCGTAGTTCAGTGGCCCGTCGCCCATCGTGACCGCCCCCGGGTTCGCCCTGGCGTCGGCGACCAGGTCGCCGACGTCCTGGTACTGCGAGTCGCCCGGCACCGCGAACAGCACCGGCGAAGTGGTGACCTCGCTGAGCACGGTGATGTTCGCGGGGTCGTAGGAGACCTCCTCGGTGTGCGGGATCAACGTCAGCGGGCCGTCGGGGAGGATGCCGATCGTGTGGCCGTCCGGTTTCGCGGTGAGGACCGCCGTGGTGCCGACGGACCCGGCGCCGCCTTCCTTGTTCACCACCTGGAGACGCTTGCCGAGCTTGCCCTGCTTGTTGATCACGTCGGCCAGCGCGCGGGCCGTGGCGTCGATGGCGCTGCCCGCCGGGTAGGGCACGACGACCTGGACGTCCCGCGCCGGGTAGGCGCCGCCCTGGCCGGGCCTGTTGCATGCGGTCACGAGCAGCGCGATGACCGCGACCAACGCGACGCCCCTCCGGACCGAACGAGCACTCATCGCGTACCTCCTGTGTGCGTGTTTTCCGCCCCGACCGCGGCCGCCGCGATGATCGGGTCGTGCCAGTCGGCGTCGCCGAACGTGTAGGCGTCCCGGTGGAGCCGCTTGAAATACCGGTGCGCGCTGTGCTCCCAGGTGAAGCCGAGCGCGCCGTGGAACTGCACCGTCGCCGCCGCCGTCCGGCGCGCGAGATCGGCGGCACGGCTCTTGACGACCGAGGTCATCAGCGCCACGTCGGCGTTCCCCGTGTCGTGGCTGTGTGCGGTGTACCGGACCGCGTCGGTGATCGTCGTCAGCTCGACGTACAGTTCGGCCAGCTCGTGCTGGATCGCCTGGAAACCGCCGATCGCCCGCCCGAACTGCCTGCGCTGCCGGAGGTGGTCGAGCGTGATCCGCATGGCGGTGCTCGCAGCGCCGACGAGGTCGGCGGCCGCCAGCAGGGTCAGCCGTCCGACGATGCGTTCGAAGACGCCGTCTTGTGTCCAGAGCAGACGTTCGCCGGTCGCGCCGGCCAGGGTGACCCTGGCCGCGTGCGCGGTCCGGTCCACCGGCTCGACGGTCCGCATCGACACCCCGGGCCGGTTGGCGTCCACGACGAACAACCCGACGCCGGTCACCGACACGGCCGCGACCAGCAGCACGTCGGCGTCCTCGGCGTGCTCGACGATGCCCGCGTCTCCGGTCAGCACATCGCCGGTGGCCGTGACGGCGACGCCTGCGCGGTCCCACGATCCACCCGGCGCGCGCAGGGCCGTCGCGCCGACGAGGTCGCCCGCGACCATCGGCGCGAGCCATCGGTGCCGCTGCTCCGCGTCGGCCGACGTCGCGAGCACGTCGCACGCGGCGATGGCCGACCCGACGCGGGCCGGCGCCAGCTCAGCGCCCAGCGCCTCGACGACCACGGCGAGGTCGAGCAGGCCGAGCCCGAGCCCGCCGTCGGCAACGGGCGCGGTCACGCCGAGCCAGCCGAGGTCGGCGGCCGCGCGGAGCAGTCCGGAGTCCATCGCCGCCGACTGTCCGTCCACAGAGGCGTGGACGCGCGTCGTGCCGAGGTGCGCGGCCAGCCGTCGCCGTACCGTCGCACCCATCGCCACCTGCTCGTCAGTGAGCCCGAAGTCCATGTGCACCGATCCACTTCCCGTGAAGTGCTCCACAGTCCACCGAACGCGACGGAGTACGTCAAAGACGTGAACCCAACCTGACCCATTGCGAAACGCAATGAGTCATTCATTGGCTCCCGCAATGGGTCACTGTTCGTTTTGCTCTTTGACGCACTACGACGGTCGCACTCACGATGGCCGCATGGATCTCCGATACTCGTCGGCGGCCGAGAAGTTCCGGCGGGAGATCCGCCGCTGGCTGGCCGGGTCGGTACCCAGAGCGTGGCGCAGGCCGTGCTTCTGGCTCGACCGGGACGGCACCGACCAGTCCCTGGAACTGCGGCGCGCGTGGGAGAAGGACCGCTTCGCCAACGGCTTCGCCGGTGTCGACTGGCCGCGGGAGTCCGGCGGCCGCGGCGGCGACCACGAGATCCGCGCGGTGCACGACGAGGAGATGGCGCTGGCCAGGGCACCGATCGGCCCGTTCCTCGGGCTGACCTACCTCGGCACCACCCTCCTGGGCCCGACACTGCTGCGGTACGGCTCCGAGAACCAGAAGCGCGAGCTCCTACCGGGGATCCTGTCCGGTGAGACGCTCTGGTGCCAGGGGTTCTCCGAGCCGGGGAGCGGGAGCGACCTCGCGAGCGTGTCGACCTCGGCCCGCCGCGACGGCGACGCCTTCGTCGTGTCCGGCGAGAAGACCTGGACCTCGATGGCACGGTTCGGCGACGCGATGTTCGCCCTGGTCCGCACCGACCCCGAGGCCGAACGACAGCGAGGGCTCACCTTCCTGCTCATTGACATGAGGCTGCCGGGGGTCACTGTCCGGCCGATTCGCCAGATGTCCGGTTCGCACGAGTTCGGGCAGGAGTTCCTCGACGAGGTCCGCGTGCCCGTCGCGGGCAACGTGGTCGGCGACGTCGGCGACGGCTGGGCAGTGGCGAAGTACCTGCTCGCCGTGGAGCGGAACGCGTCACCGATCAGCCAGTACTTCGAGTTCCGCCAGGAGCTCGACGACGTGATCGCCGTGGCGCGCCGCACCCGCAAGGACGGCCGCCCGGCCATCGAGCAGCCCGCGCTCCGGACGCGGATCGCCCGCTGCCGGGCCGACCTGGAGCTGCTCCGCGTGCGTGGCTACGACGCGATGACCCGCGTCGGGCGGGGCGAGGACCTCGGCGCTTACGCGTCGGTCACCAAGCTGCTGTGGTCGCGGACCAGGCTGGCGATCGCCGACCTGGGCGCCGACGTCCTCGGCGTCGACGGCCAGCTGAGCGCGGAGGGCGGTGTCGGTCACCTTCGCTGGCGCCACCTCCACGTGCGCGGCCAGCGGATCGCGGGCGGCACGGCACAGATCCAGCGCACGATCATCGCGCGTGAGCTGCTGGGACTGCCCCGATGAGCGAGCTAGCGAGCGATGCGACGGCACCGGGCAGCACCGTCCTGTTCACCCTCGACGGCGGTGTCGGCACGGTGACCCTCAACCGGCCCGCGCGCCGCAACGCGATCTCCTGGCGGCTCGTGGAGGACCTGCTCGACGTGCTCGACCGCGCTGCCTCGGCGGCTGGTCTGCGTGTCCTCGTCGTCACCGGCGCCGGAACCGACTTCTGCGTTGGCGCGGACCTCGCCCGGGTCGGTTCGGACGACGTCCAGGACCAGGAGACCCGCACGCTGCGGGGCCGGTCGGTGGCGGACGACCGCGAACGGCTGGCCCGCGCGTCGACCGCGGTGGCGACGCTGGCGTCGTTCCCGGCGCCGACGATCGCCGCCGTGGACGGCGCGTGTGCCGGGGCCGGGTTGTCCCTGGCGCTGGCCGCCGACTTCCGGATCGCGGCGGAGCGCGCGGTGTTCAACACGGCGTTCGTCAGCGCCGGGGTGTCCGGTGACCTCGGCAGTGCGTGGCTGCTGACGCGCGCCGTCGGTGGTGCTCGCGCGCGGGCGCTGCTCCTCGACCCCGGACGGATCACCGCAGCCGACGCGGCGCGGCTCGGGCTCGTCACCGAGACCGCGGCGGACCTGCCCGCCCGGGTCGGCGAGCTGGCCGGGAAGCTGGCCGCGCAGGCGCCCAGGGCGATGCGGTACGCGAAGCAGAACCTGGACGACGCGGCATCGGCCTCGCTGCCCGACTACCTTCTGCGCGAGGTGCCGCGCATGGTCGACTCCGCCCGCAGCGGCGACGCCCGGCGGGCGGCCCAGGCGTTCCTGGAGAAGCGCCGACCGGTGTTCACGGGAGAGTAGGAGCAGCATGACCAGCCCCCTCGCGGGTGTCCGCGTCGTCGAGTTCGGCCACTACATCGCCGCGCCCGCGGCTACGCAGCTGCTGGCCGATCTCGGCGCCGAGGTCATCAAGGTCGAACCGCCGTCGGGCGACCAGGCCCGCGGCATCGGCGCCTACGGGGAGGGCATCGTCCTCGCCTACAACCGCGGCAAGCGCTCGGTGGTGCTGGACCTCAAGGACGGGGACGACCGGGACACGGCGAGGAAGCTGGTCGCGGAGGCGGACGTCGTCGTGCAGAACCTGCGGGCGGGCGCCCTGGCCGGCCTCGGCCTCGGTCCCGAGGACCTGCGGGCAGCCCACCCCGGGCTCGTCTACGTCTCGGTGAGCGGCTTCCCCTCGAACGGGCCGTCGGCCCACCGCGCGGGCCTGGACATCGCGGGCCAGGCCGAGAGCGGGCTGATGTCGGTCAACGGCGAGCACGACGGCGACCCCCTGCGGGTCGGGTTCCCGATCGCCGACGTCGCCGCCAGCTACGCGGTGGTCCAGGCGGTCCTCGCCGCCCTCCTGCGCCGCGAACGCACCGGTGAGGGCGGGGTCGCCGAGGTGTCGCTGCTGGACGCGGCGATCCACCTGCAGTCGGCGATGTGGGGCGAGTGGCACGTGTCCGGTCAGGAGCCACGACGCAAGGGGAACGGCCAGGCGACCGTGGCCCCGGCGGCCGACCTCGTGCGCACCGCCGACGGCGCCATCGTGCTGTCCGCCTACACCGCGGCGCACTTCGGCCGGCTGTGCAGGCTCATCGACAAGGAATGGATGCTCGCCGACCCCCGGTTCGCCGGGAATCCCGCCCGGGTCGCGCACCGCGCGGCGCTGCTGGCGGAGATCGCGCCGACCTTCGCCGTGCTGGGCACGGCGGAGTGCATCGAGCTGCTGGCCGGGCACGGCATCGTCGCGGCGGCGGTGCGGACCTACCGCGACGTGGCCGAGGCGGCGGACGTGCGCGCCAGTGGCGTCCTGACCACCGGCATCGGCCCGGACGGCGACCGCTACCTCGTGCCGTCCCTGCCGTTCACCCTCGAGGGCGTGGCGCCCGCCGCGGACCGTGTGGTCCCCCGACCCGGTGCCGACAGGCCCGTGTGGACTTGACCGCTCCCGAACGCCGAGCCTTGGATCGGCACATGAACGTCCGCGAGATCGAGTGCTTCCTCGCCGTCGTCGACCAGGGCAGCATCACCCGGGCCGCGTCCGCGCTCTACCTGGCGCAGCCGTCCCTGTCGCAGATCATCCGCCGCCTGGAGACGGACCTCGGGGTCGAGCTGTTCCGCCGGGTCGGGCGCGGGCTGGTGCTGGCCCCGGCCGGTGAGGCACTCGTCGGGCCGGCCCGGCAGATCCTCCGCGACCTCCAGCACGCCCGCCAGGTCGCCGAGGGCTACCGGGGGCTGCAGCGCGGCCGGGTCGACGTGGCCATCTCCCCCACCCTCACGTCGAACTTCCTGGCCGCCTGGGTGGGGCACTTCCGCCGCACGCACCCCGGCCTCACGGTCCGGCTGACCCAGCACAGCGGCGACTCCGACGAGATCGCGATGCTCATCCGTTCCGGCGAGGCCGAGCTCGCGTACACCGTCAACCCCATGTCCCGTCAGGGCATCGAGTGTGTCCACATCGGCGACGGCGAGGTGGTGCTGGCGCTGCCACCGGGGTGGCGCACCGATTTTCCCGACCCCGTGCCGGTCTCCCTGCTGGACGGCCTGCCGATGATCGTCGACCGCGGGTTCGGGCGCGCCTACCTCGACTCCCTGCGCGACACGAGCGCGATCGAGCCCGTCGTGGTCGTCGACACCAGCGAACCGGCTGGCCTGGTGCCCTTGATCATCGCCGGCGCGGGTGCGGCCCTGCTCCCCATGCGCCAGGCGCTCGACGCCCGGCGGCGGGGTGCGAGCCTGCGGCTGCTGGAGCCGTTGACCTTGCGGCCGATCTACGCCATCACCCCCACCACCCCGCTGTCCGTGCCGGCACGCAGGTTCCTCGAACTCAGCAGGGAGAACCTGGACCGCTGGCACCAGGCCGTGACGAGCCGCACCGAACGGGGCATGTCCCTGCTGGAGGCGGCCATCGCCGCCGACGACGCGATCGAAGCCGCCTACCGGCGCCTGACGGAAACCGCGTACCAACCCGCCACCGACGCGGGATGACCGTGCTCGGGACCCGTACCCCTCAGCCGCGGGTCTGCGTGACCAGGGTGGCGGCGGCCGCCGCGAGCATCGAGGTGTCGTTGCCCAGCACCAGGAACCCGAAGCCGCGGGCAGCGAGCTCGCGCGCACGGCCCGGATCGGCACCGAGGGCGAACCGACACGGTTTGCGTGCCTTCGACGCGGTGGCGAGGGTGCGGCGCTCGATCGACTTCGCGTCGAAGGCGGGCCTGATCGACGGACCGGTCGAGGTGGACAAGATCCTCGACACCAGGCTGCTGCCGGAGATCAACGACTTCTCCCGCGAGGCCAGGGAGTAGGCGAACCTGATGACCGGACGCCCGCGAGGCCGACCTGGGGTGGCCTCCGGCAACGGCAAGGGCCAGATCTTCGTGAAGGGCGAGGTCATCAAGATCGTGCCGGAGCACCAGATCGTGGAGACCCTGATCGAGGAGGCCATGCGCATCGCCGAGGCGGCGGGTGAGACCGCTTCGGGCGGCAGCCCGGTGGACACGGTCTCCTGACCAGCACGGGTTAGCCGCTTGTTAGCGGCGCTCGACAGAATCCGACCACTGTTCGATCGTGGGAGGTTCTAGTGGATCGATTGCGTTGGTTGTTCGGTGCGTTGGTCGTGCTGTTCGCGGTGCTCGTGCCGACGGGGTCGGCCTCGGCGAGCGAGGCTCCGGCCGCTCAGATGGGGCCGGTCGCCGCGGAGTCGGGCTTCGTGCTGCTGACGGGGTTCTACTGTCCGGGCGCCACCGCGCCTGGGTCGCCCTGTATGCCGTGCCGTCCGGACGTCGGTTCGGCGTCGTGCCCGATGGCGTACAAGACGCCGTCGGAAGGTGGATCGCTGTACATCCAGATCACCAATCACGCGAACTTCGGCGAGCACTGCTACGTCGCCGTCGCGCGTGGTGGCAGGGTGGGCGACGAGTGGATCAACCAGGGCGACAATTCCAACCACTACGCGGGCACCGTGAACATCGGCGACGCCTATCAAGCTCGTTGCCAGCGCCGGGCCGCCACGGGCGACGCGGGCATCGGTGGCTACCTGTGGGTGGAGACCGTCTAGCCGTTCACAGCTGGGACGCGGGGTTCGTGGAACTCGCGGACCCCGCGTGCCGCTGGCGGACCACCTCGAACCGCCGCAGGGCGGCCGTCTCGAACTCACGTGTCTCCAGCGCCCGCAGGTTCACCCAGTTGTCCAGCGTCGGGAAGAACGGCGTGCCGCCGCCCACAGCAGCGGGTAGGTGATCAGCCAGTAGGCCGACTGACTGACTGCCACGGGAAGGGATAGCCGATCCGCCCGGGTTGTCGTCGTTCCCGAACTCGAACCCGCACTGGTCGCACACCTCGTAGGAGGGCATGCCGAGGAAGTCCTCGTAGGGCGGGCGAATCGCCAACCCTGCCGGCGGCGGCCAGGTTTCGTACGGCGGCGCCGTCAGTTTGTCGTATCCGCAGACCGGACACCGATAGGTGGTCATTGTTTGGTCAGCAGGGTAACGAGGTCGAAGGTGCCGTCACCGTTGTCTCGGATTCGAATTCCGAACTGGAACGTCCCACTGCCGTCCGCCTTCGGGAAGGTGCCCACGATGTCCTCGATGTTGTTCAGGGTGGCGGTGGCCGGTCGACCGGCCAGGTCCTGAATGTACCGACCCACTGGTCCGGGTTGCCGGCCGGATCGATCTGCTTCAACGCCTTCGTCCCGTAGCCGCGTTCCGCCCCGCCTCCAACACCACCCACGCCGCGAAACCTGGTGGTGCCCAACCTGCCAAGCGTAAGAGCTGCCACCTTCACGAGCAGAGCTCAGCCACCCATGCGAGCCCACGAAGTCAGCCATCCGGCGTACCTCCCTGGCGGTGGATCACGTGAGTCCATCTGGTCGTCGCAGCGGCAGCGGCGCTTGTGTTCGTCTCTGGTCATGCGGCGGCGAGAATGATGCCGCTGAAGGCCCGGCGTCCAGGACAGGTGCGGATCGCGCCGATCAACACCGTTCGGATCTCGTCAGATCAGGACCAGAAAGAGCCAACCTGCCAGAAACAGCACCGGGAGTGCGGTAGCGATTTCGGCTGGTCGGCTCAGGAGTCGTTTCAGTTTGGTCTGACGCGGCAGGAGATCACCCTGGTATGACTCGAAAGGGTTCACCAACTGATCGATCTCGGCGGTGTTGCGGCGCCATCTGTCCTCCCATCGCAGCGACGCGCGGGCCACCAGGAACCAGATCATTGAGGTACCGGCGCCGACTCCACTGAAGATCCACACGGCATTGTCGCCTCTGTCAGACAGTCCGTTCACCACCGCCAGCAGCGCCACCTGAACCAGGAGAAACACCGACGTCCTCGTCCAATACAGCAGCACGTCCTGCCGGTAGTGCTGGGCGACGATCTCATAGACCTTGAGCAGGCGCGCCTCTGATTCCGGCGAATACTCAATACGAACGTTCGACATCAAACCTCCACAGGCTTGAGATGAGTCATCGACCACGCGATGACAGGCACCTGAGGTGCCGGCCGCCTTGTGTGACCTTCTTGGGCACGAACAGTTCTACAACACCCACCGGGTCCCACACCAAGCCATCGCCAACGCCCAGCCATCCCGCCATGTCGCCAGAAGTTGTGGGCCCGCGGCGAGGTACTCGGCCACGCCGAACCGGTCCACATGTTCCAGCGCCTCGGTGAGCCGCGGATCGCCGCTCTCCATTCGCCGGACGACCCGCACCTCGTCACCGCTCCACATACGGGGGAGATCGATCCGCGTCGCGAGCCGAAGGACGTCCCAGCCCTGCCGGACTGTCTCGCGGCTGCGGATCGCGTCGGGAACCGCCAACGAACCGCCGCAGAAGTAGGCGTACTCCTCCGAACGCATGGTCGCGACGACGCTGCGCCGTGGCAATGCCAGAACGCCGGCGATGCCGGCGCCGGTGAAGCCGTTCTCACCCAGGAACCGCTCGATGTCATCGAGCCACAGCACGGTGCCGGCAGACTCGAGCATCGCGTCCAGGGCCGCCTTCGCGGTGTCGCGGCTGCCGGGAGCGACCAGCTTTCC
>Ga0272482_10000375_pt1 | contig 13884 bp, 15 predicted proteins | sample RVTome_8_FD_192427 | JGI IMG/M metagenome (GOLD analysis project Ga0272482, IMG submission 192427) | Soil microbial communities from uranium-contaminated site in the Upper Colorado River Basin, Wyoming, United States - RVT160D0 (version 2) ...
CCTTTGGGTCGGTTGAGGTTGACCAGCCGCAGGATCCCGGCGATCAGCACGATGATCCCGGTGGCCAGCCACGAGTACGGATCCAACCGCGCCTCGAACGGCAACAACCGCCGCCGCACGATCTCCGCGACGGGTGCGGACGCCTGCGGTCGATCCCGATGGTCCTTGATCTCGCGGTCGGGATACACCACGAGATCGCGGAAAGTCGCGCTCACTCGGGTATCTGCACGGTGGCGGCGACCGTGGCCAGCTGCTGGATCGTGAATGGCACTTGCCAGCTGGGATGCCAGTCGACGATCAGGAAGCCATCCGCGAGGAATCGCGTCGCCGTGCTCCCCTTGGCCGTGGTGGTCGCCCGGATCGGCACGCCATCGATGGTGATCACCTGGCAATTGGCGTCACCGTCGGGGTTGTAGGCGTCGAGGCGTGCGGTCACCGCCGCCGCGCACAGGTCGCCCGAGGGCGCCGCCGCGCCGTCCTTGACCACGGTGGCCGACAGCATGCCCTGCCCCTTGCCGGTCGACACGACCAGCTGCGTGCGCGAGGCGTAGGAATCGGCCGAGGTCCAGGTGTCGGTGCCATGGGTGCCGAACGCGGGCTGGCTGCGATAACCGGCGGGCAACGCCTCCGCCAGCAGCTGGGCGAAGCGGGCGGTGTCGGGTCCGGTCTTCTCCCAATCCGGCGCCGGCGACAGGCTCGGGCTGGCGACGGAGGTCAGCAGCACGGCCGGCCGGGGGGTCCCGGGCGCGCCGTCGAGTGTCCCCGCCGCGGCCGTAATGGCGACGATCGCCGCGGCGACGAGGCCACCCATCGTGACCGTGATGCGGGCCTGTCGGCGCGCGGAACGCTGGGCGATGGTCAGCACGCGCTCGCTGTCGCGCATTGGTGGTGCCGGCCTCTCGAGGATCCGGTCACAGATGTCCTTCACGTCGTTCATCGCATGCTCTCTTCGATGCTGTCGCAGTCCACCCGCGTGTCATTGAGCAGCTCCCGCAGCTGAGCCAGCCCGCGGGCGGTCTGGCTCTTGACGGTGCCGGTGGTGGTGTTCATGGCGTCGGCGACCTGATCGACGGACATGTCCGCCCAGAACCGCAGCACGAGGACCGCCCGTCGCCGTCGCGGGAGCCGCATGAGCGCGGCGTGCAGGCGCGACTCCGTGGCGTCGTCGTCGCTGGTCGCCACGTCGAGCGCGGCGCTGCCCGGCTCGGTCGGATACTCGCGTCGCCACGGGTGCCGGCGCTCGTCGAGGAAGGCGCGTAGCAGAACCTTCCGGGCGTACTGGTCGAGGGTGTCGCGCCGGTCGATGCGCCGCCAGGCGCGGTAGAGCTTGGTGAACGCGATCTGGGTGAGGTCCTCGGCCAGGTGCCAGTCTCCGCACAGGAGATACGCGGTATTGCGCAGGTGAGCGCCGCGAGCCCGGTAGAAAGCGACGAAATCGCCCTCTATCGCGCGCCTGCTGCCCCACCCCGGCAATCCCATTGGATCGACGCGCCCCTCTCTGCTGAGACGTCCGGCTCCACACAGCAGGTAAGACACGCAGGCGAACCGCGGCCAGGTTGTCTCGACACCAGGAAACTAGTGTGACCCACGGCACATTCTCCGCGTGGCGCCCGGGAGCTAGCGCCATACGCCGATCGTGGCGTTCAGGCGGCGGCAGATGACCGCACCGGCCTGTACCTCGCAGTCGCCGGTGACTCCCCCGACCAGGCCGAAGAAGTGCGCCGCGCCCGTGGCCGGGTCGAGGTGGGCCAGCCAGGCGCGCGAGGTGGCTAGGTCGGTGCGCATCCCGACCAGCCCGCCACCGGAGGCGGGCGGTGAGATGAGGGTCCAGACGCCGAGATGTCTCACCGGATGGCCGGTCTCCGGATCGAGCAGGGCCAGGTCGGTGAGCCCGTCCCGAAGGCGGAGCGCGGCCAGGAGGTGTTCGCCGGATCGGCTGATGGAGGTGCGGGTCGGGTCGGACCACCGCGTCCGGCCGGTGGCGGGGTCGAGTACCCGCACGCCGCCGAGGTGAGAGATGACGCAGAGCGCCCGGCCGCAGTCCGGGACGACGTACTCCGTCGCCAGGTCGATCGCGGCCGTCCATCGCCGGTCGAGGCGGCTCAGGTCGTATGCGGTGACCATCGATTCCTGGCGCACCAGCATCAGGTCGCCGGCGAACTGTACGTAGCTCGCCGGCACCGACGGTGGCCGTGGCGGCAGGAGGTCGGCGGCCGCCAGCACCCGCCCGTCCTCGGCGTCGCGCACCTCGACCCGCCCCGCGGGCAGCAGCGTGACCACGTGGGTGAGGGCCTGGCCGGTGTACCGGTAGGAGAGCCATCCCCCGTTCGGCACCCGGTAGGACCAGCGGACTTCGCCGGTCACCGGGTCGACGGCCTCCAAGGTTTCCTGACCGGTGCTGGCGGTGGGCGAGCCGTCCGGCGACGTCCACAGCAGCACGTGACCCCGGACCGGCGTGACACCCTCGAAGAGCGCCCGGCGCCGCCACGCGATCTGGCCGGTGGCCTCCCGGATCGAGACGCTCTCGACCTGCCGCAGCAGCTCCGGCTGAGTGCTGATGAGCATCTGCCCGCCCGCGGCACCGACTCCGACCAGCGCGCCGGACAGCGGCAACGGCGCCTGCCACAGCCGGTGGGGGTCCGGGAGGGCGTACGCGGTGATGGTCCGCGGCCCGGCTCCCTCCACCCGATCGGAGGTGACCACGTAAAACTGCTCACCCACCGCGAACGTGTTGTCGCCCAGCCGCGCCGGGATGGTCGCCTCGATCAGTGCCGCCGGCGCGGGCACGGACGGCCCCAGCGTGGCGGCGATCGCGACCAGCCCGGCGAGCGCCCAGGTCAACCGCCACCGGACGGGCACGGGCGGCGGCTCGGGCACGGGCCGCTCGGCCCCGTGCCGCATCTCGCCGAGATCGATGACGCCGGTGACCGCCAGGGCGACCACAGTCAGGCCTTCGCGATCTCCTGGTCGGGGACCAGCTTCCCGGCCTGCACCTTGAACGCCCAGACGATGACCTGGGTGGGGTCGAGCTCGCCGGTGCTCTCGAACTTGTACGTCACACCGGTGGCCGGACCCGCCTTGTTGTAGGCCTTGATCCAGGACAGCATGTCGGCGCGGGTCGCCTTGCCGTCCTTGAGGCCCTCGAGCACGATCTTGGTGATGTCGTACGACACGTCCGCGTAGGTGCCCGGCTCGGCGTTGTCGAACGCGGCCTTGTAGTCGGTCACGAACGTGCCCTTGGCCGCCGTCGCCGGCGCGCACGGGCACGTCGTGATCGTGCCCTCGGCCGCGGCCTGGCCCGCCACCGAGATGAAGTTGGCGTCCTTCACACCGTCACCGGCGATCATGGTGCCGGTCCAGCCGGCGCCCTTGAGCTGCTTGAGCAGCAGACCGGCCTCGGTGTAGTAACCGCCGAAGAACAGCGCGGTGGCGCCGGAGTTACGGATCTTGGTGACGACGGCGGAGAAGTTGGTCTGCTTGACCTGGACCTTGTCCTCGCCGACCGGCGTGCCGATGACCTTCTTGACCTCGTCGGCAAGACCGGCGCCGTACGCCGACTGGTCGTCGACGACGTAGACCTTGTCGGCCTTCAGCACGTTCTTGATGTACCGACCGGCGGCCGGGCCCTGCGAGGTGTCGTTGCCCACGCCGCGGTGAAACACGCTCCAGCCCTTGGTGCTCAGGCTCGGACGGGTCGCCGACGGCGTGATGGAGGGCAGACCGCCGGACTGGAGGATCGGGTCCGCGACCTCGGATTCACCGGAGAACGCCGGGCCGATGATCGCGATTACCTTCTGGTCGCCGACGGCCTGCGTCGCCAAGGCGGGGGCCTTGGCCGGGTCGCCCTGCGAGTCGTACTCGACGATCTCGGCGGTGCAGTCGGCGTTGTCCTTGTTGTACTGGTCAATGGCGAGCTTGGCGCCATTGCGGATGTGGATGCCCAAGCCGGCCGCGTCACCGGTGAGCGGGCCGAAGAAGCCGATCCTCATGCCACACGCGGCATCCTTGCCGCTGTCATCGCCGTCGTCTTCGCCGGCCTGACACGCGGCCCCGCTAAGTACGAGCGCGGCGATGGCGATGCCACCGAGCGCCCGCGCGAGCTTCTGCCTCACGGCTCGAACCCTCCCATCTGGGCATACTTGGCACCCCGTGTCGCGGAGCGGGCCATCGGCCATCGAATTCAGGGTTGGTGGCAAGGCACTGTGCGTGCAAGCCTTTCAAGTGCGGCTGAAACGTGGCGCGGGCACGCGATGGGGGGTGCGCAGATGATGCGGCTTCGGTTCGACGTGGCGGATCTCGCCAAGACGGCGTTCGCGCCTCCGGGTCCGTACTGCGAGCTGGCGGTGAGTGCGCAGCTGCTCCAGCAGACCGCGAGTCCGTTTCGGCGGCTCTGGCTCGCCCGGCGATCCCGCCTCGCGCCTCCGGCGCGCCAGCTGCTCGACATCGTGCCGGCGCACGGCAGCGTCCCTGAGTTTCTCTGCCCGGAGGCGTCCAGCTGCCTGGACGAGGCGCTCGACCGGGTGCGATCTACGCCCGCGGCACGCATCCAGGCGGAGCTTGGTGAGCTGCCGTGGCCGTCCCCGCCCTCGCCCTGGGTCCGTGATCTGGCCCGCGGCCGCGTCCACGCGTTGGCGGAGCTGGGCGCGGCCATGCACGCCTACTACGACGACGTCATGGCGCCACTGTGGCCCGGCGTCGAGCGCGCCGTCTCAGCCGAGCTCCACCATCGCGCGTGGCAGGTGGCGAGCCAGGGCATAGCGGCGACGCTAAATACGCTTCATCCGCGGATCCGGTGGCGGGAGGGCGTGCTCGAGATCAACACACCGATCGACGGCGACATCGACCTCGGCGGGAGAGGACTTCGCCTGATGCCGTCGATCTGGTCCCGGCCAGGCGTCGCTCTCGGATGGACAAAGCCAACCCTCTGCTACCCGCTCCCATCCCCGCACTGGGACCGGCGAGGTCTTCTGCGCGACGATCATGACGACGCGCTGGACGACGTGCTGGGAGCCACCCGCGCCAGGATCCTGCGCGCGTTGCTCGCCGAGCACACCACGAGCGGCCTCGCACGTGCGCTGGGCATCAGCACCGCCTCCGCGTCCATGCACGCCGCGACCCTTCGTGACGCGGGGCTGGTGAGCAGCCGCCGCGACGGCCGTGCGGTGCAGCACGTCGTGACCGCACTCGGCCAGCAGCTGCTCACGGCCGCAGGGTGACGCTGTGCCATGGGCGAGGCCCATCGGCGGCCGAGATAGACGCTAGATGCAGTTTCCACAGTGGTAGGTGATCGGCAAGACGTCACCGGACTCGAGCTGACCGGTCACGGGGATGGACCGGACGCGTTGGTCGTCCACCGGCAGGGGAGTGACCACCGGCACCTTGCCCGGGTCTGGCCGGTCGACGGCGACGCAGGCGAGGCGGTCGTCCCGGCTGCGGATGAGGCAGATGGCGGTGAGCTGGCCGAACTGCCTTTCCAGCCCGTCGTGCACCTCGCTCGCGAGGTGGCTCGCGACGGCGAAGTCGGTCTTGCCGATCAGTGACGCGTAGTCCTTCAGCCCCGTGCCGATGCTGTCGTCGATCGGCAGCAGCGCCGACTGGGTGTAGTAGTGCACGAAGCCGAACTTGCTGCCCAGCGGGGACGTCAGGCACGGCCGGATCCAGCCGCTGAGCGTGACCAGCGGCTGGTTGTCGTCGTCGAGCGTGCCGGCATAGCCGGTGAACGCGCCCGTGGCGCAGGTCGCGGCGTAGTAGGGGACGGTGTGCGTCGCCGCGGCCGGGGTCGCGGTCGGCAGCAGCAGCGCCGCCAGTGCGGTGACGGCGGCGAGCAGGCGCGCGCTCCGCCTCCGGCGCATCCGATCGGCGTCGGCGGACCGTCCCCAATGGACAAAAGACGATTTCGGCCGTCCCACGATCACCGAATCCCGTGAACGATGCATTTAACCCCCTCGGTGTCATGCGGTCGGCCAAGGCCATCGTCCAGCTACGGAGTGGTTGTGTGGGGGTGCCGCGTGCCGGTGTGCGAAACCTGGCAACGCGGGCATGCACAATCACGCAGCAGCGCCGGCGATCACTCGTGCGCGACCGCTTGCCGCCCGTGCAGCGAAGCTCGGTCGGCCGCGGCCCGGCCCGAGGCCCAGCCCGCCCGGTTGCTGACCGCCGTCGCATGCTGTGTCAGGTCGGGAAACTGCCTCTCGAAGGCAACACGCACCTCGTCGTCACGAGCGGCGAGCACGGGCAGCAACTGGGCGGCGTCGGCCGAAGCGGTCATCTCCCGGTCCACCCCCTCGGTGGCGGAGCTGAGCCGCTCGCCGATCCGCGACGCGTACGCCGTCAGGAATGACTGCCTGAATGAGCGGGTCGTGTTGCGCCCGTACTTGTCGATGCTCGGCTTGGCCTGCGTCATCGCCCTCGTCGCCTGTACGAGCAGCGACGTGAACAGCAGCTCGGTCGACTCCAGGTCGGCGGGGAAGCCGACGATGGTGGTGAAGCCGAACCGCTTCATCCACACCGCCCGGCAGCTGTTGGCCTCCGCGACGACCTGCAGCAGCAGTGTCTTCGGTGCCTCGTACGGATTGTCGATGCTCACCCGGCGGGTCGCTGGCTGGTCGCGTTCGCCCGTCTTCGCGACGAGCAGGGTGTGATCGATGCGATGGCGGGCCATCAGCTCCTGTGCCTTCGCGGTGAAGGCATCGGCCTCTTCCGGGAAGTCGGTGGACTCCGCCTTGGCCAGCAATGCCCGCACCCGAGTGATCAACCGCTGATCGAGGTTGGCGGGCTGCGTCACCGCGGCGGAGACGGCGGTGCCCGGCATGGGGCCGACCGGTGGGATCGGCGGCAGCGTCGCGAGCAGATGAAGCACTTCGATCGTGGTGGCGATCATCTGCGCGCGGTCGATGCCCTCCCGTTCGCCCCGGGCGGCCACGTAGAGATCGTCGTGCTCCCACCACACCTGCGCGTCAAGGGCGGTCAGCTGCGACTGCCACCGCTGATCGACGGCTGCCCTGGCATAGCTGCGCATCTGCGCCGCGATGGCGTCGACCACCAGCCGGCCGTGCTGCGTGGTGTACTCGCGGCGGGCCACCCGCGCCAGCTCGGCCGGCTGCCAACCGCGCCGCCACGCGTGCTCGACCTCGCGAAGCAGCGAGGCCAGCAAGGCGCGGTTGACCACCTGGATGCCGGTAGCACCGCCGGGGCCGGTGGTCAGCAGGACGTGGCAGCGGTCGAGCTCGGCGGTCTTGCCGCGGTCTCGCGCTTGGACCGCCTGTGCGATGACCTCTTCGGCGATCCGGCGCTGGGACGGGACGTGTGGCACGCCGAAAAGGCTCAAAGGATCGTCGTCAGGATCAGATTTTCCGGTGAACCTTCGACGCTGAGCCGCATCCGCGGCCTTCCGCTTGGCCTTGTGCCGTTCACGGCTGTTCTTGCCCATCGGCCTCTGTCCCGACTCGACGACAGGAAACCAGAAGACGTTACCAACCGGACCCGTGCACCCGTGCTCCCTACGACTGGTGTGGCTCAGAAACCGACGACCTGTCGGATCAGCACCAGGTGGATGCGACCCGGCATATCGCCGTAGATCTCCAACGTCTTGTTGAGGCGGCTGTTCTGGCCATAGGCCTCCCGCGCCCGTAGGTCCTCCAGAGGCAGGCTGTGCTCGCGCACGCGGCGGCGCGCGGTCTCCAGGTCGGGCACCACCTTCTGCAGGCCGGCCACCAGCACCACGTTTTCCGCGCCCCACGCCACGGTCGCGAACTGGCTGCCAGACGCGGAGCCGATCAGCAGCTCGCCGTCTTGAGTGATGGCGTGCACGCTGCCGAGCGCGTAGTCCGGCGCGGCGGCGAGTTCCTTCATCTGGCGGCTCGCGAAGTTTTTGCGCGGAGACCTTGAGGCGGACCGACTCGTACGGCCCGTCGGCGGCGTCGATCTCAGCCGAGATGCCGGCCTCGTCCAGCGTGATCGAGGTGTTTCTCCAGACCCTGGCGCCGTGCGGGATGCGGGCCAGCACTGTCTTACGCGCGGCCGCGAGATCGTCCACGACCTCCACGCCAAACCCGCGCGCCTCCAGCGCAGCCACGGTCGCGGTGACGGTCCGCTCGTCAGGCAGGACATCGAACTGGGACATAGCAGCACTCGCTTCCTCGAATGAAGCGGACTTTACCCCGCTTACGAAAACGGACTCTACCCCGTTTGCGCGGTGAGGCAAGGGGTCGTGAGCTACACCACGGCGGTTAGGGTGGGCGCGTGAGCAGAGAGCGTGCCGACGCCACCCGAAATCGGGCGGTGCTGGTCGCGACCGCGCGCGAGATGCTGGCCGAGGCCGGCATCGACAAACTCACCATGGACGCGCTGGCTGAGCGGTCCGGCCTCGGGAAGGGCACGGTCTTCCGGCGGTTCGGCACCCGCGCCGGTATCTTCCAGGCGCTGCTCGACGAGAGCGAGCGGGCCTTCCAGGAACGCGTGATCTCCGGCCCGCCGCCACTTGGCCCCGGCGCCGAGCCGCTAGACCGTCTGGTCGAGTTTGGACGCGCGCGCATCCGGTTCCTGCTGGAAAATCGCAAGATCGCCCGTGCCGCACTGGATGGCCGCACACCGCTCCCGTTGGGTCCGCCGGCCGCGATGACCCAGATGCACATCCGGGTGCTGCTGAGGCAGATGTCGCTCAGCGCGGGCGACCTCGACGTCCTCGCGATGCAGCTGACCGCGGCGCTGGACGTGCCGCTGCTGCTCTATCTGCCGCTGGACGGCACCGGGCCGCCAGAGGAGGCCACCGAGGACCGCCTCTCCCGAGGCTGGGAGGACCTCATCCGGCGGGTGTGCCGCTGAGCCGGTGTGACCGCGCTAGCGCACGCGGACGGGCAAGGTCGCCAGCCCACGGAAGACCGGGAATGGAAGCCAGCTCAACTCCTCGGGAGCGCACGCGAGGCGCACATTGGGGAACCGCCGCAGCAGCGCGCCGATCGCGACGGAACCCTCCATCCGGGCGAGCGGTGCGCCCAGACAGCGGTGCAGACCGTGCCCGAAAGCCAAATGCCGGTCGTCGCCGCGGGTGATTTCCAACTGGTCGGCTTGGGCGAACCGGCGTGGGTCACGGTTGGCCGCCGCGATTCCGACGATCACGATGCTTCCAGCCGGAACGACCGTGTCGCCGATGCTGAGATCCTCCACGGCGTAGCTCGGCGAGGAACGTGCGGTGGGGCCGTCGTAGCGCAGGAGTTCCTCGATCGCGCCGGGCAGCAGCTCCGGCCGTTCACGCAGCACGGCAAGCTGGTCTGGATGCCGGAGCAGGGCAGCCATGCCGTTGCCGATGAGGTTGGTCGTCGGTTCGTGTCCGGCGAATAGCAGCTGGTGCGTGAGGGCGACCAACTCCGCCTCGGTGAGCTGGTCACCGTCTTCCCGCGCCGCGAGGAGCGCGGTCAGCAGGTCGTCCTGCGCACCGGCACGGGCCTCCGCACGCTTGCGCGCCACCAGATCGGTGACGTATTGCCGCAGAAGTCGACCACCCTCCTTCTTGGACATCGGAGTGTCGGTCACGAATGGCGGGGTCATCGCCGCGATGGTCCAGGCCCGGAAGCGGCCATGGTCGATCGACGGCACCCCGAGCAGCTCGGCGATGACGGTGAGAGACAACGGATACGCGAAGTCTTCGATCAGATCCGCGGTCATCCGCTCGTCGATGGCGTCGAGCAGGCCGTCGGCGACGTGCTTTGTCCGCTCCCGCAAACCGGCCACCCGCCCGGGCGTGAACGCCCGCCCCACCAGCGCGCGCAGCCGGGTGTGGTCTGGCGGGTCGGTGGTGTGCAGGTCGAACGTCGCCTCGCCCGGCTCACCGCTGACCACCCCGGCCGCACGCAGCGCGTCCCAGGCGCGCCGCGGATCCTTCGACAGCCGCCTGTCGGCAAGCGCCGCGCGTGCCTCGTCATACCGGGTGACCAGCCAGTACTCCAACCCGTTCGGGTTGCGAACCCGCTGTACCGGCTTCTCCTCACGAAGACGCGCGTACGCCGGGTGCGGATCGGCGAAGAATTCGGGTGTGTACATGGCATGGGTCCCTGTCACCGGTCACTCTCCGTCCTGAGCCGGAGATTACCGGGCGACCCCTTTCAATACGCTTACACAGGACCGAGGCTGGGTCGCGGCGAGAGATTTTTCCGGGGCCGTGTCGATCCGCGGACCGCTCGTTCGACCTGTGGGTGCGAGGGCCGAGAGGCGGCCCCGCCAGATGAGGAGAACCCGATGCCGAAGTACCTGCTGATCATGCGGGGCACCGATGAGTCGAACGCCGCCATGATGGCCTCGATCGAGGAGGGGATTGCCAGGACCCGCCTCTTCATCGAAGAGATGATGAAGGCCGGCGTTCTCCTCGCGGCCGAGGGGCTGGACGATCCGGGTCAGGGCGCCGTGGTCGACTTCAGCGGCGAGGCCCCGGTGGTCACGGACGGGCCGTACGGCGAGACCAAGGAACTGTTCGGGGGCTTCTTCCTGCTCGATGTCACCTCGAAGCAGGAGGCGGTCGAGTGGGCCAAGCGGGTCCCGGCGGCCCCCGGCTCCAAGATCGAGGTCCGGCGGGTGCCCGAGGAGGACGAGGTCCCGCAGGACAGCACCGTCCAGCGCTGATGGGTGCGGCCGACGTCGAGGCCGTCTGGCGGATCGAGTCGGCGCGGATCGTCGCCGCGCTGACCCGGTTCACCGGCGATTTCGGGCTGGCCGAAGACGCGGCCCAGGAGGCCGTGGCCGAGGCGCTGGTGTCGTGGCCGCTCGCCGCCCCGGCTGATCCGGCCGGCTGGCTGATGGCCACGGCCCGGCGGCGGGCGATCGACGCCATCCGCCGCCGGACCGCTCTGCGGGACCGATACGCCCTGCTGGCGACCGACCCGGCGGTCGACGAGGACATCGACCCCGACCGGATCGACGACGACATCCTGGCGCTGATGTTCATCAGCTGCCACCCGGTGCTCTCCCCCGAGGCCCGGGTGGCGCTGACTCTGCGCGTGGTCGGTGGCCTGTCCAGCGAGGAGATCGCCCGCGCGTTCCTCGTACCCGTGCCGACCGTGCAGGCCCGCATCACCCGGGCCAAGAAGACGATCGCGGCGGCCGGGGTGCCGTTCGAGCTGCCGCCGGCCGGCGAGCGCCGAGGGCGGCTGGGCGGCGTGCTCAGCGTCCTCTACGTGATCTTCACCGAGGGGTCGACGGCCACGTCAGGCGACCGGCTGCTGCGCCCCGACGTCGCGTACGAGGCGATCCGGCTGGCCCGCACGCTGGCCGCGCTGCAGCCGGACGAGCCGGAGGTGCACGGCCTGCTCGCGCTCTGCGAGCTGACGGCCGCGCGCTTCCCGGCCCGGACCGCCCCGGACGGTTCGCCGATCCTGCTCGAGGACCAGGACCGGCGGCGGTGGGACTTTTCAGCGATCCGCCGTGGGCTGGCCGCGCTGGCCAAGGCATCGACTCGCGGCCTCGGCCCCTACGGCCTGCAGGCCGCGATCGCCGCCGCCCACGCGTCGGCGCCCTCGGTCGAGGCGACCGACTGGGACCGGATCGTGGTGCTCTACGAGGCGCTCGGCCGGGTCGCGCCCTCGCCGGTGGTCGAGCTCAACCGGGCCGTCGCCGTGGCCATGGCCTCAGGGCCGGCGCAAGCCCTGGCCATCGTGGACGAGCTGATCGCCCTGGACCGGCTCCCCGGATCGCATCTGGTGCCGACCGTACGCGGGGAGCTCTTGGCCCGCCTCGGCCGGCGACCGGAGGCGCGCGCCGAGCTGGAGCTCGCGGCCCGGCTCTGCACCAACCAACGCGAACGCTCAGTGCTGCTGCGCAAGGCGGCCGCGCTGGGCTGACTTTTCTCCAGCCCGCCGCTCGGGATGCCGGGGTTATGTCAGCCGAGTCCGGATCGGGCGATGACGTTGGTGATGCTGATACGGACCGCGGTGAAGCCACCCTCTACGAACGATTCAGCGAGATCCGCCGCGGGTTGAGAGGGGTAGTAGCGGCCGGCGATGCCCGCGGCGATGTGCTTGATCTGGTCTGGTTCGGCGGAGGTTCGTGCGTGTCCTTCCATGGTCACGAAGCCGTAGGGTTGCCGCTCGTCGCTGACGCAGACCGCGATGCGCCGGTCACGGGCCAGGCTCTTGCCTTTGACGCTCCCGGGCGACAGGGCGAAGGCAAGCTCATCGCCGTCGAGGATGAAGCACACCGGGGTGACATGGGGTCGCCCGTCGGCGCGGGCGAGGGCTATGTGGGCAAGCCTTGTCCCCGCAGTGACGAAGGATCGCCATTCGTTCTCGGTCATCGTCGTCATTGGTGTTTTCCTTTCATCCGACCTTGCGATTCCCGCTAGAAGCTCCAGCGGGTGGCGCTGAACCCTTCCTCCTTGCCGAATGCGAACACCTGCGCCGGCTCCACCGCGTAGACGTGCCGAGGATCATCCAGGGTGGTGTCGGCCGGATCGTAGAATTCACCATCTCTGACGAACGGATGCCACCACGGGTACTTCGGCGGAAACAGGTCTGCGACCTTCTGTAGTCGGGCCGCGTCCCGAACGAGATGGGCGGCGCCTTCGAGCACCAGGTCGACATCGTGACCGGGCACCGTGACCGCGCAGCCGTTGTTACGCACGAGGTTGCGGGTCTTGCGAGACTGCTGGAAGGTGACGAAACAGAACGTCTCTTCGAGCCATACACCCAGCACCGGCACCACGTGCGGGCGCCCATCCGGGTCGGTGGTGGCGAGCAGGAAGTCCTCCGCCTCGGCCACCCGCGTCCTCACGTCCGCCCAGCTGAGCGCCGTCAGGGGTGTGCCGCGAGGGCTGGACAGCCGCTCGGGAGTCGGCTCCGACTCCGCCATGACCGCTCCTTAGTGAGTAAGCGCTAAGGCACAGACCAGGTGCCGTGCGTCGTATCAATGACGCTATGGCGGCCGGCGCATTAAGAAAAGCGATGGTTTCCGATCGAGCTGATCGCCGTAGGCTATGATGCGGCTCGTGGCCGACGTCGAGCTGCGTCACCTGAGGACCATGACTGCTATCGCCGAGGAAGGTACGTTCGGGCGGGCGGCGACCCGGCTTGGCTACACCCAATCGTCGGTGAGCCAGCAGATCGCCGCGCTGGAGCGGGCCGTCGGTGGCGCCGTCTTTGACCGGCCCGGAGGTCCGAGGCCGGTGCGGATCACTCCGCTTGGCGAGGTGGTCCTGGCCCACGGGCGCGATCTGCTCGCGAAGGCGGAAGGGCTGGCCGACGCCGTCGATCGCTTCAGGGCGGGTAGCGGCTGGATCGACATCGGCACCTTCCAGGGCGTGTCCAAGCTGATCCTGCCAACCGTCGTACGCCGGCTGCTGGACGAGCACCCCGGCTGCGACATCAGGCTGTCCGAGGTCGGACCGGAGGATCCGGAGATCGGGGATCTCGACCTGTTGTTCCACTACGGCCGGATCGAGGGCGACCTCGAGCACGTCGAGCTGCTCGACGAGCCGCACCTCCTGGTGGCCGGCGCCGGCGCGTTTCCCGATGGTCCCGTGCGGGTGAAGCTGCTCGACGACGCGCCGATGGTCGCCTGGCCTCCCACCTATCACCAAAAATGGTTGGAGCGCGCGCTCGCCAGCAACGGCGCGCGGCCGCGGATCGTGTTCCGCACCGGCGGCCACGAAACCATCGTGTCGATGGTGCGGGCCGGCATAGGCTCGGCGGTGCTGCCATGGCTCGCCCTCCACGGATCCGATGCCTGGTCCGACGACCGGCTCAGCATCCACCAACTGCGACCATCGCCTACCACCACGTGGTATCTGTACTGGCCGGCCGGACGCACCCAATCGCCGCTCGCGACCCGAGCCGTCGACATCGCCGTCGAAACCGCCAACGAGCTGGCCAGACAGATGTGACCTCGGTAGTGCGCCGCGGC
>Ga0272482_10000376_pt1 | contig 13882 bp, 11 predicted proteins | sample RVTome_8_FD_192427 | JGI IMG/M metagenome (GOLD analysis project Ga0272482, IMG submission 192427) | Soil microbial communities from uranium-contaminated site in the Upper Colorado River Basin, Wyoming, United States - RVT160D0 (version 2) ...
GGCGGTGGCCGGCTGGCTCGCCATGGCCCTCTGCTACCTCACCGTCTCCCGGCGCGGGCAGATCGACAGCCTCGAGTCCTACTGGGGCGGATACTTCCTCCGGTTCACCGAGGGCCCGAGCCTGCCGGGCTACCTGGTGATGCGGCTGGATGGGCTCGGCGACCTGCTCGGCCTGCCCTGGCCGCTCTTCCTGCTGCTCGCGGCCGCCGGCGTGGCGACGATGGCGAAGACCGGCCGCCCGGTGGCCGCCACGTCCCTGGTGGCGCTGCCGGTTGGCATGATCGTCGCCGGCTACCTGCACGCGTACCCGGTGCTGGACCTGCGCACCTCGCACTTCCTGCTGGTCGCGCTGGCGGTCAGCGCGGGCATCGGCGTGGCCGGCGCGGCCCGGCTCGCCGCCCACCTGGTGGGGCGGTGGCGGGTCGTGGTGACCGCCGCCGTGGTCACCGCCGCGGTGGCGGCGTTCGTGGTGGCCAACGCGGGCTGGCTGCGGTACTACGCGCCGCCCGGCGTCTACCCGCGCCATCCCGAGGCGTTCGCCGTGGGCGAGCCGCGCTACGACATCCGCGCGCAGATCCGGTACGTGGAGGCCAACCGCCGCCCCGGCGATGTGGTCCTGCTCAGCTCGTGGGCCAACTTCGGGTTCGCCTGCTACTGGCGGCCGGACCCGCCGACGTTCGTCCGCGCGCCCGACTTCGGCAACGGCTGGGGCGCCGCCTACGACGAGGCCGCCACCCGGATCGTCATCGCCGCCACCCGCGACCGGCACGACGTGGAAGCCGCCGTGATCCGGGCGGTGCGGCTGCTCGCCCCCGGCGCCCGGATCTGGCTGATCCGCACCCACCTCGAGCCCTTCGAGGAGGCCGGCTGGACGCACGCGCTGCGCCACCAGCGGGTCGAGTGGATCCCGGTGGGCCCGGAGCCGCTCGGCGTGTTCACGGCGGGCGGCTCTCAGTAGGTGACCGGGTCGCGGATGATCGGGCAGGTCATGCAGTGCCCACCGCCGCGGCCCCGGCCCAGCTCCGCGCCCACGATCGTGATCACCTCGATGCCGGCCTTGCGCAGCAGCGTGTTGGTCTGGGTGTTGCGGTCGTACGTGAAGACCACGCCCGGCTCCACCGCCACCGCGTTGTTGCCGCTGTCCCACTGCTGGCGCTCGGAGGCGTACACGTCGCCGCCGGTCTCGATCACCTGCAGGCCGGGCAGGCCCAGTGCCTCCGCCACCACGTCCACGAAGGACCGTCCACCGTGGTCGGTGACCGCGATGCCCGGCGGCCGCTCGGTGGGATGGATGGAGAACGCGTGCACACCGTCCACGATGGACGGGTAGAGGGTCACCACGTCGCGGTCGGCGAACGTGAAAACCGTGTCCAGGTGCATCGCCGCGCGGAGCTTGGGCATGCCCGCGACGACCACGTGGTCGGCCGCGCCGTTCTCGAAGAGGGCGAGCGCGACCTGGCTGATCGCCTGCCGCGACGTGCGTTCGCTCATGCCCATGAGCACGACGCCGTTGCCGACCGGCATGATGTCGCCGCCCTCGAAGGTGGCCTGGCCCCAGTCACGGTCCGGGTCGCCCCACCACACCGTCGACCCCACGAAGTCGGGGTGGAACTGGTAGATCGCCTTCATCAGCGTGGTCTCGTCGTGGCGGGCCGGCCAGTAGAGCGGGTTGAGCGTGACCCCGCCGTACAGCCAGCAGGTCGTGTCCCGGGTGTAGAGCGTGTTCGGCAGCGGCGGCATCAGGTACTGCCGGATTCCGGTCGACTCGCGGGCCAGCGCGACGTAGTCCGGACGGAACTGGTCCGGTAGGTCGGTGGTGGCGAGCCCGCCGATCAGAAACTCGGCTAGCTGGCGCGGCGCGACATCCTCCAGAAACGCGCGGGTGTCGTCGACCAGCCCCACGCCCACCTCGTTCGGGACGATCTTGCGGTCGAGCAGCCACGAGCGGGCGTCGGGGTTCGCCACGGTCTCGGCGAGCAGGTCGTGCAGCTCGACCACCTCGACGCCGCGCTGGCGGAGCTTGTTGACGAAGTCGGCGTGGTCGCGCTGGGCGTTCTCCACCCACATCACGTCGTCGAAGAGCAGGTCGTCGGCGTTGGTCGGGGTGAGCCGGCGGTGCGCCAGCCCGGGCGCGCAGACGAGCACCTTGCGCAGCCGCCCCACCTCGGAGTAGACGCCGTAGTCAGTACTCGCCATGCGAAACCCCCTGTGACTAGAGGCTGATCCAACCCGCCGCCAGCGCGACGACACCCACCACCGCGCCCGCGATCGAGACGGCGAGCAGCACCGCCTCGCCGGGGGAGAAGAGGCGGCGACCCTGCTCGCGCCGGGCCATCACGAAGAGGATGGACGCCGGCGCGTACACGATGAACGACACGAGCACGTACTTGAGGCCGGCCGCGAAGAGCAGGAACGCCGTGTACGCGGTGGCGAGCAGCGCGATCACGAGCTCGCGCCGGTCGCCGCGGGCCTGGCCGGGCTCGCCGAGCGCGATCTTCACCGCGTACGCGGCCGCGAGCAGGAACGGGATCAGCGTCAGCGCGCTGGTCATGTCGAGCGCGAAGTTGAACGCGTCGTCGGAGAAGATCGTGACGACGAGGAACACCTGCGCCAGCGCGGTGGTCATCACCAGCGCGGCGATCGGCACGTCCGCGGGCGTCGCGCGGCGCAGGAAGCGCGGCATGTCGTCGTCCTTGGCCGCCACGAAGAGCACCTCGGCCGCCATCAGCGTCCACGCCAGGTAGGCGCCGAGCACGGAGACGATCAGCCCGACGCTCACGAACACCTTGCCCCAGGTGCCGACGGCCTCCTCCAGCACGCCGGCCATGGACGGCTGCCGCAGCTCGGCTATCTCGGCCATCGGCATGACGCCGTACGACACGATCGTCACCGAGGCGAAGATGGCGAAGACGCTCAGGAAACCCAGCACCGTCGCGCGCCCCACGTCCGCGCGCCGCTTGGCGTGCCGGGAGTACACGCTGGCCCCCTCGACGCCGAGGAACACGAAGACGGTGGCGAGCATCGTGCCGCGTACCTGGTTGAACAGCGACCCCGCGTAGTCGGCACCCCAGAAGTTGTCCGCGAAGACGCCCGGGTCGAGGTAGAAGACCGCGATGACGATGAAGACGATGATCGGCACGAGCTTGGCCACGGTGACGATCCGGTTGATCGCCGTGGCCTCCTTGATGCCGCGGCTGATCAGGAAGAAGAACGCCCACAGCCCGACCGAGGAGAGCACGATCGCGAGCACCGTGTCGCCGTCGCCGAGAGCCGGCGCGAGGGCCCCCACGGTCGACATGATGAGCACCCAGTAGGTCACGTTGCCCACGCAGGCGCTGGCCCAGTAGCCGAAGGCGGAGAAGAAGCCGGGATACTCGCCGAAGCCGGCCTTGGCGTACGCGTACACGCCGGCGTCGAGGTGCGGGCGGCGCAGCGCGAGCGACTGGAAGACGAACGCCAGCATCAGCATGCCCGTGCCGGCCACCGCCCACGCGATCAGCGCGCCCGCGACCCCCGTCTCCTGCGCGAACCGCCGCGGCAGCGAGAACACGCCCGCCCCGACCATCGAGCCGACGACCATCGCGGTCATCGTCCAGAAGGTCAGCTTGGCGGTCGGCGGCGCGGCCGCCTTGGTGTCGACGTCGGTCACGCGCGCTCCCCCAATCCGTGCGGACGGACGGCGGGGGACTGCGGCCATCGCGATCTCACTCTAACCCCGGTCAGCAGCGACATGAGCAGAATCCAAAACGCCAAGCCACACCCCGCTGCGCGCCCCCTCCGTCCCCGTTGCTCAGGGACTCGGTAGGCGCGCCGCCCCACGGGCCCCCAATCCCCGTGGGCCGCCCGCCATCCGGCCTGTGCGCGTCCGCGCGCCGCGACGGCAGACCTTGGGACAGATCCGTAGCCAGGGCAGCGGATCTGTACTGTCGCCCGGCGCATCGGGATAGGCGAAGCTGCTGCCCTTCGAAGAGATCGTCTAGCGGGTGGCGGCCATCCGGGTGGCGCATTGGGCGGCCAGCCACGGGAGGTACGCCTGGCGGTCGCGGGCCTCGCCCATCAGCGTCAGCACGACGGTGGTCTCGCCGACGCGGAGCGCGGCCCGCTCGCCGGACGCGAACGCGCCGTCCCCGATCCCGGGCAGCGCCTGGCCCCGCGAGTTGGCCCGCCAGGCCCACCGGGCCGGGGTGCCGCCGATGGTCTGGACGAGCAGCAGCGGCTTGCCGCGGTCGGCGGAGAGAAACTGGGCGCCGCCGAGCATCCCGCCCAGCGCCATCGCGTCGCCGGCCCGGACCGGGCGGCCCAGTGCCCGCGCGACATCCTCGACGGTGAGCAGGTCGCCGGGGTCCACCGGCCGGGGCGCGGCGGGGGTGGCGCTGGCGATGTCGCCGGTGGGCGGCTCGTACAGCTCCCGCGACCGGCCGTGCCCGACGACGGTGAGCTCGACGACCCGGCGGCTCCACGGGCGTACCCGGATCGCGACCATGTCGCCGTCGTGGCAGCGGCTGGACCACTCGCTCGGCAGCGCCCAGGCCGTGGTCCGGTCGTCGGTGCCGTCGTCGACGGCGAGGTAGTGCAGCCACGGCACGGAAGGGCTGTCCTCGCCCCGCGACTCCGAGCGCCACACCTCCAGCCAGAGCACCTCGCCGGTGACCGTGCGCTCGGTGGCGAGGTCGACCAGGGCGCGGGCGAGCTTGTAGAGGCCGAGCATCAGCAGCAGTGAGCCGGCCACGAGGACCACGTCGGTCACCGCGTCGCGGAGCGAGATGCCCTGGTCGGTCAGGTAGTCGCGGCCGCGTAGCGAGAACCACCACAGGACACCGCCGGCGGCGATCGCGGCGAGGGCGCGGACGATCAGCTTCGAGCTGGTACGCCCATAGCGGGTCCAGAAGCGCGGGTAGCGCACCCGGACCCGGTGCCACGTGCCGCCGAACGACGACCACACCAGCTCGCGGTTGCCCATGCCCAGGTCGAGGACGGCGCTGGTCAGGTGGGTGGCGCCGACCGCCGCGCCGTAGCCGAGGTAACGGTCCCACACCATCACGGAGGCCGGTGGCAGCTCCGCGAACTGCTCGTGACCGCGCAGCCAGTCGCGCACGCCCAGCCAGCGCGCCGCCACCTGCCGGCCCAGCGGGGTGTCCCGCTCGCCGGGGGAGATGCCGGTGATCCCCATGAGGACGAGTAACGTGACCAGGCCCGCCCCGACGCCGCCGTTGTCCTCCGCCTCACTCCACACTCCATAGTGGAACGCGGCGGCGCCGGTCACGACGCCGGCGAGCATCGCCAGCCCGAAGAGCATGGCGATCAGCACCGGGCCGAAGCGGCGCTGGGAGAGGCCGGCCGCTCGGGCGTCGGCGACGACCTCGGCGCGCAGCCGCTTGTTCCAGGATTTGGCCTGTGACTTGTCGCGGAAGGTGAGCGCGGTCAGTGGCACGACGCCGCCCACCGCGAGACCGCGCACCCGGCCGAGCACGCGCCTCTCGTACGGCCGCAGCCCGCTCTCGTCCGGCGGCGCCGCGGGCAGGTGCACGGTGGTCTGCATCGGCTCGTCGCCCGGCTGGCGCAGCTCGATGAAGCGGCGCGCGGCGAGGTCCAGCAGCGTCGACTCGGCCGCGTCCTCGGTGATCGCCCACCGGTTGACGAGCAGGCTCACCACGGCGGGGAGCTCGGGGCCGAGGTCCGGCGTGGCCGGCTCGGGCGGCGGGCTCGCCGGCCGGGTGACCAGGCGGGCCAGCCCGTACGCGAGGAACCAGCCACCGATGGCGATGCCGCTCGCCGCCAGGTCGAGCAGTGCGCGGTCGTCCATCGCGGGTCAGAAACGGACCTGGACCGGGCCGCGCTCGCCGCCCTCGGCCTGGAAGAAGTCCGTGACGCGGAAGCCTCCGACGCCCGCGATGACGTTGGTCGGCAGCGACTGCACGCTGGTGTTGTACGTCTGCACGGCGCTGTTGTAGAACTGCCGCGCGTACGCGATCTTGTCCTCGGTGTTGGCCAGCTCGCCCTGCAGCGCGGCGAAGTTCTGGTTGGCCTTGAGGTCCGGGTAGGCCTCGGCGAGCGCGAACAGCCGGCCCAACGTCTGGGTCAGCATGTTCTCCGCCGCCGCCCGGCCGCCCACGCTCGGGTCCTGAGCCGCCGCCGCGACCGCGTTGTTGCGGGCCGCGACCACCGCGTCGAGGGTGCCCCGCTCGTGCGCGGCGTACCCCTTCACGGTCTCGACCAGGTTGGGGATCAGGTCGTGGCGGCGCTTGAGCTGCACGTCGATCTGCGCCCACGACGCCTGTACCTGGTTGCGCTGCCGGACCAGCCGGTTGTAGGCGGCCAGCGCCCAACCGATGACGATCACCGCCAGCAGGCAGACGAGCCCACCTACGACGCCGAGCCCGACGCCACCACTCAAGCCCATGCCCACTCCCGCCGAAGATCTTGGTGTCCGGCCCGATGGTGCGTCCTCGCGGCGGGGAAGTCGCCGGACTGTCGCGGATCGGACGCTATCACCGAACACTTTCCGGAAATGTTTTCGAGAGCCATGTAGCCAATGGCGACCTCCGCTGGAACGTCGCGACCGACCCCCTCCCGGCGTCCTCAACGGACGGAGCGGCGGAGGCGGCGCAGCGGGGCCGGTGCCCACCAGTTGGCGTCGCCGGCCAGCCGCATGAAGGCCGGCACGAGCAGGCCGCGGATGACCGTGGCGTCCATCAGGACGGCGAGCGCCAGGCCGATCCCCATCAGCTTGAGGAAGCTCATCCCGCTCACCCCGAACGCCGCGAACGAGATCGCCAGCAGCAGCGCGGCGGCCGTGATGAGCCCGCCGGTGCGGCCGAGCCCGGTCGCGATCGCCCCAGCGTTGTCGCCGGTGCGGTCGTACTCCTCCTTGATCCGGGAGAGCAGGAAGACCTCGTAGTCCATCGACAGCCCGAACGCCACGCAGAACATGAGGATCGGCATCGTCACGTCGAGCTGCCCGGTGGCGGTGAAGCCGAGCGGCCCGGACAGGTGGCCCTCCTGGAAGATCCACACCATCGCGCCGAACGTGGCGGTCAGCGAGAGCAGGTTGAGCAGGATCGCCTTGACCGGCACGAGCAGGCTGCCGAACGCGGCGAACAGCAGCACGGCCGTGGTGAGGGCGATGATCGCGAGGGCGAGGGGGAGCCGGCCGGCGATGGCCGCCTTGGCGTCGACGAGCTCGGCCGCGTCGCCGCCGACGGCGTACCCGAAGGGGGTGTCGATCGCCCGGATGTCCCGGACCATCCGCTCACCGTCCGGCGAGCGCGGGACCACGGAGGGCACGACGCTCAGCCATGAGCCGGCCGGCGACTCGCGTACCGAGACCTCGGCGACCCCGCCGACCGCGCGTACCCGCCCGGCGAACCGCTCGACGGCCGCGCTGTCGTGCCCGCCGGGCAGTACGACCGCGAACTCGCCGGTCCGGTCGCCGGCGAACCCGCCGTCCAGCAGCTCGGCCACCTGCCGGGCCTCGCTCGACGGCGGCAGCGCCTGGTACGAGGGCAGCCCCGGGTCGACGCGAAGGAAGGGGCTGCCGAGCGCGAGCAGCACGATGACCGCGCCGGCCGCGACCGGGACCGGGCGGCGCATCACCGCGCGGGCGAGCCGCTCCCAGAGGTTCGAGGTCCGCGGCCGCCGTGCGGCACCGACCCGCGGGCCGAGGACCGCGAGCAGCGCGGGCAGGGTGAGCAGCGAGGCGGCGGCCGCGGCGAGCACCACCGCCGCCCCGGCGTAGGCGAACGACCGCAGGAACGACAGCGGGAAGACCAGCAGCGCGGAGAGCGAGACGGCCACGGTCAGCGCGGAGAACGCCACCGACCGCCCAGCCGTCGCCACGGTCCGCACGACCGCGTCGCCGGTCTCCCGGCCCGCCGCCAGCTCCTCCCGGAAGCGGGTCAGGATGAACAGCGAGTAGTCGATCGCGAGGCCGAAGCCGAGGCCGGTCATGAGGTTGATCGAGTAGACGGAGACGTCGGTGAGCTGGGCGACCCCGGCGAGGGCGAGCATCGCACCCGCGATCGCGACCGCCGCCACCGCCAGGGGGAGCGCCGCCGCGACCAGGCCCCGGAAGACGAGCAGCAGCAGGAGCAGCGTCGCCGGCACCGCGATGGCCTCGGCCCGGATGAGGTCCCGCTCGAGCTGCTCGCCGATCGCGGTGTCGATCGCGTACGCCCCACCCACCCGCACGGTGAGCGGCCCGCTCCGGCCCGCGTACGCCTCGGCGACCCGCGCGGCCACGGCTTCGTCGGCGTCGACGACCAGGAGAGCGGACCGGCCGTCGGTCGCGCGCAGCGCCGGCTCACCGCCCGCCGACCAGTACGACACGGCGCTCCGCACGCCGGGCTCGGCGGCCACGGCGGCGGTGAGGTCGCGCCCGGCGGCGGCCGCGCCCGGGTCGTCGACGCCGGCACCGGCCTCGACCAGCAGCGCGAGCTCGGGCGCGGGCATGCCGGTCGCGGCGAGGAAGGCGGCCGCCCGGGACGACTCGGCACCCGGGTCGGTGAGGCCGCCGTCGCCCAGCCGGCCGAAGAGCGCGGAGCCGGCGGCGCCCGCGCCGAGCACGAAGAGGATGGTCAGCGCCAGCACGAGGCGGCGCCGGCGGACGGTGAGGTGACCGATTCTCGCGAACATGCGTTGAATCTGCGGCCGGCACCCCGCCCGCCACATCGGACCGCGGCCGGTCATGTGGCGTACTCCGGACCGGCCCGCCCCGTACCACGGTACGGGGCGGGCCGGCGCCGGCCGGCGGTACCCTGCGGTCGTGGACGGTACGGGGCTGCGGGCATGGGGTGGCGCGTTCACCACGGGCCTCGCCTTCCCGATCGCGGCGCTCGCGGCGGCGCTGCTGGTCTTCGCCACCACGGGCGCCTCCGCCGGCCTGGTGGCCGCGCTGGTCGTCGCGCTCGTCCCGTGGGCGCTGCTGGCCGGCCAGATCCGGATCGGGCCGTGGGTGATGGCGGTGCCCGGCATCGGCGTGGCCGGGTTCGTCAGCGTCGCGTACCCGGCACCCGGCGCCATCTTCCTGGCGCTGCTCGCGCTGGCCTGGATCGCCGCGACGGGGGAGTCGACCGCGGCGGAGGCGGTCGCGTTCGCCACGGCGGTGCTGATCCCGGTGGCGCACGTCGCGCGGTACGGCGAGTGGCGCGAGGACTATCCCGCCGCTGTCTTCTTCGGCACCGGCGCGTGCTTCTCCTGGCTGGTCGGGCGGATCCTGCGCCGCGAGCGCCAGCTCGTCGCCGCGCTCACCGAGGCGCAGGGCCGCCTCGACGCCGCCGCGGCCGCCGCCGAGCGCCGGCGCATCGCCCTCGACGTGCACGACGCCGTCGGCCACGGGCTCAGCGTCGTGCTCCTCAACGTGGTCGGCGCGCGGCAGGTCATCGACCGCGACCCGGCGGCCGCCGCCGAGGCACTCGACCGGGCCGAGCGGGTGGGGCGGGAGAGCCTCGAGTCGGTGCGCGGCATCGTGGGGCTGCTCCGCGAGCCGGGCGGCGGCCGGTCCGGTGCGCAGCCGCCGCCGCCGGGCGCGCCCGACATCGCCCACCTCCTGGAGACCGCCGCGGCGTCGGGCATGGCGGTGCGTGCCGAGCTCGCCGCCGACCTGTCCGCGGTGGACACGTACACGGGGCTCGCCGCGTTCCGGGTCGTGCAGGAGGCGCTATCCAATGTGGAGCATCACGCGCCGGGCGCGGAGACCCTGGTGCGGGTGGCCCGGGAGGCGGACCGGCTGGCCATCATGGTGCGCAGTGGTGCCGCTCGCCAGCCCGCGCACTCTGGCCGGGGCGGTGGCACCGGCCTGGAGGGCATGCGCCAGCGCGTCGCGGGGCTGGGTGGCACGGTGTCCGCCGGCCCGGACGGCGACGGCTGGCTCGTCGAGGCGACCCTGCCGCTGCGGCGGTATCCGGCCGAGGTGGAGCGGTGATCCGGGTCGTGCTGGTCGACGACCAGGAGCTCGTGCGGGCCGGCCTCCGGCTGATCCTCTCGCCGCACGACGACCTCGCCATCGCCGGCGAGGCGGCCGACGGGCGCGCAGGCATCGCGGCCGCCCGCGCGCTCCGCCCGGACGTCGTGCTCATGGACATCCGCATGCCCGTGCTCGACGGCGTCGAGGCGACCCGCCAGCTGCTCGCCGGCCCGGCGCCGCCGCAGGTGCTGGCGCTCACCACGTTCGAGGACGACGAGGTGCTGTGGGGCGCGATCGAGGCCGGCGCGGCCGGGTTCGTGCTCAAGGACGCGCCCGCCGCGGACCTCGTCGGCGCCATCCGGGTCACCGCGCGCGGCGGCTCCTGGCTCGACCCGCGGGTCGCCGGCCGGGTCCTCGACACGGTGCGCCGCCGCTCGGCCCGCCCCCTCTCCTCGCTCGACGCGCTCACCGACCGGGAGCGGGAGGTGCTGGGCCTCATCGCCGGCGGCGCCAACAACGCCGAGGTGGCCGGCGCCCTCCACCTGAGTGAGCGCACGGTCAAGGGCCACGTCTCGGCCATCTTCCTCAAGCTCGGCGTCCGCGACCGGGCCGCCGCCATCATCCACGCGTACGACGCCGGCCTGGCGCCGCGCCGCGACTGGTAGGGTCCGACCCCAAGATCCACCTGAACCCACGTCCGGGGACAGCGGCCGTGGTTCCAGGTTTGACGAGCCACAGCCGGGTACATTCCCATGCACGCGGTTCGTACGGGGATGGGAGAGATCGTGGTGGTCGGGCGGCATCCGGACGACCGGCTTCCCCGTCCCGCCGAGGGGCTGCTGGAGACGCCGTTCGCCGAGGGCGAGCTGCCCGCCATCCGCCACCGGCTCGAGGAGATCGCCCGTGGCTGCGGCCTCGACCCGGACGAGGCGTACGACTGGGTGATCGCCGTCAACGAGCTGATGGCCAACGCGATCCGGCACGGCGGCGGTGCCGGCGAGCTGCGGGTCTGGCGCGACGGCGACCTGTGGTGCGAGGTGCGCGACAAGGGCCCGGGCTTCGCCGCCGAGCCGTATCTGGAGCCCCGCGAGCGCCCGGCCCCCTCCGCCGACGGCGGGATGGGGCTGTGGATCGCGCAGCGGATGACCCACGGCATGTGGATCGAGAGCGGCCCATCCGGCACCGCCGTGCGCATGCGCACCCCGCTGCCGTAGGCGCTACCTCGGGAGGATGCCGCGCTCGGCGGCGTGCCGGACGAAGTCGTCGACCATGCGGTCGAAGAGCGCGGCGAGCTGGGCCCGCTCCGCAGGTGACCAGTCCGCGAGCGCGTGCAGGATCGACTGGCGCCCCACGTCGAGGATCTTGTCGACCGCCTCGCGCCCGGACGCGGTGAGGCGGATCCCGTACGCCCGGCGGTCGACCGGGTCGGGCACCCGCTCGACGTAGCCGGCGCCCTCGAGGCGCTGCACCTGCCGGGTGACGTGCGGCGCCTCGACGGCGAGCCGGGCCGCGATGTCGCCGGAGCGCTGCGGACCCGCCTCGGCGAGCAGCCGCAGGATCGGCACGGCCGCCCGGTCGATCGGCACCCCCGCCTCGGCGGCGACCTGGTAGTGCTGCCGGGCCCGGCTCAGCAGGTGGCTGATGCGGGAGAGCGCGCGCTCGATCTCCACCACGTCGGGTGGGACCTGGGCGCGCACGTCGGCCGGCATGTGATCAACAGTACGTGGCGTTACTTAACTTAAGCAAATATCCACGCCGTGTGGAGAACCAGGACACTCGAGCCGTCTCGGGCCGGCTGACGCTGGTGGCGCTGGCCGTCGCCGGCCTCGTCGTATCGCTTCAGCAGACGCTCGTCCTACCGCTGCTGCCCCGGCTGATGCGCGAGCTCGACGTCTCGGTCACCGAAGTGACCTGGGTGTTCACGGCGACACTCCTGGCCGGCGCGGTCGCGACGCCACTGCTGTCCCGGTTCGGCGACATGTACGGCAAGAAGAAGATGATCATCGCCGCGATGGTGACGCTGGTCGCCGGCTCCATCGTCTGCGCGCTCTCCACCTCGATCGGCGTGCTGATCGCCGGCCGGTCGCTGCAGGGCGTCTCCGCCGCGCTCATCCCGCTCGCCATCGGCACCATCCGGGACACGTTCCCGCGCGAGCGGGTCATGTCCGCGATCGGCATCGTCAGCGCCACCCTGGGCGTCGGCGGCACCGTCGGCATGCTGGTCACCGGCGTGGTCGCGCAGCACACCGAGAGTTACCGCCCGATCTTCTGGATCGGCACCGCCGCCGGTGTGCTCGGCCTCATCCTCGTGGCCAGCTTCACGCCGAACGTCGGCACCCGCTCCGGCGGCCGCCCCGACGTGCTCGGCGCGATCCTGCTGGCGGCGTGGCTGGTCTGCCTGCTGCTCGCCATCAGCGAGGGCGGCTCGTGGGGCTGGGGCTCCGGCCGCACGCTCGGCCTCTTCGCCGCCGCCGCGGTGCTGGGCGCGGTATGGGTCCTGGTCGAGCTGCGGGTGCGCGAGCCGCTGGTCCGCATGGGCCTGCTCGTCGGCCCCCGCTCGCTCACCGCCAACCTCGCCTCGCTGCTGCTCGGCTTCGCCATGTTCGGTGGCTTCACCCTCATCTCCAACTTCGTGCAGACCCCCAAGGACCAGCTGGGGTACGGCCTGAGCGGCTCGGTGCTCGACGTCGGCCTGTACCTGCTGCCCAGCACGTTCGGGATGATGCTGTTCTCCACGCTCGCCGGCCGGTTCGAGCGGCGGCTCGGCACCGCCTACACCCTCGCCATCGGCTCGGTGCTCGTCGCGGCCAGCTTCGTCTACCTGGCCATCTCCAACGGCCACGGCTACGACGTGCTGATCTACAGCGGCGTGATGGGCTCGGGCATCGGCATCGGGTACGCGGCGCTGGGCACGCTCGCCGTCCAGCACGTGCCCATGAGCCAGAGCGGCATCGCCAGCGGCATCAACACCCTCGTACGCACCGTCGGCGGCAGCATCTCCGGCGCGGTGACCGCCTCGCTGCTCACCAGCCACCTCATCGAGGGCACGGCGGCCCCGAGCCTGGGCGGGTACGAGCTGTCGTTCACGATCGTGGCCATCGGCGGCGCGGTGGCGGCGGCGGTCGCCCTGATCCACGGCCTCGCCTACAGGCACGACCGCGCCCACGAGCGCCCGCTGTCCGATCTGGACACCTCGGCCAACGCCGAGCTAGCCGCCATGGCCGGCGACTACGGCGACGTCCCGGCCCGCCGCTAGGCTTGGACCAATCCACTTCTGAGCTACCGCGATGTCCGCCGTGGTCCAGACCGCTGCTCCCGCGGCCTCACCCGTCCGCTTTGGTCGCGCACTTTTGTTCCCTCCGGCGGGCACGTTCCGGTGTGGTGCTCGCGGTCTGGGCGGCACGGCGCTCGGTTGGCTTGATCGTTCGCCCGTAATTGGCGCTGGAGACGGCATGTCACGCCCATATTGGGCGAACGATCACCGCGACCAAAAGGCGGACGGGTGAGGCCGCGGAAGTTGCTCTGTGTCATCCGCCATCGCGATCGCCCCAGCGACGTCAGTAGATCGTGGTACGCATCCGCCCCTATGAGGGCAGTTCCGTACCACGATTTACTTGGGCCGGCGCTTCATGAGCGTGCGTGAGCGAATAAATCCGCAAAATCCTCCACTACTCAGTGCGACCGGGCCGCGCCGGGCGACCAGGCTCGGGTGCGCAGCGTGCACGGCGCGTCGAACGCCACCAGCGGGACCGGCTCGCCGCGCGCGGGTGGCGTCCAGTGCGGCGCGGAGTGCCAGGTCAGCTCCAGCTCGCCGACCGTGCGCACGTCGGGCTCCTCGGCCGGGCCGCGACGGCCTACAAGGTCGCGAGGAGGCCGCCGCCGATGACGAGGGGGAGCGTGACGAACAGGAAGATCCCGATGCCCGTCAGCACGCGGCCGCCGTCGCTGGTCTCACGCTCCGGGCCGTGCCCGAACCACGCG
>Ga0272482_10000377_pt1 | contig 13840 bp, 11 predicted proteins | sample RVTome_8_FD_192427 | JGI IMG/M metagenome (GOLD analysis project Ga0272482, IMG submission 192427) | Soil microbial communities from uranium-contaminated site in the Upper Colorado River Basin, Wyoming, United States - RVT160D0 (version 2) ...
GTGGCCGTGATCCGGTGCTGCTCGACCGCCTCCAGCCAGGCGGCGGGCGTGAACGACGGCAGCACCACGAACGAGCCGCCCCGGAGCAGCACCGGCGCCCAGAACGCCCCGCCGGCGTGGCTGAGCGGCGTGCAGATGAGGAAGCGCAGGTCGTCGGGCCACTGCCATTCGGCCAGCTGGATCTGGGTCATCGCCGTGCTCGACCGGAACGTGCCCAGCACGCCCTTGGGTCGACCGGTGGTGCCGCCGGTGAAGGTCATGGCGGCGACGTCGTCGGGGTCGACGACCGGCGGGACCAGCGGCCCGGGCGTGAAGGCGGCGGCCGCGGCCACCAGGTCGGCGCCGACCTCGCTGGGCCCCAGCGACAGGAGGGTGAGGCCGGGGCGCCGCTCCTTCAGCCCGCGGGCCCGCTCCTCGTAGACGGGGTCGAACACCAGGGTGTCGATCTCGGCGTGGTCCAGCACGTAGGCGTGGTCGTCGAGCGAGCCGAGCGGGTGCAGGGGCGTGGGCCGGCACGCGGTCATGGCGTTGGCGCCCATGGCGTAGAGGATCTCGGCCCGGTTGGTCGACAGCATCGCCACCGGCGTGCCCTGGGCCAGGCCGTGGTGGGTGTAGGCCTGGGCGAACCGGCTGATGGCATCGCGCAGCCCGGCGTAGGTCACCACGCCGTCGGGCAGGTGCACCGCAGGCCGGTCGTCGTCGCCGCGGTTGAGGGCGAAGGCGAGGAGGTCGGGCCCGAGCATCGGGCGGTGGAGGTGGCTCGGGGTGCTCATCGGCTCAATCCTCCTGGTGGTGGGCGATGTCGACGGGGTGCTCGGCGTCGACGGTCGCGAAGTCGGGGGTGCGCCGCTCGGCCAGCGCGGTGAGGGCTTCGAGGTTGGCGGGCCGGCCCAGCAGGCGGATGAAGGCCTGGTCCTCACGCTGGCGGGCCGCGGCGATCAGGTCGCGGTGGGCGGCGACGATCGTCCGCTTGGTCTCGACGAGCGAGGCGATCGGCTTGGCCGCCAGCCGCTGGGCGACGGCCAGCGTCTCGGGCAGCAGGCGGTCGGGCTCGACGACCCGCCAGGCCAGGCCCATGCGGAGGCACTCCTCGGCGCCGAACCAGTCGGAGCTCATCAGCAGCCAGCTGGCGTCCTGACGGCCGACCAGCAGGGGCAGCAGGTAGGAGCTGGCGGCCTCCGGGGCGACGGCGAGGTCGGTGAAGGGGCAGCGGACCCGGGCCTCCGTCGACATGAGGACCAGCTCGGCGTAGCCCAGCAGGGTGGCGCCGATGCCGAGGGCCAGTCCGTTCACCGCGCAGAGCAGCGGCTTGGGGAAAGCGGCGAGCTGGTCGACGAGCCCGGGGAAGCCGTGGATGCCGGCCTGGAAGCCGTCGGGATCGGTGGTGCGGGCCGCCAGCTCCACCACGTCGGTGCCGGCCGAGAACGCCCGGCCCGAGCCGGTCAGCACCAGCACGGCGACACCGGGGTCGGCGGCGGCGTCGATCAGCGCCTCGGCGGTCGCGTCGTAGAGGGCCTCGTCGAAGGCGTTGAGGGCGCCGGGGCGGTCGAGGGTCAGCACCCGCACCCGGCCGTCGTCCTGGACGTCGAGCATCAGAAAGGCTCCAGGCTGCTGGCGACGGCCCACATGCTGAAGTACTGGGCGGCGGCGCCGTAGGCCTGGGCCAGGGCGACCCGGGCGCCGTCGACCTGGTGCTCGCCGGCCTGCCCCCGTACCTGCAGGGCGGCCTCGGCGAACCGGAGGAGCCCGGAGGCGCCGATGGGGTTGGACGACAGGACGCCGCCCGACATGTTCACCGGGAAGTCGCCGTCGAGCTGCGTGTCGCCACGCTCGACCATCCGCCAGCCCTCGCCCGGTTCGGCGATGTGGTGGGCCTCCAGCCACATGGGCTCGTACCAGGAGAACGGCACGTAGAGCTCGGTGCAGTCGACCTGCCGGCGCGGGTCGGTGATGCCCGCCTGGCGGTACACGTCGTGGGCGCACAGCGAGGCACCGACCGGGGCCACGGGGTCGCGCCCCGGGAACGAGCTGGGCTCGGAGCGCACCGACGACCCGAGGATCCACGCCGGTGGCCGTCCGGCCTGCGCCGCCGCCTCGCCGCCGGCCCGGTCGGTGAACACGACCGCGCAGGCGCCGTCGGAGGACGGGCACGACTCCAGGTAGCGCACCGGGTCCCACATCATCGGCGACGCCTTGACGCTGTCGATGCTGATGTCGGCCAGCTTGAGGTGGGCGTAGGGGTTCTTGAGGGCGTTGCGCCGGTCCTTCACCGCCACCATCGGGCCGACGTCGAGCGGGGCGCCGCTGCGGTGGATGTAGGAGCGCATGTAGGGGGCGAACGCCCCGCCGGCGCCCAGCGAGCCGCTCTTCCCGGAGCCCAGGGCGAACTGGGCGTTGCCCTCCGACTGCTTCTGGTAGGCCACGGCCAGCACCCGGGCGTGGCGGCCGGTCTCGACCAGGTGGCTGGCCACGATGCCGGTGGTGCCGCCCACCGAGCCGGCGGTGTGCACCCGGAACATCGGCTTGCCGTGGGCCCCGAGCGCGTCGGTCAGGTACAGCTCCGGCTTCATCACGCCCTCGAACAGGTCCGGGGCCTTGCCGAGGACGACGGCGTCGATGTCGGTCCAGTCGAGCTCGGCGTCCTCCAGGGCCCGGGACGCGGCCTCGCGGACGAGCCCGCCGAGGGAGACGTCCCAGCGCCGGGACTTGTGCTGGGTCTGGCCGATGCCGACGATCGCGCAGGGTTGGTGGGCCATCAGCGGTTCCCCTCGACGACGCAGACCAGGTTCTGCTGCAGGCACGGCCCGGACGTGGCGTGGCCCAGCGCCCGCTGCCGGCCGTGGTCACGGACCTGGCCGGCGGCCTCGGCGATGCGGACCAGGCCCGTCGCCATGGTCGGGTTGGCGGCCAGCGGTCCCCCGGAGGGGTTCACCACCACCTCGGGGCCGAGGCCCAGCGCCTCGACCAGCAGCGGTTCCTCGTGGGTGAAGGCGGTGTGCAGCTCGGCCACCTCGACCGGGGCGTTGCCGACGCCGGCGGCCTCGGCGGCCAGGCGGGCCGACTCGGCCCGGCGGAGGTCGCGGGCGCCCGGGTAGTGCAGCTCGCTGCAGTGGGCGAAGCCGGTGATCCACACGGGGTTGGCGCACAGTTGCTCGGCCCGCTCCCGGCGGGCGATCACCACCGCGGCGGCGCCGTCGGTGATGGGCGGCAGGTCGTGGCGGCGCAGCGGAGCCCGGACCGGCTCGGTGGCGAGCAGGGCGTCGATGTCGGCGCCGGCGTCGCCGGTGACCTGGGCGTGGGTGTTCGTCCGGGCGTCGGACCGACTCCGCACCGCGATCTCGGCCATCTGCCGCTCGGTGACCGTCCCGTCGGCCAGCAGGAGCTGGGCCTGGAGGGCGGCCAGGCTGAGCACGTCGGTGCCCAGGGGTGCGAGCAGGTAGGGGTCCATCTCCATCGGGTAGATGAGCGCCGGGTCGGCGGTCGAGGACCGCCCGGACCCCATGGCCACGGCGACGTCGATGTCGCCGAGCAGCAGCCGGACCCAGGCCTCGTACAGGGCCCACGCCCCGTCCATCTCGACGTGGGAGTCGTGCTTGGGCGGCCAGGCGCCGACGGCGTCGATGTTCTGGACGAACGAGAAGGCCTGGCCGGCCACGTAGTCGCAGCTCCCGGCGCAGGTGAAGTCGACGTCGGCCCGGGTGATGCCGGCGTCGTCGCAGGCGCCGCTGACCACCTCCAGCAGCATCTGGGCCTCGGTCTTGGCCGTGCGGCGCTCCATCGGCGACACGCTCCAGCCGATGATGGCGATGTCGTCGTCGCTCGGGGTGGCCGGTGTGGCGGGGTCGGTGGTGGGCATCAGAAGATCCGGTCCACGAGGTCGGGGTCCTCCACGTCGGGTTCGCCGGTGGGCATCCACCCGACCAGGCCCTGGGCCATGCGCGGGTCGCTGGTCGTGCCCTGCTCAGCGGCCGAGGCCCACACGGCCGCCACCCGCATGCCGATCCGCACGTCGTCGTTGGGCACGTCGATCAGGTCCTGGTAGGCGAGCACGACGTCAGCTCCGTCGAGCAGCACGTGCACCCGGGCGAACGGCTCGGTCTCGGTCTGGCCGGGGTACTGGACCGGTGTGATGATCGTGTAGTTGGCGACCACGCCCCGCTGGGGCAGGTCCACGGCGTGCTCGGCCCGCAGCTCGATCGAGTCGATCGGGCAGAAGCCGCGGCTGCCGTCGTAGGTGCGCCCGCAGGTGGGGCAGCGGAGGCCGAGGAAGCGGCCCTCGCGGGCGGCCTGCTCGGCGCGGGCCACGTTGGCGGGGATCGGCGTCTCGTAGGTGATCGACGCCCGGTACTCCATCATCGTCACGGGCTCGTCGGCGTCCTCGTCGCTGCCGGATCCGGCGCCGCCCCCGGTGATCGCCGTCTCGCCGGGGACGAAGGCGTCGATGTCGGTGATGTGGCCCCGGCGCTCGGCCCGCCAGCGGGGAGCGACCCGCATCCCGATAGCCATGGCGTCGGGGCCGGGCACGTCGACGGTGTGCACCAGCGCGGTGTCGGCCCCGTCGAGGCGGATGGTGGCGAACGCGAACGGTCGGTCGTGGGGGTGCTGCTCACTGGGGTGGCCCACCCAGCACCAGGTCTCCACGGTGCCCGCCGGCCCCACCTCGACGAGGTCGGGGTCGAGGGCGGCCCCGGTCACCGGGTCCCACTCCGAGGGTGGGCACAGCACCCGGGGACCGCAGCGGATGCCCAGGATCCGCTCGTGGGTCAGCGCCGTCATGAACCGCCCGAGCACGGGGCCCAACGACCGCTGGTACGGAAAGGTGATCGTGCTCGTCACGGTCGACGTCACGGACGGGCACCCTACAAGCTGTAGGAAATCTGTCAATCGCTGAAGGGTCGATGGCGGCGAGCGGTAGCGTGTCCGTTCCATGGCCTCGAGCGCGCCGAAGGGACTCACCCGGGAGGCGGTGCTCGTCGCGGCCGAGGCGCTCGTCGACCGGGACGGCTGGCGGCAGCTCACCATGACGGCCCTGGCCGCCAAGCTCGGGATCCGGGTGCCCTCGCTCTACACCCACGTCGAGAACGTGGAGGCCACCCTGGGCGCCGTGCAGGCCCGGGCCCACGGGGCGCTGGCCAACCGCTTCCTGCGGGCCGCCATGGGCAAGACCGGCGAGTCGGCCTTCCGGGCCCTGGCCGAGGTGCTGCGGGCGTTCGCCGCCGAGCACGGCGGGCTGTACGAGCTGGCGATGCACCAGGCCATCGACCGGACGGCGGTGGCGGCCGCCGCCGAGCCCTCGGGGGCGGCGCTCGTCGCCGTCATCGAGTCGTTCGGCGTCGCCGACCCCTCGCTCGACCTCCAGATGAACTGCCTGGCCACCCTCCACGGGGTCATCGCCCTCGACCGCGCCAACCTCTTCGACGGCACCATCGACGTCGACGCCGCCTACACCCGCGCCGTCACCATGGTCGTCGACCTCCTCCACCACACCGCCACCCCCTGACCTCCCGAGTCCTGCGTGCGGCGGGGTCGTCGACAGGGGGGAGCTCGGGCGTATCCCGTGGCTGAGCACGGCGACGACGGCAATGGACCCGGGGCGATCATGGCGGTGGGGACGGGGTTCTCCACGTCCAAGACCCTCCTGTCCGTGGTCGAGCTGGGGTTGTTCACCACCCTCGGCTCGACGGGCCTGACCGGCGGCGAGATCGCCGAGCGCCTCGACCTGCGGTCGCGGGCGGTGTTCGACTGCACCGGCGCCGACTTCACCGGCTGGTGCCGGGAGGTCGGCTTCGACCGGGTCGAGATCGTCCCGGTCACCGGGCCGGCCAGCGCCGCCATCGCCTACCGGTAGGGGTCGGGGCTCGCCCGGGGCATGTCCCGGGGCGACATGAAGGAGCTGGCCGAGACCCTCGACGAGGGCGAGGCCGCCCTTGTCGTGGTCGGCGCCTCCAAGCTGGGCGAGGCGCTGAAGGCCGAGCTGAAGCGGGCCAACCGCACCTACGAGAAGCAGCTCACCGCCGATGCCCGCGAGCTGCGAAAAGAGCTCGACGAGGCCATCGACCAGGCCGCCTGACCCCTGGGCGTCGGGTCCGGGGCACCAACCACGGGCGGCCCCGGGCCCGGGCCCGGCCCCGACGCACGGTCAGCCGGGGGTGCGGCGTTCCAGGTCGGCCAGCTGACGGTCGACGTCGGCCTCGGCCAGGCCGAGGTCGAGCAGCGCCGCCCGGTAGCGGTCGAGCGCCCGGCGGACGCCGCCGAGGTCGCCGAGGTCGGAGGCGGCCCCCACGACCACGTCGACGGCCCGGCGCGACCAGGGGTCGTGGCGCAGCGCCGTCTCGCCCATCCGCCGGGCCTCCTCCGGTTCACCCCCGGCCAGGAGCAGCTCGCCCGCCCGGCAGGCCAGCGCCACGAGGCCGCCCCGGCGCTCCTCCACCTCGGCGACCGCCCAGGGGGCGTGCGCCCAGGCACCGGGGTCGCCGCGCCACAGGGCGACCGCGGCCCGCAGGTGGGTCAGCGCCTCCGACGACCGGCCGTCGCGGTCGAGCTCGACGGCCCGCTGGCGGGCGGCGTCGAAGCGCCAGACGTCGGCGTCGAGGTGCTCGCCCTCGCCCCGGTGCAGGCGGAGGCCGTCGGCGTGCGGTCGCACGAAGAACGACGCGGCCCGCCCGGGACGGTCGGGTTCGAGCACGCCGAGCAGCTGGCTGAGCGCCACCCGCAGGTTGCTGGTGGCGGTGCCGCCCACCCGCTCGCCCCACAGGTCCTCGGCGAGGCGCTCCCGGCTGACCGGCGGGTGGACCGCCAGGTGGGTCAACAGCTCCCGGACCGGCGCCCGCCGCCAGTCGGGGCTGTCGACCAGCACACCGTCGCGGCGCAGCTCCACCGGGCCGAGGACGCCGAGCTCCAGCCGTCCCGTGGGTGGGACCGGCAGCCGGGCCAGCGCCTGGCGGGCGGGCGGGGCGAGCGCCCGGTCGTCGCCCTGCGCCCGCCGCTCGACGTGGGGGCGGGCCCGGGGCCACAGGGCGTCGAGGACGGCCCAGCCGGCGGAGCGACCGCCGGTGGTGTGGACCAGGGCCAGGTCGACCGCCCACGGCAGCGGCAGGAGCGACCGGACCACGCCGGGGGAGGGGAGCGTGGTCGCCGCCCGGGGGAGCCGGCCCTGTTCCCGCAGGGCGAGCAGGTCGCGGGCCAGCCGGCGCCCGGTGTCGAACGTGCCGCCCAGCCGGGACCGGTCCCACACCGCCCGGCTCTCGGGCACCAGCAGGTACCAGAGCGCCAGGCTGCGCTGCTGGGGGTAGGCCGCGAGCCCGACGGCGATGCCCGGCACCCGGGTGAGGTAGCCCTGCAGGACGTCGGCCGCCGCGGCCTCGTCGCCCGCCAGGACCTGCAGCGTCGCCTCGGCGATGGCGACGTTGACGTCCACCAGCGCCACGTCCCGGGACCCGGCGGCGAACCGGGCCTGCTCCAGGTGGGGCGCCGCCTCCGGGGCCCGCCCGTCGGCGGCCAGCAGGGTGGCGCAGCTCGCCGCCATCAGCGCCGTGTAGTGGCGCAGCCCGGTGGTGGCCGTGCGCTCGACCAGGGCGGGGAGCTCGCGCAGGGCCTCGTCGACCTGGCCCAGGAACCACAGCGCCTGCAGCCGGGCCGACCCCATCACCGCCACGTGCACCGGGCTGGCCAGGGCGCAGGCCCGCTCGGCGGCGGCCAGGGCCTCGGCGGCCCGGCCGAGGTGGTTCAGCGACGTCGACCGGAACCACTCGACGAGGCTCGTCCACGCCGCGTTGAGGGCCGTCGGCCGGATCTGGTCGAGCTCGGCGAGGGTGGTCTCGGCGTCGTTGAAGAGGTCGGCGGCCAGCGCTCTGGCCAGGTGGACCAGTGGGGCGGCCGGCTCGAAGCCCTGCCCGTGCATCTCGAACAGGCGGGCGGCCAGCCCGACCACCCGGTCGGGACGCTCGGACCACCACGCCAGCTGGGTGAGCTGGGCCATGCAGGCCAGCTCGCCGACCAGGTCGTCGTCGGCCCGGAACGCCTCGACGGCCACCTCCAGCCGCTCGGCCGCGGTCTTGGGATCGGACTCGACGGCGCTGACCGCGTCGAGGAGCCGGGCCAGGGGTGTCTCGGCCCGGTCGGCCGGCAGGCGGCCCAGCCAGGTGGCGACGACGTCGCCCGGGACCGGCGGGTGCTCGGCCCCGAGCGCCACGGCCACGGCGCGGGTGAGGTCGTCCCACGCCCGGGCCTCGGTCAGGAGGCGGACCGCCCGGGCGATGTCGCCCCGCCGGGCCAACACGACGCCGGCGCGGCGGCGCCCCTCGTCGATCGCCGCGGTGGGCACGACCCGGGCCAGGTGCGGTCGCCACAGCTGGTGGATGTCGTGGACGGCGTGGCTGGGTGTGCCGGTCGTCGTGGACGTGGCGACGAGGGGGAGGTCGACGGTGAGCGCGGCCAGGTCGACGTCGTGGCCCAACACCTCGGCCGCCAGCTCCTCGTCGAACGGCCCCACGTGGGCCAGTCGGGCCAGGTCGGCCCGCCGCCCGGGCTCGATGGCGGCCAGGACCTCCTCCCACACGAAGGCGTCCTCGACGCCGGGGTCGGCGCTCACGATCAGCTCGGCCAGCGCCGGCCAACCCCCGCACCGCTCCAGCCGCGCCACCGGCACGTGCCGGGCGGTGGCGAACTCGGTCAGCTCGGCCTCGCTGAAGGCCAGGTCGGCCTCCCCGAGCCGGAGCACCTTGCCCTGGACGTCCAGCCGGGCGAGGGCCACCGGCGGCGGCTCCCGGCCCACCAGCACCACGTGGCCGTTGCGGGGCAGCGCCGCCACCAGGCCGGCCAGCAGGGCGGCCGCCGGCGAGCCGGGTGGCAGCTCGTGGACGTCGTCGAGGATCAGCGCCACCTCCCGGGGCGCCTCGTGCACGATGGCGTCGACCACCGCGGCGATCGCCCGGTCGGCGTGGCCGCCCGGAGGCCGCGCCGCACCCACCGCCCGGCACAGCCCGGCCGCCAGCGACGACGCGGCGACGTCCTCGGGAACGCAGGTGAGCCACCGGTCCACCCCGCCCGAGCTCTCCCGGCCGGCGCCGAACGCCTGGTGCAGCAGCGTCGTCTTCCCGAACCCCGCCGACGCGACCACCACCGTGACCGGCACGGTGAAGCGCGGCTGGAGCCGGTCGACCAGCCGGGGACGGACCACGCTCCCCCGCCAGGGCGCCGACGGCCCATACCGCGCCTCCTCGTCCACCCCCGGAACGTAACGCCCCCACCACCCCTCCACGTCCGCCACCGGGATGGTGGCCCGGGTCACCGACCGCCGCGGCCACACCCAGCCCGCGACCGTCCCCTGCAACGACGGTGGCTACCAGTTCGGCGCCGTCGTCCGTCGCCCCGTGGCCGTCGCCGCCCCCTGAACCCGACGGCGGCGGGCGCTACGACGGCGATGGAGCTGCGGTCGGGCGCAGGACCACGACCGGGATCTCCCGGTCGGTGTGGCGCTGGTAGACGTCGTAGCGGCCGATGGTGCCGCGGTGCAGGAGCGGGGCCAGGCCCCGGTTCTGCCGGTTGACCAGCTCCCAGAGCCGCTGGCGCTCGTCGCCGTCGGCCACGTGGGCCCGGGCCGGCTGCACCTCACGGCCGACCTGCACCTCGACCTCGGGCTGGGCGACGAGGTTCAGGTACCAGGCCGGGTGCTTCGGCGCCCCGCCGTAGGAGGCGATCACCACGTAGTCGTCACCGTCGCGGGCGTAGACCAGCGCCGCGGTCCGCCGCTGGCCGCTGCGGCGCCCGGTGGTGTGCAGCAGGAGGGCCGGTCGACCGCCGACGTGGCGCCCGACGGCTCCCTTCGTCCATTTGTAGACCCGCTGGTGGAGCAGCAGGTACGGCCCGATGACGTAGCTCCCCGGCGTGTGGCGCACCCACCCACCGTACGCCTCGCCGGGGCTAGAGGGCTTCGAGGGCGGCGAGGACGACGGGGTCGGCCTGGCCGGGCCAGGTGGCGGTGAGGGCGATGGGCGGGCGGGGGTCGGGTCGGGGGCGGCGGTGGACCGTGAGCTGGAACCGGTCGTTGCGCAGGATCGCCCCGGTCGCCTCGTCGCTGGTGACCTCGAAGCCGTCGACCGGCACCCGCTCGGTGGTCCCGCCGCCGCCCCGGATGCGGACCGGGCTGGGGACCGTGTACCAGCGCCCCTCGTGGAGGGCCATGCCGAGGGCCTCGCCCTGGCCCGTCAGGGTCACCGCCGCCAGCATCAACACGAGCCGGGGGTCGCGCAGCCCGTCGTAGACCCAGCGGGTGCCGAGCGCGGAGTGCTGCATCTCGGTGACGAGCGCGTCGTCCGCGCCGTCGAGCGGCTCGTCGCGGTAGGTGAGCGGGACCTGGAACAGCACCCCGCCGGCGGTGACGAGGTGGGTCTCCATGCCCACCCGGCCGTCGGGATCGTCGAACCGGAAGGCGCCGATCACCGAGACGGGATCGGTGGCCGGGGGACCCCAGGGTCGGGTCGGCACCCAGTCGGCGATGAGCTCGGCCTTGCCGGGGGTGATCGTCGCTCGGTGGAGGAGGGCCATGACCCGGCACCGTAGGCCGGTCGGCCCGGTCGGCCCGGTTCGCCGGTTCGCCCGATCGTCCCGGCATCAGCGGCGGGACGTCTCGGGGGAGGGGGTGGGGGTGATGGTCCAGCGGGTGGCTCTCTCGCGGTTGGCCCAGAGGCGCTGGTAGAGGCCGCCGGGGGTGGCGAGGAGCTGGTCGTGGGTCCCGCGGTCGACGATGCGGCCCCGGTCGAGGACGGCGATCTGGTCGGCGTCGCGGATGGTGGGGAGCCGGTGGGCGACGACGAGGAGGGTCTTGCCCCGGGTCAGCTCGTGGAGGGCGGTGCGGAGCAGGCGCTCGTTGGTGGGGTCGAGCGCGGCGGTGGCCTCGTCCAGGAGCACGACCGGGGCGTCCTTGAGGATGGCCCGGGCGATGGCGATGCGCTGGCGCTGGCCGCCGGACAACTGGGCGCCGGCCTCGCCGACCGGCGTGTCGTAGCCGTGCGGCAGCGCGGTGACGAAGTCGTGGGCCCGGGCGGCCCGGGCGGCGGCGACCACGTCGGCGTCGGCGGTGTCCGGGGCACCGAAGGCGATGTTGTCGCGGATCGTGCCGGGGAACAGGTAGACGTCCTGGAAGACGACGGTGACCAGGTCGTAGAGCTGCTCGGCGGTGAGGTCGCGCACGTCGACGCCGCCGATCCGCACCGAGCCCTGTTGGGGGTCCCAGAAGCGGGCGACCAGGTGCAGCAGCGTCGACTTCCCGGCGCCGGACGGGCCGACGAGCGCGCCCATGGTGCCGGCGGGGACGGTGAGGTCGACGCCGTCGACCACCGGCGCCGACCCGGCCGTCGGGTCGTAGGCGAACGTGACGCCCCGCAGCTCGACCGTGGCATCGGTGGGCGTGGCCCGGGGCCGGGCGGGGGTGGCCTGCTCGGGCTCGTCGAGGACGCGGGCCAGGCGCTGGAGCGAGGCGTCGGCGATGCGGAGCTGTTCGAGCTGGTCGGCGGCGTGGACCAGCGGCTGGTACACCCGCAGCGCCAGTACCAGGAACACGACGAGCGTGCCGGCGTCGACGGTACCGCCCGCCAGCCACAGGCCGCCGACGGCCAGCAGCAGCGGGGTGCCCAGCTCGACCACGGCCATGGCCAGGGTGGCCAGGGGCAGGATGAGGACGGCGAGCCGGGTGTTGACGGCCCGGAGGTCCTCCAGTGAGGCGCGGAACCGCTCGAGGCGGTCGCCGCCGAGGTTGAAGGCCCGGATCACGCCGATGCCCTGCACGTACTCGACGATGCGGCCGGTGGCGGCGGCCTGGGTGTCCTGCCGGCGCAGGGCGAGTCCGGCGAACAGGCGGTTGGCGCCGAGGTAGACGGGCAGGGCCAGCGCCACCGAGGCCACGGTGACCAGGGCGAGGCGGGGGTCGACGAAGGCCAGCGCCACGGCCACGGCCGCGGGCCCGGCCAGCCCGCCGACCAGGGCGGGCAGCGGGGCGTGGGCGAACGTCTCGACGGTCACGAGGTCCTGGGTGAGGGCGGTGAGGGTGTCGCCCTGGGCCCGCGACGCGTGGAAGCCGAGCGGCAGCCGCTGCAACCGGTCGAGCGCCGCGAGCCGGACCTCGGCGCCCATGTCGAAGGCGGCGGTCCACGAGAGCCGGTTCGACCAGTAGTAGGTGGCCACCTGGCCGGCGAACAGGGCGCCGTAGACGAGGGCGACCCGGGCGGCGTCGCCGGAATCGAGGGTGCCGTGCCGGGCCTCGTCGACCACCACGACCAGCTGGGCCACGGCCAGGGCCAGCAGGACCGCCCACACGACCCGGCAGCCCATGGCGAGGGCCAGGCGGCGCCGGTGCGGCCCGGCCAGCCGCCAGATGCGGAGCACGGCGCCGGATCGACGGGGCGCGCGCTCAGCGGGCGGGTGGGTGTGGGCGGCGCTCATGCCGGCACCTCCCGGCCGCGCAGCGGGGTGGCCCCGGTGGCGACGAAGTCGGCCCACAGCCGGGCGTAGAGGCCGTCGCGGGCCAACAGCTCCTCGTGGCGGCCGAGCTCGACCACCCGGCCGCCGTCGACCACCGCGATCTGGTCGGCGCCCGCCACCGTGGAGAGCCGGTGGGCGACCATCACCACGGTCTTCCCGGCGGCCAGCTCACCCAGGGCGTCCTGGATGAGGGCCTCGTTCTCGGGGTCGACGAACGACGTCGCCTCGTCGAGCACCACGATGGGGGCGTCCTTGAGGATGGCCCGGGCCAGGGCGAGGCGCTGGCGCTCGCCGCCGGAGAGGCGGGTGCCGCGCTCGCCGACCACCGTGGCCCACCCCTGGGGCAGCGCCTCGATCGTGTCGAGCACCCGGGCCGCCTTGGCCGCGTGCTCCAGGTCGTCGGCGCCGGCGTCGGGGCGGCCGACCCGGAGGTTGGCCTCGACGGTGTCGTCGAACAGGAACGGGTCCTGGAACACGAAGGCGACCATCTCCGTGAGCCGCTCGACCGGCAGGTCGCGCACGTCGGCGCCACCCACCCGCACCCCGCCCGCCCGGACGTCCCAGAAGCGGGCGGCGAGGCGGGCGATGGTGGTCTTGCCGCCCCCGGACGGGCCGACCAGGGCGGTGACGGTGCCGGGCGCCACGGTGAGCGTGATGCCGTGGAGCACGTCGGGGCCGTCGTCGTAGCCGAACCGCACCCGGTCGAACGCCAGCGACGCGTCCGCCGGCTCGGCGGTCCCGCCCTCGAGCGTGGCCGCGGCCAGCACCTCGGCCACCAGGTTGCCGCCGAAGCTCATGTGGGCGAGCTGCATGAGCGAGCTGTGGAGGCGGGCCATGGGGAACCCGTAGCCGAGCCCGATGACCAGGTAGAAGAGCAGGTCGGGGGCGGCGAGGCGGCCGGCGGCGAACAGGGCGGCGCCCACCGGCACCACCAGGAAGATGCTGGCGACGATCAACGAGTAGTAGGCGGTGCCCAGGGGGAGCAGGCGGAGGCTGAACTCCTGCACCCGGCGGGCGTGCTCGCGGACGGCGGCCTCGGTGTCGGCGACCGGGCCGGCGCGGTTGAACACCTTGATCACCGGCAGGCCCCGCACGTGGTCGACGATCGCCGCGTTCATCGCCGACATCGACTCGTGGTAGCCGACGACCCGCTCGTCGGACCGGCGCAGCGAGCGGGCCATGCAGGCGAACGCCACCGGCACCACGACCACGGCGGCCAGGCCCATCCGCCAGTCGCGGACCAGGAGCCACACCGTGGTGGCCGCCCCGACGGTGGCCGCGGCGGCCAGGTCGGGCACGGCGTGGGCGAGGAAGACCTCCAGCCGCTCGACGTCGTCGGCCATCACCTTCTTGAGCGCCCCGC
>Ga0272482_10000378_pt1 | contig 13810 bp, 13 predicted proteins | sample RVTome_8_FD_192427 | JGI IMG/M metagenome (GOLD analysis project Ga0272482, IMG submission 192427) | Soil microbial communities from uranium-contaminated site in the Upper Colorado River Basin, Wyoming, United States - RVT160D0 (version 2) ...
TCCTCACGACCAGCGGGCGCACAGTCTGCCGAAAGACCTCACAGGCCAGATGAGTGGAGTGCTGACCCGCCAGCCGCTACCGGAACCATCCTGCCTCAACAGGCGGCACAACCTATTAGATGAGTGCCTGCAGCGGCGAGGAACACGGCGGGCGCCTTGAGGTCGAGGCGATCTGGGTCGCGTCTGAAAGTCGTCCAGAGTGCACCTGACCTGTCTAACCCCGCGTAGCGTCCGGATCATGGACGTGGACGAGTGGTGGGCCGGACTCACCCGAGCCTGCATCACCAACTCAACGCCAACAACGGCGCGCTCCGGGCGAGGCTGGCCGACCTCCGGGCAGGCAGATCCCGGCCATCGGCCCCATCCTCGACGGCCTGCGACGCACGGGCAGCAGCGAGGCCCTGCGCGAGGCGGTCGCCCAGCGCCAGGCCGCCCTGACCCGCCGCTCCGCCGCCCTCCTGGAAGGCGCCGCCCACCTCGCGCCCCTGGTCACCCAGGCACCGTGATCTGGCGGCGGGCGGCGATCGCGGCGGTCAGCAGGATCTCGTCGGCGCGCATCTCGTCGTCCTCGTCACCTATGTGGATGACGGCGCGGCGGCGGCGTCCGATGAGCTCGTCGAGGTGGGGCAGCGCCGGTCGCGCGGCCGGACCCATTGCGGCGAGTGCCTTCAGCGTCATCCGTCCGAAGATGTCGTCGTCGAGATAGTCGGGCAGGTTCGCGAAGAAGGCGGCCACCGCGGCCGTCCCGGCGTGCTTCCACAGTGCCGTCACCGCGTTCAGCCGGGCGAATCGGGAACGCGACGAGAAGAGGTGCCGCACCTGGGTGCCCTGCCGATCGGTGAGGCCGCCGTGATCGACTAGCCAGACCAGGATGTCGTCGAGGTGGTCCGCCCCACCGGAAGTGGGCCGCTCCGGATAGGTGTCGAGGAAGGCGTCGGCCACCGACCTGTCGCCGGTGATCCTCAACAAGGCCCAGACCGCCCTGCTGGTGTGGGCGCCGCGGCCCGTGGTAAACCGGCGCAACAACGGCGCCGCCGGCTGGGCGGCACCGCCGATCGCACCAAGCACGTCGAGCTCGGCGCAGATGTGGTGATCGTGGTCGGCGGCGGCTTGGAGGCGGTCGGTCAGCTCGGGTACGGCGGTGGCGCCGGCGGGACCGAGCGCCGCCAGCGCCCGCAGCACCGCCGTGTCGACGCGGCCGGCGTCGGGATCCTCGCCGTCGCCCGGGTAGCGGTATCGGGTCAGCAGCTGCCGGGCGAGGCGGACCAGCGGTGTCGGGTCGGGTAGGACCGGTGCCACCGCGCAGAGGGCACGGTCAAGGCGCGGCAGCCAATGGCCGTCCAGCAGCATCCGCTCCAGTCGCGGCATCGCGCGGGGATCGGCGGCACTGCCCAACGCAACTGCGACCACGGGTGCCAGCGACGGGTCGGACAGCAGCCCGACGAGCCGGTCGGCGGTGGGCCGGGTGGCCGCGACCGTAGCGCACAGCGCCTCGGCCGCGGCGACCCGTAACGCCGGCGGCCCGTCCAGCGCCGTCGCGAGGAGCGGGGCGAGTGTGGCAGGGCCGGCACGCCACCGCCGCATCGCCTCCACCGCCAGGTCGACACCGGCCTGCTGGTCCGCAGCCGATCCACTCGCGGTGATCAACTCTGCGGCCCGGGCGTAGCAGTCGCCTTCCCGGTCACGGAGCCGCCGGCGCAGCGCCGCCCTGTCAGCCCCGTCCGGGTAGATCGTCTCGGCCAGCGCCGCCCACGTGACCGGATCGTCCACCCCGGGCTCAGCCTCCAGCACCGACATGACCCACTCACGCCCGCCCACCCTGGCCAGCAACAGGGCCGCGGCACACCGCACCGCCTGGTCAGTGTCACGCAAGCCCGCCAAGGCGACCTCGAGCACGCCATCCCACGCGTCGTGGCCCGCACACAGCGAGGCGAGCAGCTGGACCACGGTGAGACGAACAGACGGTCGGCCATCGGCCGCGAGCTGAAGCAACCGGGTCGCTACGGGCCCGCCAGGATCCGCGCGTACGGCCTCGAAGACCGCGGCCCGGGAATCATTCGCGCCGGACGCCACGTCACCTGAGACGACAGCCTCATCCAGCCACATCAGCGTCGCCGGCTCATCCGCCGGCATCGAGCCGCTCATCGAGCGGGGCGGTGACCGCCCTTTCCATCGCACATGATCCCGATGATGACAGCCACCGATCACCCCGCGCAAGTGCGCTGCACACGCGCTCGCCGTGCCGGCTCAGACGTCAAGCTTCTTGCCGAGCCAGTGCCAAAGCATCGTTGGTCCCACCGCCGGCGACGGCCAGAATCAATGTGACGCTGGCGCCGATCACAATCACCATAGGCCCGTGCTCGGCAGAATGAACAAGGGCCGATGCCCCCGCACCGACGCCAACTCCAACCGTGCCACCGATGAGGATCCTGCCCGCGAGCTTCGATGCCTCGACCGCGGCTGGGCTCGTGCGTCGCGCCGGCGATTCCTCAATGACGGCCGTCTCGCCATGCACGACCCCCGTATGCCGTGGATCCCGACGCCGGCGTTGGTGACGAACGCGGTGTAGCGCCAGCCGTCCGCTTCTTCGAACAGCGATAGTTGCGCGCCGGGGTGCGGACGTTCGCGGCGCACGATAACTCGCATCCCGGCCGGCCAGCCCGGCAGGTGCACTAGCCCGGTCAGTTCGGCGACCTCGGCGGCCTGGCGCAGGTCGCCGTCGGCGTCGAGGGCTGGTGACCAGGCCGAGGTGGGCAGGGCGGTGATGGCCATGCGTTCTGCCTCGCCGATCGCCCAGCCGATCGAGTACTGCACCCGGCGGCCGGCCGTGTTCAACCCGTGCAGCCAGTCGATCACGACGTGAGTGGCTGCCGCGCTGTCACCACGGATGAGCAGATGCCGGCGGTGCTGTGCGGGAAATCTGCGCGATCGCTTGGGTCAGTACATCGAGGTGGTCGGCGGCGGTGTTAGCGCCGGCATTGCCTGGCCGCAGCCGGATGGCGAGCAGTTCGCCGGTGTTGTCACAGGTCACCAGAATCGGATGAAACCCGTACGAATGCTTGTAGGTGGGCGCCGCGCCCTCCTTGTTCTGTGCGCGATCACGATGGTGGAGTCCACGTCCAGCACGATGACCCCGGCGCCGACGTCCCGACCGGCCGCACGAGCGGCCGGTGGCCCACCGAACAGCTTCCACATCCGTGCCCGGACTTTGGCCCTGGCCTTGGCGATCCGCCGCGCCTGCACGGCGCCGATCTCGTCCAAAGCCCGCCACACCGTGGTGTCCGAGGCCACCGGCCCGAACAGCTCGTGCTGATGGCGCAGCGCGTCGATATCGCAGATCGCCTCACCGCCGTCTGCGATCATCACCGCCAGATCGACCAGCACCCGGCCCCGATCATGGACCGGCCACCAACCGCTACGGGCCAACCCGGCCGACAACGCTGCGGTCAGCCCCGCCCGGTCAGCCAGCATCCGCAACAACACCGCACCCACGTGCGACACCACATCCGTACCATCCCCGGTGACCCGCAGATCGCTCGCCCACGCCGTAAACCGCACCTGCTAGACATCCCTTCCACCAGAGAACCCGATCGATTCGACGCTGTCAGTTTCCCTTGCAGGAGAGGCCCTTTGGTTCATTTACGACCCGACACGGGCCCTCTTCCCGATCACCGCGACGCATCAGGTCAGTCCCACCACACTGACCGTCACACCGAAGGCGAATATTGACCCCTCGCTATCAGTCACCCCTGCGGCTCACCCATCCGTCGTTGGTCGCGGACCAAACATCGACCGGGCCCGCGCCATCGGACCACTCGCGCGGAATAGCCCACGCCGAGCGCCGCCGCCAGCTTCGGCTGGCAGGCGAGCGGCGCTCGGTGGGGGTGAGGTGGTACTCAGCCGATCCGGTACGCGTGGATGACGGTCTGTTCGACGCTGTTGCCCTCGGTGCCGGTCGCCTTGACGCGCAGGGACACGAAGCCGGCCCGGGGCGGGTGCTTTACGAGCGCGACCGACCTGTGCACCGGTACGGCGGTCCACGTCACGCCGTCGTCGAAGGAGACGTCCACGGTGACTGAGGCGTTGGCCAGGTGCTCGGTCGAGATCGGCACGGCCAAAGGTCGTCCCGCCGGGGCGGTGCCGTCGTCGGTCAGCTCGGGCGCGAGCCGCACCGCTGGCAGCGACAGGCGGGTGTCCGCGTCGCTTGAGGTGAACCGCCACACCACGGCCACCTTCGTGGCCAGTGAGAACGGCGCCTGCCGTTCGGCCTTCGCTTCCAGGCGGTAGCGACTGGACTCCAGCGGTACCACGACGTCCAGTGAGGGCATCTCGTTCGTCGACTCGGCGACGGGCACGCCGTCGCGGAACAGGCGCATCGCGCCGTTCGATAGTCTGACCTCGCCGTACGTCCGCGTGCCGCTAGGGGTGGCGAGGCCAGCCTGGAGGAACAGGCGATCTCCATCCCGCGAGCCACTGGCCACGGGCCCGAAAGGCGGCTTGTTGAAGGTCTCCCGGGTATGTTGCCCGGCCTCGTACACCAGGCCCGTCTGGCTGCTGCGCTCCGAGCCGTCGTTGGTCGACGCGAAGACGCTATACACCGTCCCGGGCTCGGTGGAGAGGTACTCGGTGCGGGTGAACGGCAGATGGATCGGGCTCGACCAGCCCCCGATCCCGCCGACTGCGGTCGTGGGGTCGATGTCGACCTGCCCCGGCGAGGCTGGAAGCTGCGTGAGGTAGGTCCGGGTCACCGTGGCGAGGTCACCGTCACGCACATCGCGGCGCAACCCGTCGAATGGCCCGCCCCGCCGGGTCCAGGTGAGGTTGAAGGTGTAGGGGCTGTCCGCGAACGAGTCGTCGACGCCTGGGTCCATCCACTCCATGTGCAGCGCCTGGATGAAGGCGTCGAGCCTGCCGCCGCCGATCGTCCCGGTGAACAGCCGCACGGACGAGCCCATGCGGATTCCGAAGTTTCCCGGGGCGTCCGACTCGATCCTGGTCACCAGGTCGGTGGTGAACCGGCGGGCACCGGCCTTGGGCACCGTCACCAAGACGGGTGCCGCGGTGCGGAAGTCGGCCCGCACGGTGGTGTCTTCCGTGAGGTCGAGCACCGGCTGTTGCAGGTCGGACACGAGCGACCCGTCCGGGTCGTCCGGATCCACCTCGACAAGATAAGTGTCCAATGTGTATCGTCCGCGCGGCAGCCGCAAGCGGCTTTCGCTCGACTCGTTGTAGCTGAAGTAGAAGTCGCGGTCGTCCAGCCTCGTGATCCAATCCGAGCTGCCGGAGGCGGTGGGGTCGGACCGTCCGATGTGGTGGATCGTCAGGTCGTAGCTTTCCGCCTCGACGTCCACCGCGAAGGGCGTCCGGATCGCCGGGCCCGCTCCGGTCGCGACGACGTAGCCGCCGGTCTGACCCGGCGCGGTGGTGCGGGTGTCGGCGGTGAGGGTCACCGTCGCCTCGCCGCCGGCCGGCACACTGAGCACGGACGCACTTAAGGTGAACGCACCGGCACCCTGCACCGCCAGCCGCACGGTCGCGTCCGCGCTCCCGGCGTTGTGGTAGGTGACGGTCCGGCGCGACAGTGGGTCGTCGGCGTGCGGCCATCGCTGCTGACCGAAGCTCACGCTCGGCGGGCTCGCCGTCAACACCGTGGCCATGGCCGAGGCCACGTCGACCCGGCCGGCGCCTTGACCGAAGACACCGGTGTCCGGCTGGGGCGCGGCGGAGCCCATCAAGACGGCCTTCAGCCTCGGCCCACTGGCCGCCGGGTCGCGCTGGGCGAGAAGGGCGGCAGCACCGGCCACGTGCGGCGTCGCCATCGACGTACCCGAGTGCGCGGCGTAGCGCTCGCCCGCGGGACCGCCGGAGTCCTTGCCGAGCGCGGCGTCGATGTCGACACCGGGAGCGGTGAGGTCCGGCTTGAGGGCGAAGTCGCCGCGTCGCGGGCCCCGGCTGGAGAAGTCGGCGAGCCGATCGTCGCCATCCACCGCGCCGACCGTCAGCGCCGCGTCCGCGCTGCCCGGTGAGTTGACCGTCGCGTCACCGAAGTCGTTGCCGGCGGCGATCACGAACAACGTCCCGTAGCGGGCCGACAGCTCGTTGACCGCCTGCTCGATCGGGTCGAGCTCAGGGCTGTCGGAGCCGCCGATGCTCACGTTGACGATCCTCGCCTTCTGGCCGGCGGCGGCCCACTGCATCCCGGCCAGTATCGCCGACTCGGGACAGTAATCGACCGTGCACACCTTGCCGTCCAGGAGCGTGGCGCCGGGCGCGACGCCCTTGAGCCGGCCGCCCGACGCGGCACCCGTACCGGCGATGGTGGAGGCCACATGGGTGCCGTGCCCGGCGCGGTCGAGGTCGTCCTCTTCGCCGGAGACGAAATTCTGCCGCGCCAGCACCTTGCCGGCCAGGTCCGGATGGGTGCTGTCGATACCCGAGTCGAGCACGGCGACCGTGACGCCGGCACCGTCGTAGCCGGCCGACCACGCCGCCGGGGCGCCGATCCGCGGCACGCTACGGTCGAGTGTCATCTTCCGCATACCGTCGAGCCACAGCTTCGGTCCGCCGGCACCCTTGGCATTGACATCACGCCACATCGCTGGCAAATCGGCGCGCTTCACCCGGCCCGCGACCCCGCGCACGGCGGGCAGCCGGCGGTAGACCTCCATCCGGGCCGGCGTCAAGAGGCTCCGCGTACCCGTCTGCGTCAGCAGGATCGGCAGCTCGGCCCGCGCAGCCGCGGGAAGCCTCAGGAGCTCGGTCACGTCGAACAGCCGGCGGTCGAGCTGACTGCGGCTCAACATCGGTGTGGCGTCGGAGGGTATGACATGCAGATGCCCGTCCCGCAGCATCGACCTGAACACGACATGCTCGCGGCCGTCGGCGGGTCGCACCGTGAACCGGCCGCCATCCCGCAGGGTCACCTGGTCTCCGGTGACGAGCGTGACCGTGTCGGCGGCACCAACTGCGGGCGAGGCAACGGTACTGGCCGGACTCGTGAGCGCGACCGACGCGACCACGACGGCGGCGACAAAGCCCGCGCGACGCTTCATGGCATGACCTCCGCCGGCCAGGTGGACATGTCGCCGAGGTCGACGTCACGGGCGACCTGGACACCGTGGATGAGGCGGTCACGGTCCGTCTTCGGCACAGCGGACTCGCCGCCGTCGCCACCGGCCGTGACCTCGACCTTCAGCTCGTTGGACGTGGGCACGGGCACCACCTCGCCGCCGACTCGGTAGAGCAGGGCTTCGAGGTGGCTCGGGGCGGCGGCCGGGGTGGCCGAGACCTCCATCGCGCTTGACCAGTTACCGAAGATCACATCGCTGTCGAAGCGCTCGGAGGCGCCCCGATGCCACAGGGCGAGGCGGCAGCTCGTCAGGGACATCGCGGATGGCACCCAGGTCAGCTTCAAAGGCGCGGCGCACCGGTACACGGTGTCCAGCCGCAGCGCCTCGGCGATCCTTCTGACCCCCCGGGTGTCCGCCGCGCTGCCGAACGAGCTCGAGACCTGCGCCCACACCCCGTCGGCCGGTTGCCAGCGCAGGTACGCGAGCTCCTTGTCCGCGTCGCGCCACCAGTGCAAGGTCGCGGGCTTGCCCCCGACCGTCAGGTCCCGTTTGGCGTCAGGCTCTCCCAACGCCGAGCTGAAGAGAGTGATCTCGGGGATGTACTGGTCGCCTGCTCTGGTCACCGTGTGCCAGTCCCGCAGTTTGTTGAGCGGCTCCTCGGTCTGGGCGATCGCGACCTCCGCCCATCTCCCGTTCTTCTTGAAGTGGACGCGCTCAACACCCTTGACGCTCTGCCACACGGTCAGCTCCGAGTCGGTAACCAGGTCCGCCACCGAAAAGTGGATGAGCATCGGGTCGGTGCCGATCGCCTTCGCGTCCGCGGAGGCGCCCTCCGCCACGGGCGGGTGCGGCGTATCCAGCGGTGTGCCGTTCGACGCGTCCCCCGCGTCGATCGGGCCCGCGTGGTCGTCGCCCAGCCAGTACACGCCGCCGGCCGCGAGCACCAGGGCCAGGACGCCGCCGAGACCGCGCGCCGTATACGTGCGGACCCGCAGCCGGTGGGCGCGCCGTTGTGCGCCGGCGAGCAGCGCTGACGTGTCCAACGGTGCCTCGGCGTGCCGGTGCATGCTTTCCAGGAACGGACGATCCAGTTGATCGATCTGATCGCTCATCGGCTACTTCCTCGGGTCGGCGTGAGACAGTCGGCGTAACGCTCACGGAGCGTGGCCAGAGCCCGCAGCACCGTGACGCGCACGGTGACGGGAGAGATGTCGAGGACCTCCGCGATCGTCACGTCGTCAAGATCCTCGTAGTAGCGCAGCACGAGCACGGCCCGCTGCCGCATCGGCAACCGCCCGAGCAGGTCCCAGTAGTGATCACGCTCGGCGATGTCTTGGGCGAGATCGGCCCTGCCACACACATCGGACGGCTCGGCAACGCTCAGCTCGCGGTTGCTCCGCCGCCGCCACCACGAGCTGTTGGCATTGACCATCATGCGGCGGACGTACACGTCCGGCCGGTCGGCCGCCGACACCCGGCGCCACTTCACCAGCACCTTGGCCATGACTTCCTGAAGCAGGTCGTCAGCGCGGTCGTCATCGTTGGTGAGCAGCCGCGCGAACCGGATCAACGCGGGACCCCGAATATGCACGAACTCCTCGAACGTCACCCGCGTTGCTCCCCTCAGTCAGGCTGTCCCCCCACTGACGCCATGAGGCCGGAAGAATGTTTCATCGACTTCTGGGGCCCAGCGTGCCCCGCGCGGCCCCGCGAGTTGCGCGTTCTCGCACCCGTGGTTCGCGCCCCTGCGACCAGGTCATCAGCCGGCTACGGTCTGCAGGGGTCACGGCCGGAAGGGTTGAATGTTCGGGGTATGGCGCCGGCTGTGGCAGCAGCCAGCCTTGCTGCGCGTGCAGCTGATCGGCCAGGTGGTGGGTTACGCCGGCAGCTTGGCATAGATCTACCCGGCGCTGTACCTGGTTGCGAGCGGGGTATGACGCCAGCAGCGGCCGGCCTGGTCGCCGCCTGCTTCGGCGTTGGACTGTTCGCCAGCAACGTCGCCGGCGGTCTCGAAGACGCCGGGCTCGCCGTAGCAGCTCAATACATCGGTATCGGCGATGGCTTCACCGCCGTCAGCGATCATCACCCGCCAGGTCGACCAGGACCCGGCCCCGATCGTCGCCCGGCCACCAGCCGCCGCGGGCCAGCCCGGCCGACAAGCGCCCGTGTCAGACCGGCCCGGTCAGCCAGCATCCGCAGCAACGCCGCCACGACGTGCGACACCACCGTGCCGTCCGCGATAACCCGCAGATCCCTCGACCACGCCCCAAGCTGCACCCCGGAAGTGCCTCCCTCAAAGAGAAACCTGTAGATGTCACAGTCACAGGTTCCCTTACAGGACACGCACTTCCTCCTACCAAAACGCCGGCGGCCGGCCCATCTTGACGATCACCACGAATCGCCCAGGCTAGCATCGGCGCAGTCGAGACCGGCGCACCGGAAAGGTCGGAGTCGCCCTGCAGCATGCGACTGTGCAGCGCTTCCAGGGCCGGCGCCGGGGTCGGTTGCGGTGCCGCCGGTTGACTATCGAGGTCTCGGGGCGGGCGTGGCGGGCCGCCCGTGTCAAGGCCAGGTGTGGCTGCCGGCCGACCCGGACTTCCAGCGCACGCTGGATCTCGCGCCGGTCGAGGAGGCTCAGCCGCGACGGCTGCGGGTGATCGCATGAGTGATTCGCTGGCGACCGGTGGAGCGAGTTGTTCGGATGTGCATTATTCGTCGATCATGAGCCTGACTGGCCATCAGGCGGGCTGCGGCGATTCCACAGGACGACCTGCCTGCGGGGGTCACCTCTCGGAAACCGGCCGGCCGGGCACGCGCCGCTCGAAGCTGTTGAATGCGGTCGGCCCCGTCTCGGCGGGTTGCCGTCTCGGCCGTTGAGCACTGCCTGCCCAGGAGGAAGCCATGGTTACCTGCTAGGCGGCCCGTGGCCCGTAGCGGAATATGGCCCGGTCGGGGCAGTGTTGCCCTACCGGCTGGAGGGAAGGTAATTGACTTCCGGTGGGCGCGAGTTTGTTGATTCCGCGAAATGTGGGCAGCGTCGTCCGTTAAGCTGAACGTCGCCTAGGGGACGGACTTTGTTCCTATCCCGCAAACACCTGGGCGAGCAGGTGACCCTCAGGCTGGCTCGCCATCGAGCCGGCCTGTGGGTCTTCATGCGAGCGTTTTCCCTTCGGGCAATCACGGAGGCGTGATCGTCAGGTACGCGCTCAGCAGCGCGCGCTGACGGACGGCGCGGAGTTCTGCACGGTACGGCCGTGGCCGATATGGTGATCGTCAACGGACCCTCGGTCGAGGAGGCACGGTGAAGTTCGTCGTCAAGAAGACCAGCAACGAGCAGTTCCGGTTCAACCTGGTCGCGTCCAACGGCCAAATCGTGGCCACCAGCGAGACCTACACCCGCAAACAATCAGCGCTGGACACCATCGAGTCGATCAAGAACAACGCCGCCGCGGCCAGCATCGACGACGAAACCGACTGAACACCACCCGACATGACACCCGAGCCGTCAGCACCAGCTGACCGCGCGGCGACGGACAACCCGATCCTCACCTGTGCGGTGCACCGCACAGACGGCGAGGTCGTCATCACCGCCGTCGGGGACCTGGTGGCCTCAGCCGAGCAGGCGCTGGAGTCCGCCGTTCAGCAAGCGCTAAGTCGAGTACCCGAGCGTGTCGTCCTGGACTTCGCCGACGTGCAGTTCTGCGATTCCACCGGCCTGGCCCTGTTGATCAGAATGTTGGAGCGGATCGAGCGAGCCGGTAGCCGGCTGCGGATCACCCAACCCAGCCCACGGGTAGCACGCCTGCTGGCCGTCACTGGCCTAGACACCGTCCTCGACATCGCACCGGCCACGAACACCTAAACCGGCCCGCGGAGCCCCCAGCCGGCTACGGCCAGCGACGAGCGTGCGCACCGTGCGATGGCCGCGGCATGGTAGGGATCTGATCTTGCGGCCCAGCATCGCGCGGATCGCGGCTGCTTGACCGAGACGCGCGCTTGACCATGACGGCCAAGGATGGCTGCTGACGGGAGCCCGTGCACTGCGGTAGGCAACGCTGGAGTTCAGCGGTGCTGCACCCAGAGATACTGCTCAACGTAGACACCGCGGTCCCGCTCGCGGTCGATCCAGACCAGATTCAGCGCGTCCGGGACGACATATTCTCGCGTAACAGGGAACACCATGCCGGTCCAACTCTCCCATTCCGCGACGGTGCCTTCGATCACCATCGAGCTTGGTGCCGGGCCAAGCACCCGTGCGCCCATCCTCTGATGGGTGCGGATCCACGGATCGATCGAGAGCCCGTCCGGGCGTGCCCACGTGGCGTATTCCTCCATGGACACCGTTGGGTACCGGTGCTTCCATGTCGGCCGCAGCGGAGCAATAACATGGACAAGGTCGGGCCTCGGCAGCTCGCCGTGTCAGCTCCTGAAGAACAGCAGTGGCGAGCCCACGCTTGTCATACGCTGACCCAACAGCGACCGCCATGAAGCTCAGGGTGGTGGCCGGAACCGCTGTCTCCCGCGCCCGTACGGCTCTGACCAGCGCATCGTCATAGCCCGACGGCAAATCGCCCATGTCACCGCTCCATGGAACCGGTACACCCCAACCACCCGCAATCACGGTGCCGTGGTCGATCACCACGATGTCGAAACGGCCGAAGTACCGCTTCACCCGGCCCATGTACTTCTTGGGTATCTCGTCGTGGAATATGAACTCCGGCCAACGATCCTTGAACACGGCAGCGGCCGTACCGTGCAGATCCGGCCTGTCCGCGCGAGTCACGACCTCCACGGCGGGACCCTACCGTCACCACGGCCGGGCACGGTCATTGGCGTCCTACCGACATCCACTCAACAGCAAGACAGTGCATGCGGAGCTGCCGTGATCATCAAGGTTGGTGGTTAGCGGCTATTGCGGTTTGTAGTAGGAGTTCACTGCCGGCTGGTTGGTGTAGTTCGGCCCGGCGGTGTCGTCGGCGCCGAGGTAGGTGTATCCCAGCGACACATCTTGCCGGCCGGTGCGGGTGATGCGCCGGCGCCGTGCGTCGTAGTCGAAGCCGGCTCGCCGCAGCGCGCCGCTCAGGGCGCGCCCGGCCGGTCGCCCGTCAGGCAGCCGGATGCTGGCCAGGTCCAGGTCGGCGACCAGTAGCCCGTCGTCGGTGAGCCAGCTCGCCGCGCGGGTGACGGTGGCGAGTTTGTCCCCGACGTAGTGCAGTCCGTGCACGCAGGTGATCAGATCGAAGCGCCGCGCCGGCGCCCAGCTCGTCACCGGCGCGGTTACCAACTCCACGGGCAGGTCCACGCCTGGTGTCGGATCGAAGAAGTCGACCAGGTCAACGCCTACCAGCGTGATCCGGTCATCCAGCCCGTCGCGGCGCAGCTGATATGCCGCCTGCAGCAGCGCACGACCGGTGCCGCAGCACAGGTCCAACCAGCTGCCGTGCTGGCCTTGGACGGCCCGGGCCCGAACCCGGTCCAGTGGATTGAACCCCAGCTCGCGCGCGTAGCTGTTGACGCCGGCCAGTTGCCTTTCCCGGTTCATGGCACAGTTGGCCACCACCGCCGAAAGCGCGAGGTCATCGTCATCGAGCAACCGCCGATCCACCCGTACAGCCTGCCAAACCCGCCACTGCCCGCGGGCGCGACGACCGCGCGTACGGACACCACGCTCCACGCCGTGTGGATCGCCGTCGTACACCAGATGGCGCGCGAAACCGGCGCCGTCATCACCGCAGCAGTCGAGCACCCCACGGTCGGGCGCAACCACTACCGGATTCGAATGACGACCGCGGACGGCACACCGCTACGGCTGCTGCTCAACGCCACCGCTCTTCTCGTCGCGGCGGCAGACGACACCGACACCGACACCGAAGCCTTAACCGCCTCATTTCAGACCGTGCCCGGCAGCGACCTGTTCACCGCCGCAGGCCTGCACGTGGCCGCACCGACCGAACTCGAACGACCGCTGACCCACAGCGACACCACCGCCCTCACCCAGGACGAACGCACCGACATCGCGTACCACCGTCCCGCCCGAATCGGCGACGCCCTCTTCAACTGGTTCGACTGATCAACGAGCTGCCACAGTCCCTCCCATCAGCAACCGGGATGCCCAGACCCGCAATCTCCGCGGCAGATCAGTACGCCTCCTCAGACTGAGAGCGTGATGATCTTTTCGGGGCGTACCCGGACGATCAGGCGGCGGTCGCCCTGGGGATCAGCCGGCGGGTCCGTCCCGAGGTATTTGTGCGTAACTCGGTGGGACAGGGCCCTGTCGGGATCCTCGATCAGGTCGGCCACGCCGCGGATCTCGACGGTGTGGTACGGATTGGCCAGGTCGAACAGGGTCACGCTCAGCCGAGGATCGCGTGCGAGGTTACGCGCCTTCTGGCGGCCGGCGAGTGTGGAGAACACCAGCGTGTCGCCGTCCCGGTCGACCCAGATTACAGAGGTGTGGGGTTCGCCACGCGGACCGAGAGTCGCCAAGGTGGCGAACGTCCGAGCGTCGAGCAGATTCCGTGCCGCGGCGTCGAGAATGACTGTCACGGCTCCTCACGCTATCGCACCGGACAGGGGGCTGATTCCATTGAGAGCGCACTGACATCGGCTACTTGCGAGTCATGACGGGTGTCGCGGACGTTGTGGAACGGCGTCGAAGGGCCGACACCCGCTGCCCAAGCTCCCTGCTGTCGAGGCACAGACGGTCGGTTTGCTGGCGTTCGACCTTGCCCGCCGGGCCG
>Ga0272482_10000379_pt1 | contig 13808 bp, 19 predicted proteins | sample RVTome_8_FD_192427 | JGI IMG/M metagenome (GOLD analysis project Ga0272482, IMG submission 192427) | Soil microbial communities from uranium-contaminated site in the Upper Colorado River Basin, Wyoming, United States - RVT160D0 (version 2) ...
TGACGAGTGCTGATACCGGTGGCGAGGTCCAGGATCACGAGCTCACCGGTGGTGGGTGTACCGTTTCGGCCTGGATCGGACTGCCCCGGCACCGGCGCCCTGCCGTAGGCGACGTAACGGCCATCCGCCGACCAGGAGAACAGCCGGACCCGCATCGGCGGGTCGACGGGCAGGTCGCGGCGGCGCCCGTCGGTGAGGTCGACGAGCACGAGGCTCGTCGCGTCGCCCCGCTCATCGCCGACGAGGATCCGGGTACCGTCCGGCGACAGCAACGCCTTCGGATAGCCGCCTTTGTCGGTACGGCGCTCCTCGATCGCGTCGACCCGCCGGTAGGTGTCCCGGTCCGCGCCGACCACCAGCGGCTGAAGCGTTCTGAACAACTCGTGGTTGCCGTAGGTGTAGGTCGCCACCGCCCGGCCGGGCGGCTCCTTCGCCACCGTCGCCGTTCGTCGTGAGTACCCGGCGAACCGGTCGGGCAGGCTCGGACCGCCGGTCGTCGCGGCGTGTTGCCCACCGCCCGGCACCGGCCCGGCCACCACGACGGTGCCCGCGACGAGTGCGGCCGCGGCGGCGACGAACGCGGCGACGGCACGACGACGGCGTACCGACCGGCGTGCCACGGCGACCGTCTGCTCGGCGAACCCCGGCGGCAGCGCGGGCTCCGGCTCGACGTCGGCGAGCGCGAACAGTGTGGTCAGCTCGCGGTCGGTCATCGGGACTCCAGCCTCTCGCTCACATAGTTGGGCAGCAGACGGCGGAGCGCGGCGATCGCGTCGGAGGTCTGGCTCTTCACGGTCCCCGCCGAGCATCCGAGCGCCTCGGCCGTCTCGGCCACATCGAGCCCTTCCCAGTACCGCAGCACCAATACCGCGCGCTGCCTCGGCGCCAGGCCCGCCAGCGCGGCCCGCAGGTCCAAGCGGCCGTCGATGCCGACCGGGCAGGCCGCGCCCAGGTCCGGCGGCGGCTCGGCGCTCGGCCGCACCCGCCGCGACCACCAGCGCCGCCGCTCCTCCAGGACCGTGTTGACCAGGACCTTCCGGACGTACGCGTGTGGCGACACCGCCGACACGACGCGGGGCCAGTGCCGGTAGAGCAGGACCAGGGCGCTCTGCACCAGATCCTCAGCCAGATGCCAGTCGCCGCACAACCGGTACGCGGTTCGTCGCAAGGCCAGCACCTGACCCCGCACGAACTCGGCGTACTCGCGCTCGTCGTCCGCTCGCATCGAGCTCCCTTCCCACCTCCCCATGAAGATGGTGGGCGAAGGCCTATCGGTTGGCTCCGACAGCGAAAAAGTAAACGGGATGACGAACAGGCTCAGACGTCAACCGCCATGGGTGCACCGATCGGCCATGGTGCGTTGAGCCCCTACGCGGCTGATCCGGATCGCGAGGTCGATCGTCGACAGCTCACCACCGAAGCCGCGCGCGACCAGCGGCAAATGAGGATGCCAAGATCACTCGGTCGGGCCGGGCCGTCTACATGACCGCGCCGAACCGAAGATTGCCCCTCGGACGTCTGGCGGTCTCCTGGACGGGGATGCGCAAGTCCCCCTTGACCGCAGCGGTACATTTCTGTACTGCCGGCAGCTCTGCGATCCGAGGTCCGGCTTGTTGATCTCTTGTCGCGAAGGACGAGTGATGCCGCAGAACCGCTTCCGGGCTAGAAGAGCCGAGCCGGCTCGGCGAAGTGTAGCTCGGGCCGCCTTGTGGAGCCTCGCTCGATCCACATGCGATGGGGAGTAGGCGTGGAAGTCGTCTTCGGATTCCTAGAGACGTGGCTTGGGCAGCTCTCGATCGCAGCTGGAAGCGTGCTTTTCCTAGTGATAGCCAAGGGCTTGACTCGCGAGACTGACGAGAGTTTCTTCAAGCTCGATGATCTGGCGATTGGTCTGGATCTTCTGGTTCTTTCAATGGTGACGGCAGTAAGCGCCGCCGTGACGCAAAATGTCGCAAAAAAGGCGGCACTCGACGCCGGTGACACTGATACCGCGCGCAGGGTGGGCGAGCGTGTTGCTGATCTAGGATTTCTCGCGTTTGGTGCGGCTCTGGTGATGTTTTTTGTCGCCTGGATGATACATCGAGCGGGAAGGCTTACAAAGAAGCAACGGGAAGCGTGGCGAGATAAGCAGTTGGCGAAGCGGCGAAGAAAGGACCCAAGCTTCGACGAGGAGGATCTTCCCGATACTCCCGACTTTCACCCACTGTGGGGCATCATCATCCCGGGCGTCATTGGGTTGCTGATGTTGATGGTGTCCATCGGAACGGTGGTGGGTTGATGCAGCGCCGAGGCATCCTTCCTCTCATTCTTGCCGTGGTGGCCACCGGAACCACCCTCTTCATCGCGGCCTCAGAGCGTGGCGCAGGGCCAATTGTGCAGGCAATATTGAGCACTTTTGTAATCGCGGCTGCTGTCACAGGTTCCGCTACTATCTATAGAGAAAACGAGGTGCGAAAGAAGAAAAAGAAGAAAAAGAAGAAAAAGAAAAAGTAGTCCGCAGCCAAAGCACGCCAACGTTCCCACCGGAAACGGGTCCGGTACCGTCGGTGGATCTACGCCGAAAGTCGATTGAAGAATACGAGCGTGAGGAGGCCGCACGGCGGCGCGACGAAAGGTCACGATCGGCATGTGGCTGAATCGCCAGGTCTGACCTCGGGACTGACCGGCCATCCGATACTTCTTCCACACGCCCACGATCTGATTGAACAAAAATTACTTGTACGGTGGCCCTCTGCCACCACATGGATTAAGCAGCATCCAGTCCGAGAAGCGACGGACGCTTCTTCCCACTCGGCCGGCTCACGTCCTCCGGCAACGGCATCACGTGCACAATCGTCAGTCGCACGGTCGCGGCTTGCTGCCGAATGCGCTCTCGTCTGGTCTCACCCACTTGCTTTGCGATCTCTCGGACCGCAAGCCACAGCCACTGGCGCATAGCGCCATGGAAAACTGAACTACGAGGTCGGCAGTCACGTTGGGATCGTCACACATCTCTAGTGGCGCCGGTCCATGACGAATCTGGGAGGCGCCTCGACCGCCTGCGCCTCCTACAACTCCTCAACTGCCCGCAAGTCCAGCTCCTTTGGGTTGGGGCAGGTGCTTTGCCTCGCGGAGCGTCTGACCCTAACCGGCCGACTCGAGCACAAACGCTCCGTAGTTGATCGATCCTTCAGCCGAGCAGGGACTGCTGGTACTTCATGTCAGTGACGGGCAGCGCGGCGTCATGCCGACCTTGCGGGTGATGATGCTGTCGACCACGATGGCTCGCTTGCTGGTCAGGATGAACCGGTCTAGCTACCAGCCAGCTTAGGGCACGGCGCTCCGTCGTCGCTTCTCGTGCTCGGCCGCGCGGCAAGGTGTTAATCAGAGATGTGGAAAGACCGTTTTCGCATTGCATTAGGTGGCGACGACTTGGATAAACTCAGCCAGATCACGAGGATTGCGAGTGCTGTCGTATTCTCGAAGCAAGGCGATGTACTGGCGCTTATCAAGATCCCAGTCGTACTGTTCCAGGGTGTCGCCCTCCTGTGCGGCAACGAATACAAAATCAGCGAGTTGGCGTGTGCAGCGGCCGTTGCCGTCGACGAACGGATGTATCCTTACTGTCGCCGCATGGACAGCGATTCCCAATTCGCGCGCGGTCCAATCCTCGGTTTCGTTCCAGCGATAGAGGATGTCACCCAGCACGCCGTGCAGATTACCGGTGATTAAGTACCAGTCAATACCGATGTTCGTATTGTATTTACGGAACTCCCCTCCCCAAGTCCAAATTCCGCCGTAAAGTTGCCGATGCAACTCTTGTATGAAGCCAACGCTAAGGAGGGAATCGAGTGCAAGATCGCCGCGGCTGACCTCTGGTAGCAGCCGGGCAACTACCTCCGCTTGCTCAGCCTCCTCCAACAGGTAGATATCCGCCTTAGTGATGGGCTCAGCGAGCCCGGCCCGGATATCTGGAAGGAGATATGCCAACTCGTCGTCTGGCAGGAGCGTTTCGCCATAATCCGGCGACAGGGACATCAGACGCGCGAGTGGCGCTTTGCGATGATTGCTGCGACCTGCGCAGAACGCTGGTAGCCGGCGGGGACTACTCGACCTTCCAGTTTCGCAGAGGGTTTGATAGCACGCTCGGCGAAACGAGCGATGACCTCAGGGGTCAACTCGCGCCGCTGGCTGCTCTTCTCACGCTTCATGGCGATGATCCTCCTCCGAAGCAAGTGTCCACCGCAGCGGCTCGTGCCGTCAACTTTCCAGGCCTGCACGGTGGGTGTGATGGTCCTGCCCGGTACGCGACTGCGCCCTCGTGCGAGACCGGGCACTCTGTCAGCAGGCTCGCAAGTAGCCCACGAGGACGGTTACCTCGTGTTGCATGCCAGGAGCAGAAGCGGTAGCCGAAGCGCGCCCTCATCGGCATGACTGGACGCTGCCGAGCGGTACCTGCCGTCACCTTCGGTGACTAGCGCGGTCGCTTGTCCACGCAGTTGATCTTGGGCGAGTATCGGTGACGCGAGCAAGTACCGGCCGCCCTCGAACCTCTTGCGGCGGTCGCCGGCCGCGTCGGGGCGGTGAGGGGACCACGCCAGATGCAATGGCGGCCCGCGCGGTCGCCGCCGCCATCGACCGCCCGGACGACGCGGGCTACGTCGCCTACCTCAGCGCTCTCGGGCTCCTGACCAGTCCACACCCGCATCGCGGCATCGCGACGAGACGGCCGTCCTGGGCCACCACCAGCGCCACCACGCGAGCTGACCCAACCACCGCGGCCACCGGTGGCAGGCGCGGTTGCCGGGGCGACGCCGTCCCGACGATCATCGCGCGCTTCCGTGACGGTGACGCCACCGTCCAGGCCCTGGCGGACGAGTACGGCGTCAGCGCTCCAGCGTAAAGCGGATCTTGCGGCGACACGGTGTGCGACGAAATTAGGGCGGCTGCCCTACCGCCCGGCTTTGAGTACGCGGCCTACTCGCCGAGCATGCGCTGTGTCCGCTCGATTCTGTCACGGAGGCTTTTGCGGAACCCTTCATCGCGCTTGCGTGCGTCGATGTGCTCGGAGATTGCGGCACGGATGACTTCGGCGATCGGCTGGTCGTCGACCGCCGCCACGGTCTCCAACTCCTCGGCTTGCTCGGCAGACAAACGGATCGTCATCGCCTTCGGCGTTCGCATCGTCGCTCCCCCTGACTCTGTGCGCCAAACCGATTATGCTCCGTGGTTGCCCGTCAGGCAAGCACCGTGATACCGTGGTATCAAGCAACCAGAGAGGCGCATCACCATGAGCACAGAAGCATCCGAGCGCGGCCCACGCCACTTCTACATCCAGATCGATCGGGAGCACTTCCAGGTGGAGGAGCCTGAGCTGACCGGCGCCCAGCTGCGCCAACTCCCAGACCCGCCCATCCCCGCGGATCGCGACCTCTACCAGGTGCGCCCGGGCGAGGACGACCTGCTCATCGGCGACGACGACGTCGTCAAGATGCGCAGCGGCCTTCGCTTCTTCACCGTCCCGGGCCAGATCAGCCCGGGCAGCAGGCGCTAAGCCAGAGGAGTCGCCGCCGTGCTGCCACCGGCCGACACAGCGTTCCTTGAGGAGCGCCGCATCCAGTACACCGTGCACCAAGAGGGCGGGATGGTTTGTGTGGTCTTCCCCGATTGGCGAGTCCCACCGGGCTACCAACAGGAAAAGGCAGACCTACTAGTCCGGCTGCCACCTGGTTACCCTGACATGCCGCCGGACATGTGGTGGTTCGACCCGGCGCTCATCCGGCTTGATGGAACCAGGGCCCCGGCCACAGAGGTAACGGAGCAGCACCTAGGCCGTCAGTGGCAGCGCTGGTCCCGACACTTCCCGAACGCGAACTCGTGGCGCTCCGGTGTCGATGGCCTGGAGAGCTACCTGACTCGAATCCGAAGTAACGTAGCATCGTTCGCCACGAGGGCAGCCGCATGAACGACGACGCCACGATCGTCCTGCCCGCCGACATCGCCAACAGGCTGGCAACCATTACGCGTGAGCCGCTGGAGACGGCCGGCGTGCTGCTCGCCGGCGTCGCCCGCACGGAGAACGGCGTCCGCCTACTGGTTCGCGAACTCCATCTCGTGCCCGAAGATCAGTACTCAGACCGGCGCGGTGATGCGCTCCTGGTACGGTCTGGCGGTTACGTTCCCGCGCTCGCACGAGCAGCCGAAATCGGCGCGGTCGCCCTCTGGTTCCATACACATCCTGAAGGCGATCCAACCCCAAGTAGCCACGATGCCAGCGTCGACGAGCAGCTGGACGCGCCGTTTCGTATCCGCACTGGCCAAGACTCGTACGGCAGCATCGTGCTTTCGCCGGGCTCGGATCTCTTCCAATACACGGGATGCTTCCGAGACGGCAATACCCGGCATGCCATCGGTCGGGCGTGGGTGGTCGGCCCGCGCTTCCGCCTGCTCAGCGCCTTCGACGCCTCGTCAGCCCATCAAGCTCCGGCGCTATACGACCGGCAGGTCCGGGCATTCGGCGGGGACGTCCAAGCTGTGCTCGATGGCCTTACAGTGGCAGTGATCGGTTGCGGTGGCACCGGCTCGGCGGTCGTTGAGCAGCTCGCCCGCCTCGGCGTCGGGAGTGTGCTGCTGGTAGACCCCGACACCGTTGAGGCGACCAACCTCACCCGCCTCTACGGCTCCAGTCCGTCATCGGTCGGCCAGCCGAAAGCCGAGGTGCTCGCGTCCCATGTCGCTGCCATCGCGCTCGACGTGACCGTGCGTAGCATCGTGGGGCGACTGACCGAACAGTCGGTGGCACAGGCCGTCACGGCGGCTGATGTCGTCTTCGGCTGCACCGACGACAACGCTGGACGGCAGGTGCTGTCCCGCCTCTCTACCTTCTACATGGTGCCCGTCATCGATTGCGGTGTACTCCTGGACAGCACGGATGGGACGCTTCGAGGAATCTACGGCCGAGTCACGGTTATGGCACCCGGTTATGCCTGCCTCATCTGCCGGAACCGCGTCGACCTCGCCAGAGCGGCAGCCGAGCTGCTCGATCCCGAAGAACGCCGCCAGCGGCAAGACGAGGGCTACGCGCCCGAGCTTGGCCGAGTGGAACCTGCGGTCGTGTCGTATACCTCGCTGGTAGCAAGCCTGGCAACGGCCGAGCTACTGGAACGGCTCGTCGGCTACGGCGTGACGCCCGCGCCATCGGAAATCTTGGTCCGCGCCCACGACCGCGAGGTCAGCACCAACAGCCGGCCGCCACGAGATGGCCACTTCTGCGACCCCGCCGCGGGGTTGATCGGATACGGTGACACCGAGCCGTTTATGCAAGTAACCTGGGTCCAGCGATGACCGGCACTAGTGCCGAGGCTCTCCTGTCATCCATGACGGCTGGTCGGCTCAACCTCTGGTTCCGCCGGAAGCTACCTGGGCTTCGGTTCTTGCCTTGGCGGTACCGGCTCGCGGGAAGCGTAGCCGCGGCAGATGAGGTTCCTACAACCCTGCCTCCTCGAACGGCAACGGTTGTTCTCGCCCGTTCGGAGCCCTCATGGTTGGCATTCGACTGCCCCAGGCACCCAGAGGAGCGCATCTTACTTAACCTGTCCCACAGCCGGAAGCCGTGGTGGGACCTTAGAACCGGAAAGACAGTGACGCTGTTCCCGAGTGTCGACGCTTTTCACTCTGGCGAGCGATGCCACTTCTGGTTGAATGCTGGAAGAGTCAACTGGGTACAAGACGAATAGGGCACAAAGGGAGCAACGACGCTCATGACCGCAGTCGCCGAGGGCTCGGGCGTAAAACCGAACGAGCAGCCACTTCCTCAACCAAGTCAAACGCCGCTTTTCCGGGCCACACAAAGTGCAAGGTATCGCCGCCAGGAATACATACGCGAAATCGAAGCGGCGACTGGACGGACACTGATTTGCTACGTATCGGGCGCCGCCGCATATGTCGAGCGCGACGACGTTCTAGCGTTGACAGACCTGCTTTACAAGGTCAAGCCGGGTACAAAACTTGATCTCATGCTCCACACAATGGGCGGCGATGTTGACGCCGCCGAGAAGATCGCCGGCCTCCTCTTGAAGGCCGTGGAACCAGACGGCGAGCTACGCGTAATCGTGCCCGACTGCGCAAAGAGCGCCGGCACACTGTTATCTCTGGCGGCTCGCTCCATCATCATGAGCGATACCAGTGAGCTGGGTCCGATCGATCCCCAAATCGTGACAATTTCACCAGACGGTACGCGAAGTAACCGGCCCGCCCAGTCATACATCGACGGCTTCGAGGATCTCCTAAGACGCATACGGGAGGGCGGCCCTGACGCCGCCGCGCTCCAACAACTGATAACGAAGTTCGACCCGGCGTTTCTCGATATATGCCATAAAGCGCGCGATCGTTCGCAGCAATTCGCCGAGAAGCTGCTTCGCGACGGCATGTTCCATAAGATGAGCCATATGCCATCAGGTGACACTGTCAACATTACCGCCATCGCGAGCAGGCTCAATTCTAATGCCGACTGGCTCTCGCATGGCGCGGTGATCAGTGCCGACCAGGGCCGGGAGATCGGACTTCAAATTGACTATCGCGACGAGCATAGCAATGAGTGGCAGGCGTATTGGCGGCTCTACTGTGAAATGCGGCTAGCGCTGCGATCAGATGGCGAGAAGCTCTTTGAGTCCAACTTCGCATCGCTCCAGATGTAGCGCCACGTTGTGACCACCAGCATTAGGTTGCAGTTCGGCCTCCACCTGATCCTTGCTTCGAGTCGAAGCTGCCTCGCTTGTTAGCGCGAGTTCCTAGATGTGTGCGGCGGGTGGATAGTAGTTCCAGCCGAAGGCGGCGGGGGGTGGCGAGTCGCGGGAGTCGAATGGCTGAGGCGTCCCCTGATAGAGGCTGGTGGCTACCGCAGAGTCAGTCCATGGCTGGGTGAACTCCGCTCCCGGGTCTCGCTCACCAGTCGTGTGCCTGAGGGAAATCCCGAGTGAGCGGTGTCGGGATCCCGTGGAACTTCGCCCCAGCGGTTAGCGGGTTTGGCTGGTCTCCTCCAGGCTCCGGCATCTGCATGGCGACCATCTCCGTTCGCGCGAGGGCTAGGCCCCCATTGATGGTAGCGCCCTGGGTCAGCCTTCAGCGGAGCGTCGGGTTCCGCATCAACCGATCATGCCTATATTTCGGCTAATGCCTCCCGCTAAGGCGCCGCAACCTTTGGCGGCTTGAGGTCGATCCAACGCCACCTACGAAACCGCATCCACCCCTGCGGAACACGTTTGGAGGTGCACTCAATTCGGCATGTTAGTGCTCTTCATAGCGCACGTACGCCGCCGCCGCGTGGCGGTGCCGGGCTGCGGTTACCCGACGCAGTCGACAGCGGCCTGTGCAAGGGCCAGGCCACACCGGAGCCTAACCGTCCGTTGATGGGTGACGGGGTGCGTTGCCGGCGCAGCTGGGTGGCCCGCAGCTGTTCAGGATCGGGCTGTGGCGGTCGTGTTGGTGAGTCGGTGGGTGAGGGCGGTGTGGCGGCGGCCGGTGCCGGCGGTGCGCACTGCGATTGCCAGGGCTTTGCGGGAGCCGACGAGCACGACCAGCTTCTTGGCGCGGGTGACGGCGGTGTAGAGCAGGTTGCGCTGCAGCATCGTGTACGAGCTCATTGTCACCGGCACGACCACGGCCGGGTACTCCGAGCCCTGCGAGCGGTGCCACCGTGATCGCGTACGCGTGCTGCAGCTCGTCGAGCTCGTCGTAGTCGTATGCGATGTCCTCGTCCTCGTCGGTGCGGACCGTGAGCTGCCGGTCCTCACTGGACAGGGCAGTGACCACGCCGACGGTGCCGTTGAAGACCCCGGCCTCGCCCTTGTCGTAGTTGTTGCGGATTTGAATGACCTTGTCGCCGATCCGGAACACTCGGCCGCCGTGCCGCCGCTCCGGCGCTCCCTCCCGGTGCGGGGAGATCGCCTGCTGAAGGGCCAGGTTCAGGTTGCCGGCACCGGCCGGCCCGCGGTGCATCGGGGTGAGCACCTGAATGTCGCGCGGCCGGATACCGAACTTGCCCGGGATGCGCCGGGCCACCACGTCCACCACGAGTTCCGCGGCCGCCTCCGGCTCCTCGACCGGGAAGTGGAAGAAATCCGGGTACGCCTTTAGGTCGGGCGGCTGGCCGGCGTTGATCCGGTGCGCGTTGACCACCACCCCGGACTCCTGCGCCTGCCGGAAGATCTGCGTCAGCCGCACCCGCGGGATCCGCTCGGCGGCCAGCACGTCGCGCAGCACCTCGCCCGCGCCGACCGACGGCAGCTGGTCCACGTCGCCGACCAGCAGCAGGTGCGCGCCTCTCGGTACCGCCTTGATGAGCTTGTTGGCCAGGATCAGGTCGAGCATGGACGCCTCGTCCACCACGATCAGGTCCGCGTCGATCGGGTTGTCCCGGTCGTGTGTCGGGTCGCCGCCGGGACGCAGCTGCAGCAGCCGGTGCACGGTCGCGGCCGGGTGGCCGGTCAGCTCGGTCATCCGCTTCGCGGCCCGGCCGGTCGGCGCGGCCAGCACGATCTTCGCCCGTTTCGCCGCCGCCAGACTGATGATCGACTTGACGGTGAACGACTTGCCGCAGCCCGGCCCGCCGGTCAGCACCGCCACCTTCGCGGTCAACGCCAGGCGTACCGCCTGCTCCTGCTCCGGCGCGAGGTCCGCGCCGGTGCGGGCCCGCAACCACGCCAGGGCCTTGGCCCAGTCGACGCCGGCGAACGCCGGCATCCGGTCCTCGCGGCCGTCGAGCAGCCGTAGCAGGCTGCCGGCCAGGCTGGCCTCCGCCCGGTCGAACGGCACCAGGTACACCGCTGGGATCGTCCCGCCCTCCGTGGTGGGGTTGGGCACGGCGTGGCGCACCACGCCCTCCTCGCCGGCCAGCTCATCCAGGCACCGCCGCACCAGATCCAGCGGTACCCCGAGGATCTCGGCCGCGTCGGCGAGCAGGTTCGGCTCCGGCAGGTAGCAATGCCCGTCCTCGGCCGCCTCCGACAGCGTGTACTGGATGCCGGCCCGCACCCGTTGCGGGCTGTCGTGCGGGATGCCCACCGCCTGCGCGATCGTGTCGGCGGTCTTGAACCCGATCCCCCACACATCCGACGCCAGCCGGTACGGCTCGTTACGGACCACCGAGATCGACGCGTCCCCGTACTTCTTGTAAATCCGCACCGCCAGGGACGTGGACACGCCCACGCCCTGCAGGAAGACCATCACCTCCTTGATGGCCCTCTGCTCCTCCCACGCCTCCGCGATCATCTTGGTCCGCTTCGGGCCGAGACCCGGCACCTCCACCAACCGGCCCGACTCCTTCTCGATCACATCGAGCGTGTCGACGCCGAAAAGCTCCACGATCCGGGCCGCCATCTTCGGCCCAATCCCCTTGATCAACCCCGAACCGAGGTAACGCTCGATGCCCTGGATCGTCGCCGGCAACACCGTCGTGAACGAGTCCACCTGAAACTGCCGCCCGTACTGCGGATGCGACCCCCACCGCCCCACCAGCCGCAGGCTCTCCCCCGGCTGCACGCCCAGCAGCGCACCCACCACCGTCAGCAGATCACCGCCACGGCCGGTGGCCACCCGGGCGATCGTGTACCCGGTCTCCTCGCTGGCGAACGTGACCCGTTCCAGCACCGCCTCGAGCACCACACCACTCACGGCGCCCAGTCTCACACCCGCCGCCCCGACCACGGTACAAAGCCGCCCGGCCCACCCCGGACGCTCCAAGGGCACAGCGAAAGCCCGCCCCCAACGCGCCCGCAACGGCGAAAGTCGCAACGCTGCGCGGTTCGCGTGGTGGTGAGGTGGCTGTCATCATGGGACAGCCGTCATGGCCGGCAGCGGGGTGTGTGTGAGGGGCGAGGGTGTCGTGCGTAGCAGAGTTCAGACCGTAACGCCGAAGAAGGCCGCCGAATACTTGCAACGCAACACGGCCAACCGGCCGTTGGCGAAACGGGCCGTCCGCGAGTTCGCACAGGCGATGCGCCGCGGTGAGTGGCTGGTCACCCATCAAGGCGTCGCGTTCGACACCACCGGGGCGCTGGTGGACGGGCAGCACCGGCTGGCCGCCGTCATCGAGGCCGACATCCCCGTGGAGATGACGGTGTTCACCGAGGTGCCGGTGGGCGCGTTCGACGTGCTGGACACCGGTAAGCGGCGCAACGCCGCCGACGTGCTGGCCATCGAGGGCGAGAAGTCAGCGGTCCTGCTGGCCGCCATGGTCCGCACCGTGTGGCTGTACGAGAATCGTCCCGAACTGGGTTGGTCCGGCGGCGACGCCAGCGTGAGCAACCACCAGATCGTGCAAACCCTGCAGCAGCATCCCAAGCTGCGTGACTTCGTCGCCGTGGGAGACCAGATCGGCACCGCCACCGGCATGATCAAAAGCGCGGCCGCCGCCGTGAGCTACCTGGTCACCCAGGCCAGCAGCCGCGACCTGACGCCCTGGTTCGACGGGATCATCGAAGGCACCGGACTAACCAAAGGCGACCCGCGGCTGCTGTTTCGCCGGGTCATGTTCAACCACACCCGCAAACAAGCCGGACAGCCACTACGCCGCCGAGAAACCCGCGAACACGTCACCGTCTACCTCAAAGCCTTCAACGCCTGGACCACCAACACCCAACTCACCCCAGCCCAGCTCAAGTACACGCCCCGCGAACCCGTCCCACCCATCCACACCCACTGAGGTTCCTCGCCCCCATCACCACACGACGCTGACCTGCCGGCACCGACCGTGGTGCCGCACAGCGCCCAACGCCGGCCGGCGCGATGGTGGCGGCCCCGCGGCCTAGCGGTAGAACACCTGGGCGAGCAGGTGACCCTCAGGCTGGCTCGCCATCGGACCGGCCTGAGGGTCTTCCTTGGCGAGTGACCTCTCCCTCTGGGCCATCCACGGCGTGAGGGTCGGGTACGAGTTCATGCAGCAGGCGCTGACGGACGGCGCGGAGTTTCTGCATGGTTCCACCTCGGCCGATAAGGTGATCGTCAAATGAACCCTCGGCCGAGGAGGCGCGGTGAAGTTCGTCGTCAAGAAGACCAGCAACGAACAGTTCCGGTTCAACCTGGTCGCTTCCAACGGTCAAATCGTGGCCACCAGCGAGACCTACACCCGCAAACAATCAGCGCTGGACACCATCGAGTCGATCAAGAACAACGCCGCCGCAGCCAGCATCGACAACGAAACCGACTGAACACCAGCCGATATGACACCCGAGCCGTCACCGCCAGCTGACCACGCGGCGACGGCCAACCCGCCCCTCACCTGTGCGGTGCACCGTACCGACGGCGAGGTCGTCATCACCGCCAGCGGGGACCTGGTGGCCTCAGCCGAGCAGGCGTTACAGTCCGCCGTCCAGCAAGCGCTGAGTCGAGTACCCGAGCGTGTGGTCCTGGACATCGCCGGCGTGCAGTTCTGCGACTCCACCGGCCTGGCCCTGTTGATCAAAATGTTGGAGCGGATCGAACGAGCCGACAGCCGCCTGCGGATCACCCAACCGAGCCCACCGATCGCACGACTGCTGGCCGTCACAGGCCTAGACACCGTACTCGACATCGCACCGGCCAAGCACACATAAACCGGCCCGCGGAGCCTCCACCCCGCTACGGACAACGACAAGCATGCGCAACATACGCTGTCTGCGGCAGGGGCCAGGGACCCCGATCCTGCGGCCCAGCGCCGCGCGGATCGCGGCTACTTGTTTAATTTGATCTACGACCTGAGCCCGGCCAGGCTGGGTCGAGGTGGCCGGTGGGTTGCTCTCATTTGCGGCTGTCCACGGCTCATGGTGTGTGACTCTCAACTGGCATGCGCCCGC
>Ga0272482_10000380_pt1 | contig 13784 bp, 9 predicted proteins | sample RVTome_8_FD_192427 | JGI IMG/M metagenome (GOLD analysis project Ga0272482, IMG submission 192427) | Soil microbial communities from uranium-contaminated site in the Upper Colorado River Basin, Wyoming, United States - RVT160D0 (version 2) ...
GAAGCACGGTCAGCCCGGTGACCTTCAGGCTGTTGAGGAAGTAGTCGAAGAACCGCAGCTCGTTCCACGTCTCGGTGAGGGTGCGCAGGGTGGGGCGCCGCGGGATCAGATGCCCGCCGGCCACCACTTCGAGCTGGTCCTTGAAGGCGGCGGACACCATCCACAGGAAGGGGTACAGGCTGATCGCCGCGTACAGCGACAGCAGCACGCCGACCGTGGCGCGGGCCAGCACAGTGGACAGTGACCATTGGACCTTCGCGCGGCGCGGGGCCCGGCCGGTGGCGGGTGTGCCGGTGGCGGCCGGCGGTAGGGTGCCGATGCTCACGTGCTCCTCCGCAGTGCTCGCACGTTGATCGCGGCGAGGATCAGCGCCCCGACGAACAGCATCCAGCCCAACGCGCTGGACAGGCCGAGCGTCGGGCTGAGCTGGGACAGGAAGGCCAGCCGGTAGGTCTGGAGGCCGAGGACGTTGGTGTGGTTGCCGGGACCACCGTTGGTCATGATGAGAAACGTCTGAAACCCTTGCAGCGAGTCGCGCAGGGCGAGCAGCACGACGATCGCCGTGATCGGCCGCAGCAGCGGCCACACGATGCGCCGGATGACCTGCCAGGAGCTGGCGCCGTCGACGCGCGCCGCCTCGATGAGCGACGGGTCCACCGACTGGAGGCTGGCCAGATACAGCATCATGGCCACCGGCACCGACGTCCACACGGTGATCACGATGAGGGTCGGCAACGCGGTCGTCGGGTTGCCCAGGAAGCCCTGCGGCTGCTGGAGGCTGCCCAGGCCGAGCGAGCGCAGCAGCAGGTTGATCGCGCCGTCCGGCTGCAGCACGTACACCCAGGCGAAGTAGACGGCGATGCCGCTGGTCACGTGGGGCAGGAAGTACACCGAGCGCAGCACGGTCTTCAGCCGCCGCACCGAGTTGAGCAGCACCGCCAGCGGGAAGCTGACCAGGACGGTCAGCACGGGTACCGCGATCATCACCCACATCGTGTTGAGCGCGGCCTGGTGCACCAGCGGGGCGTACTGCGGGTCGGCCCACAACAGGTCGGCGTAGTTCTTCAGGCCGACCCAGCGCCAGTCCGGCGTGAAGCCGTTCCACGAGGCGAAGCTGAGCGAGAACCCGTACACGATGGTGTAGACGCCCATCACCGCGAACAGGGCGATCGCCGGTAGCACGAACGCGTAGCCCCAGGCCACCTCCGAGCGGCGGTACCTGGTCCTGCCGCGGCTCGGGGCCCGCCGCGTCGGCGACGGGCCCTTCGCGATCGTCGATACCGCCATTACTGCTTCGCCCAGAAGGCGTCGATCTGTTTGGCCATCTGCGCGCCGGTGTCCGCGGCGCTCTTCTTCTTCAGCGGCGAGAAGTCCATCAGGGTCGAGGCGACCGGGACCCCGTCGTAGGCCCCGGGCTTGTACGAGGTGTCACCCGGGTTGTACGCCGAGGCGCCGGACCCGAACGCCGCGATCATGGCGCCCAGCACCGGGCCGACCGCGGCGCTGGGGTCGGCGCCCAGATCCGTCGGCGGGATGTCCAGCGCCTCCTTGGCGAACGTGGCCGACACGTCCGCCTTGGCCAGGTACTTGAGCCACTGGATGGCGCCGGCCTTGTTCTTGGTGGTCGCCGACACCGACATGCCGGTCAGGGTGAACGGCGCCAGGCTCAGATCCTTGATCGCGCCGTTCGCGGGCGCCGGCACCGGGAACGTCACCACGTTGCTCGGGTCCATCCCGTTCTGCGCCAGGAACGCGAGCGTGAACGTGCCGCCGATGTCGAAGCTCGACTTGCCCTGCGCGAAGGCCAGGTCCGCGGCGTCGATGTCCAGGCTCTGCGTACCCGCCTGCCAGTACGGGGTGATCTGCCCGTAGGTTTCCAGCACCTGGGTGCCCGTCGGCGAGGCGAAGTTGCCGGCCCTGTCCTTGCCGAACAGTGCGTGGAACCTGTCGGGCCCGAGCATCCCGTACGCCACGGGCTGCAAGAACCACTCCAGCCCGGTGGTGGGGGCCTTGAAGCCGATGGTGACGCCGCCGTTGTCGGGGTTCTTCGCCTTGACCTTCTCCAGGGCGGAGATGAACTCTTCCCAGGTGGTCGGCGAGGCGGTGACGCCGGCCTCGGTGAGTCGCTGCTTGTTGGCGTAGACGATGCCGAACGTCCCGATCGTGAGCGGGACGCTCCACCGCTGGCCCACCTGGATGCCCTTGGTCTTGGCGTCCTGTGCCAGCGACTTCTGGTAGAACTCGTCGTTGACGAGGCCGTCCTTCCGCACCGTCTCCAGGTAGCTGCCCAGCCAGGCGTCGTCGACGTCCTTGGCCAGGTCGGTGAGGAGTCCGGCGCCGCCCCAGGCGAAGTCGTCGCCGGTGGTATGTACCTCGAAGAGGTCGGGCAGGTTCTTCGTCTGGGCCGCGGCCTGCACCTTGGTCACGTACACGTCGTCCGGACCGTATGCCTCGACCTTGACCGTGATGCCCGTCTCCTGGGCGAACCCTTCCGCGACTTTCTGCAGTGCCTTGACGTGGGACTGCTTGAAGGTCCACATCGTCAGTGTCTTGCCGGACGAGCTGTCGCTGTCCGAGTCACCGCCACATGCGGCGGTGGTAGCGGTCATTGCCAGTGCTACCAGGACGGCCAACGCCGGCCGCCGTGCGCGTCGTACGTTTGTCATCACGGGTGCCGAGCCTTCACGTCGAGGGCGCCATCGAAGTGCGCCGCTTAGGCTCGGAAACTTAAATCGAATCGATGTACTGTGTCAACGGCGTCACAGCTACGTTGTCAAAACGTTAAGACTGTCCGTGACCTCGGCGAACGCAGCTCCGCGCTAACCCGCTGGTCAGCCCAGCAGCAGCGACTGCGGCTGGACCGAGAGGATCTGCTCGAGCACCAGGCAGGCGGCGCCGATCGCACCGACGTCGATCCCCAGCGCGGTGGTGGTGACCATCGTCGGGTGGATCCGCTCCACGAACGGGGAGCTCTCCACGATGCCCGGGACGATGGCCATGAACCGCTCCGCGAGCAGGGGCCAGATCGGCCCGCCGAACACGATCAACTCCGCGTCCACCAGGGTCGCGGCGGCGCTCACCCCGCGGCCGACCCGGACCGCCCAGCGGTCGATGATCTCGCCGGCGGTCACGTTGCCGGCCGACGCGTGGCGGCACAGGTGCCGCAGGCTCTCCTCCGCCTCCCGCGGGCCGGTCGGCCTGAAGTCCGGACCCAGGACCCCATGCTCGATCGCCTCGGCGACCAGGGCGTTGGTGGTGCACGCGGCGTAGAGCCCGCCGACCTCGCCGGCGTTGCCGGAGAAGCCGCGCAGCACCACGTCGTCGACCACCAGCCCCATGCCCGAACCGGTGCCCAGGTAGAAGAACAGGAAGTTGTCCGTGTTTCTGGCGGCACCGGCCCAGCGCTCGGCGACGGCCGCGGCGATCACGTCCTTGTCCAGCAGGACCGGCAGCCCGGTGGTCTCCGCCAGGTAGTCGCGCAGCCGCACCCTCCCCCAGCCGGCCAGCTCGGGTGGCGCGATCACCTGCCCGGAGGCCACGTCCACCGGTCCTGGCGCGGCGATGCCCAGCCCCAGGACCGCCTCCCTGGGCACCCCGGAGTCGCTCACGAGCGCATTGATCGACTCGCTCATCTCGGTCAGGGTGTGGTCCGGGTCGGCCGCCTCCGGCGTGGGACGCTGCGCGCGCGCCACCACGTTGCCCAGCAGGTCGAGCACCACCAGGGTGACCACCGCTGGGTCGAGGTGGACACCGACCGCGTACCGCGCGTGGGCGTTGACCTGGAGCAGCCGTCGCGGCTTGCCGCTGCCCGAGCTCTTGGTGCCGGCCTCACGGGCCAGGCCGGTGTTCAGCAGGCGCCGGCAGATGTTCGACACGGTCTGGGCGGACAGGCCGGTGGCCTCGACGAGCTCCACGCGGCTCAGCCCGTCCGGCACCCGCCGGATGGCGTCGAGCACCACCGACTCGTTGAAGTCGCCCATCCGCGGCAGGTTGGTGCCTCGCCTGGTCGACAACCGCTTGTCCACTGTCCTCCCAAACGGCTCGGCGCCGAGACTTACTCCATCAAATCGATTTACGGTATCATTTCGGCTGCGGCTCCCCATCCGGCTGCCGGCACCGCCGGCGCCGAGCTCCTCGGACGCGAGCGGATTTGCCTTCGAGCGCACTCTAGGTTCTAGCGTTTGAGCTCCAATGCCGGGCCGCACGCGGGAGGTCGCAATGGAGTATCGGTACGTTGGCCGGACAGGCCTCAAGGTCAGCGAGCTGTGCCTCGGCGCCATGCATTTCGGCGGCCCGACGGACGAGAAGACCAGCAACCTGATCCTCGACGCCTTCGTCGACGCCGGCGGCACCTTCATCGACACCGCGGACGTCTACAACGCCGGTGAGTCCGAGGCGATCGTGGGTCGCTGGCTGCGCGGGCGTAACCGCGACGACCTGGTCATCGCCACGAAGGTGCGCGGCAAGATGGGTGACGGGCCGAACGACGAGGGGCTTAGCCGCAAGCACCTCCTGTCTGCCGTCGAGGCGAGCCTGCGGCGCCTGGACACCGACTACATCGATCTGTACTACACCCACGTCTACGACGACGCGACCCCGCTCGAGGAGACGCTATCCACACTGGACACCCTGGTCAGGTCGGGGAAGGTGCGCTACCTGGGCGCCAGCAACGTTCCGGGGTGGCACCTGCAGAAGGCCATCGACCTCTCCGCGCGCAACGGCTGGGCGGGCTACGACGCGCTGCAGCCGCTGTACAACCTGCTCGATCGGGAGACCGAGTGGGAGCTGATCCCCGTCTGCCGCAACGAAGGGCTCGGCGTGATGCCGTGGAGCCCGCTGCGGGCCGGCTGGCTGTCCGGACGGTTCAAGCGCGGGATGCCGGCGCCGCCCGCGGACACCCGCATCGCCGCCGCCGCTGACGCGGGCCACCTGGAGAACTGGGACAACTACGCCACCGAGCGAACGTGGCGGATCCTGGACGAGGTGCACGCCGTCGCCGCCGAGACCGGCAAGACCGTGGCGCAGGTGGCCGTGCGTTGGCTGCTGCAGGCACCCGGTGTCACCGCGCCGATCATCGGACCGCGCACGGTCGAGCACCACACCGACAACCTCGGCGCCGTCGGCTGGGAGCTGACGGCCGACCAGCTCGCCCGGCTCGAGACGGCCAGCGCCAAGCCCAGGGTCTACCCGTACGACCTCCTGCCCAGGTTCAGCCGCCGCGGGCGCTCGTAGCGTTCCTCCCGGCGGCCCATCAGGGAACGACGGGCGGGATCGGCGCGTCGGATGGCAGTGCGTCTTCGCCTGGCCACCGGGACGGTGGCTGCCCTGGCCCTGCTCACCAGCTCGACACACGTGCCCCGCCTGGCGCCGCCCGAGCCGCCAACCGATCCCGGCACCGTGGTGCTGCAGCTCAAGGAGTGGCGGAGCCTGGTCGGGCCGCCCGAATGGGCGCGGATACCGGAGGTCACCCTCCTTGGTGGCGGCCGGCTGATCATCCCGGACGGCCAGGCCGGGGCGTTGCAGCGGGCCACCGAGATCACGCTCTCCCCCGATCGGTACCGGCAGCTCTACCGCCTCGCCCACCACGCCGGGCTGGACCAGGACCGGTACCTGTCCACACCGATCGTGGCCACCGACGGCTCGCTGCTGGTGGTGACGCTGCGGTCCGGCCGGCGGACGTACACGACGAAGGTGGTGACCCCGGGCGGCACCGACAGCGGGCCGCGGGGGCGGGTGGTGCGGTTTCGCCAGCTGCTCAGCACCGTGATCGCCTCGGCGCCCGCCGCACCGTACCGTCCGGCCACACACGTCGCCCTCGCGACCGGAGGATTCGGGACGGCGCAAGGCCGGACGGCGGCGCGACAATGGCCGTCCGGTGACCTCACCACCGGCCAGGGCGTCGTGCAGGGACTGTGCACCCCGCTGACGACCTTGCCGGCCGGCCTGACCGGCACCGCCCAGTGGATCTCCGGCGACCAGCACGTCTGGGTCACGGTCCGGCCGCTGCTGCCCCACGAACGGACCTGCGCCGACCTCGAACAGGGACCCTGACCGGTCACGGTGCCCAGCGGGAGTGACCGGAGTCGCTCCACAGCGACTCCGGTCAGCTGACCGCCTTGAATCCTCGGTAGATGGCGCCGATACGCACCCTGGCGGCAGCGGTTTGTCGGATTGTGGACGGTCGGTGGCGGTGCGGCCGTGATAGATGCTGTGGACATGACTGACGGGCCGCTGAGGGTGTTCGTGTCACACGCCGGCCGGGATCTGGCGTGGGCCGAGTGGGTGGCCTGGCAGCTGACCCAGGCCGGGCACGAGGTCGAGCTGGCCTCGTGGGCTTGGGCGAGCGGGGACAACTTCGTCCTGCGGACGTCGCAGGCGTTGGGGCGGGCGGATGTGACCGTCGCGTTGTACTCGGCCGCCTACTTCGAGGTCGCCAGGTTCACCGTGCGGGAGTGGACGTCCGTCTTGGCCCGGCGGGCTCGGTTGGCACCGCTACGTGTGGAGGAGGTTGAGCCGCCGGCTGTGCTGGCACCGGTGGTGTTTCGGGACCTTTTCGGGGTGGATGAGGCGCGGGCGGTTCGGGAGCTGCTGGCGTCGGTTTCCGGGCCGAGGGGACTCCCCGACGCACGCCCGGAGTTCCCCGGCACCGGGATCCCCGCCGGCGGCCGACCGCGGCTGCCGGGCGTGTTGCCACCACTGTGGAACGTGCCCGGACGCCTGGCCACCTTCACCGGTCGGGACGCGCTCCTGGTGGAGTTGCGGCGGCGGTTGACCGTCGATGGGCCGGCGGTCGCACAGGCGCTGCACGGTGTCGGCGGCGTCGGTAAGACCGCCTTGGCGATCGAGTACGCGCACCGCTTCGCGGGGTCGTACGAGCTGGTGTGGTGGGTGGACGCGGAGCGGTCGGAGTCAGTGGGCGAGCAGCTGGCGGCCCTGGCCGCGGCGGCGGGCTGGGTACCCGCGGATACGCACGTGCCGATAGCGCTCGGAGCGGTCCGGCGGCGGCTGGCGCGGACCCCGGGATGGCTGGTGGTCTTCGACAACGCCGACGGTCCGGTCGACCTACGGGAGTGGCTGCCGCAGGGCCCGGGGCACGTGCTGGTCACCTCCCGCGATCCGGTGTGGGCCGGTGTGGCGATGCCGGTAGCGGTCGAGATACCGAGCCGGTCGGAGTCGGTGGCGCTGCTGCGCGCGGTCGCACCGGCCGTACCAGAGGCGGACGCGGACCTCTTGGCGGAGGTGCTGGGCGACCTGCCGTTGGCGGTGGCACAGGCGGCCGGGGTGTTGGCCGAGACGGGCATACGGGCGGGCGAGTACATCGCCGAACTGAATGTGCGCACCGCCGCCGTGTTGCGGGAGGGCGTGCCCGCGCACTACGGGCGGTCCCTGGCGGCGGCGGTGTCCGTAGCCGTGCGGCGGCTGGCGGCGGAGGACCCGGCGGCGGCGCAGTTGCTGCGGGTGTGTGCGTTTCTGGCTCCGGAGCCGGTGCCGGTCGAGTTCGTCACCGCGTCGCCGGATGGCGTCCTGCCACCGCCGCTGGCGTCGGTGGCGGGCTCGGTGTTCGAGGTACGGCGGGCGATGGGGCGGATCTCGCGGTTCGGCCTGGGCCGGGTCGACGGCGCGGGGCTCGTGGTGCACCGGCTCACCCAGGCGGTGTTACGCGACGACCTTGGCGGCGCTCAGCGGGAGGTCGCGGGGCAGGCCCGCGCCGTGGTGCTCGCCGCCCGACCGGCGGACCCGCAGGATCCGGAGGCGTGGCCCCACTGGGCTCGGTGGCTGCCGCACCTGCTGATGTTCGACCCGGCGCCCAGTGCCGATCTCGACCTGCGGTCCGCCGCTGATCATGCCGCGCGGTACCTGCTCGCGCGAGGAGAGGTGACGGCGGGTATGGCGTTGGCGGAACAGCTGTGCCGGCGAGCGCGGGAGATGTTCGACGACGACCACGCCGGCACGCTCACCGCCGCACACACGCTGGCCCGCGCCTATTTCGACCGGGGCCGGTATCAGGAAGCTCGCCGGCTGCACGAGGACACGTGGTCCCGCCGCCGGCGGGTACTGGGCGCCGACCACCCGGACACCTTGGCGTCGGCGTACGACCTCGCCGTAGGGCTGGCCGCGGTCGGTGAGCTGGACAAGGCTCGGGAGCTTGACGAGGACACGTGGTCCCGCCGCCGGCGCGTCCTCGGCGACGACCACCCGGACACCTTGACGACGGCCAACAACTTCGCCGTCGGGCTCGCTGACATGGGTGCCTACGAGCGGGCCCGGCAGCTGGCCGAGGAGACGCTCGGCCGATTCCGCCGTGTTCTCGGTGACGACCACCCCGACACCCTGTCCGCGGCCCACAGCTTCGCCATCCGGCTCGCCGCCGTGGGTGAGCTCGAACGGGCCCGGCACCTTGACGAGGACACCTGGGCCCGCCGGCGCCGCATCCTCGGTGACGACCATCCCGACACCCTGTTCTCGGCCAGCAAGGTCGCCGTCAGGCTGGCCGACGTGGGTGAGCTCGAACGGGCCCGGGAGCTTGGTGAGGACACCTGGGCCCGTCGACGCCGCGTCCTCGGCGACGACCATCCGCAGACGTTGCGGACCGTGGAAAGCCTCGCCGTCCATCTCAGGGCGTTGGGCCGACACGAGGACGCGGCGGCGCTGGAGGCGAGCGTCAGCCAGGTCCACGATGGAGGGCCTGAGGATGCGTGACGCCGGCCGCGTCGACATCTCAGGGGACGACGTTCTCCCACGCGCCCCAGCCGGAGGCGGACGACCAGCGCCGGGTCCAGATGGGGAAGACGGCGTTCATGTCATCGCCGTGCACGAAGATCTGGAGGTCACCGACTCCGTCCGAGAAGGCGCCCACCGAGCTGTTCAGCCCGACCACGCCGCCCAGCGGCCACCAGCCGTGCCAGCCGTCCGCGGCGTTCCACGCCGCGGTCATGACGGACCGGTCCTCGTCCACCATGAACACGTCCACGTTTCGCCGCTCGCGGCTCACCCCGCTGACCGTCGTGAAGTGCCGCGGCGAACGATCGAGCAGCGGCATGAACAGCGACCAGCTCTCCCCGTTCCAGGTGGCTGTCGACAGCCCTTGCGGCTCGGCCGACTGCACGGGGTCCGGCGTGACGACGAACAGGTCGATGGCGGTACTGGTGACCCGGCGGCGCACCGGCACGACCTCGGAGCCGGCGGTGACGGCGGTGTCCGGGTTCATCTCCTCCCAGCGGCTCCACTGACCGCCGACGAATCGCTTGGTGTACACGATGTTGGTGCCCTGGAAACGGCCGTAGACCGCGCGGCCCGAGAAGACGTGGATGTCGCGACCGACCGCCACGGCGGTGACCTCGGCGCCGAAGCCGGCGATGAAGTTCTCGTCGGAGTTGTCGAGGCGCCGCCAGGTGCCCCAGTCGTCCTGCGCCGTCCAGCGGATCGTGTACGGCCGGCCGTCCTCGTTGATGCTGAACAGGTCCATCGTGTCCCGACTCGACGCCACGACGTGCACGCTGCTGCCCCGGTCGACCTTCAGGCCGGGGAGCTCGAACCACCCGTGCCACGTCAGCGAACCCCGGCCGTCGACGTCCTCGTCCAGGTACGCCGTCCACACGTTCCGGTCGGTGCCGATGGCGAAGACGTCCAGCCGGCCGGCGTACCGGGAAACCCCGGTGACCTTCGTGTCGGGCGCCGCCTCGCCCCGGTTCAGGTACTGGGGGAACCAGTCGTTGGTGTCCGGGAAGCGGGTGTCGGCGTGGATGCGGCCCTGCGCGCCGACGTAGACGATGTCGGTGAAGCCGTTGCGCCGGCTGAGCGGGGTGACCGCGGTGTTGTTCCAGTTGTTCGCCGCGACGGCCGCCGCCGTCGAGAGGTGGGCCGGCCGCTCCGCGGCGGCGGAGACACCGGTGACGGTGGCGACCGAGGCCGTCACGACCACCGCGAGGGCGGCTACGAACGACCGGCGTGCGGACGATGTCTTCATGGCGTGACGTTCTCCCACTCGGTCCAGCCGGTGGCCGACGACCAGCGCCGGGTCCACACCGGGAAGACGGCGTCCGGGTTCTTGCCGATGGCGAAGATCTGGATGTCGTCGACGCTGTCGGAGATGGCCGTCACGGATGTCTCGTCGGCGACCTCGCCGTCGAGTGGCCACCAGCCGTGCCAGCCGTCCGCCGCGGTCCACGCCGCGGTCCAGACGTGCTTGTTCTCGTCGACCGCGAAGACGTCCAGGTTCTTCGCGCGGTTGCGGGCGACCCCGTGGACGGACGTGCCCAGCCTCGGCTTGCCGTCGAGGACCCTGGTCGGCGCCGTCCACGCCTGCCCGTTCCAGGTGGCGGTCCAGGCCGTCCGCCCCTCGTGCTGGATGATCTCGGCCTGCACGACGAAGATGTCGATGGCGTCGGCACGGTTGACCGGCACTATCTCGGAGCCGTAGGACGGGATGATGACCCGGTTGGGCAGCTCCTCCCAGCGACCCCAGCCCTGGCCGTTGACGTAGCGCTTGATCATCACCGCGTCCCGCAAGAGTAGATCCCGCTCCTGCGCGAAGACGTGGATGTCGCGGCCGACCACCGCGGCGGTGATCTCGGCGGTGCCGACCGAGCGGGTGTGCTCGTCGGGAAGGTTGAGCTTGCGCCAGGTGCCCCACCCGCCCTGGGCGGTCCACCGGGCGGTCATCTGCCACTGGTTCTCGTCCAGGGTGAACAGGTCCATGGTGTCGCGGTTGACGGACACGACGTTCACGCTGGTGCCGACGTTGACCTTCACGCCGGGAAGCGCGAACCACCCGGTCCACAGCACCGTGCCCCGGCCGTCGAGGTCCTCGTCCAGGAAAGCCGTCCACACCTGGCGGTCGGTGCCGACGGCGAAGACGTCCAGCCGGCCGGCGTACCGGGAGACCCCGTTGACCTTCGTGTCGGGCGCCGCCTCACCCCGGTTCAGGTACCCGGTGAACCACTCACCATCCGGCCCGCGGGAGTCGGCGTGGATGCGGCCCTGCGCGCCGACGTAGACGATGTCGGTGTAGCCGCGGCGCCGGCTCAGCGGGGTGACCGAGGTGTTGTTCGGTGTGCTCGCCGCGGCGGCGTTCGCGGTGGACAGGTGGTCGGCCGGCCGTTCCCCGGCGGCTGACACACCCGAGACCGTGGCCGTTGAGACCGTGACGACCAGGGCGGCGGCGGCCAGCGTCAGCTTCCGCGCGCGCCCTGGCGCGCCTGCTCGGATGAGCGGCAACTCTTCACTCTCCTCGATACGACCGAACCCGGCGCGTCACCGGCCGGCGACCGCGCTGAGAAGCACGCGCCAGTCGACAGCCTCGCGGCGGGACATCAGTGACCGCACGAGTGTCCGGGGCGGCCTTCATCCAAGCTGCACAGAAGCTGCACGAGACGTCCGCCGGCGCGGCGCGGAAGGGCCGCTGGTTGCCCTGCCTCAACTCACTCGAGGTAGTGGCCGATGTGCTCGTGCCCCACACGGTGCTGCGACGGCGGCTCCCGCAGGATCTCGGTCTGCCGGATGTACTCGGCGTTCTGGGCGTCGTTGAGGTCATAGCTGGCCGCGATGCTCACCAGCGCCTCGCCGACGTCGACGAGCGTCTCGCTGGAGTTGCGGAAGATCGCCACCAGCCGGTCGATCACCTGCTGCGGGATGTCGCTGGAATGCCGCCAGTGCCGCGTGTAGCTCAGCTCGGGAAGCTCGTACCAGTCGATCCGGTGCATCACCGACCGGTACAGCTGCGCGATCGCCGGCAGCGTCTTGTATCCGGCCTCATAGACGTCCATCACGGAGACGAGGACCTGGTCCTGCTGGATCGGCACGGCGGGGTCGTACGTGGCCCACGTCTGCCCGAAGTCAGGGTTGCCCACTATCGGCGGTGGTGGCAGGTCAAGCCGTGGGTTGGCGAAGCTCTCCGTGGAGCTGAGCATGGTCTCGAACCGGCGCTTGATCTCCCGGTCGTTCTCCTCCATCACTTCTTCCAGCCGGTCCAGCGCCGACCCGACGCCCGCCAGCACCGTGACCGCGTCGTCGCCGGCGACCTCGTAGTCGCCGGACTGCGGGATGTTCTCGCCGCTCGACATCTGCGAGGCGAAACCGACGCCGAACAAGGCCACGTCGGCCGCGTACGCCCAGGCCACCTCCGGGAAGGCGACGAGGACCGCGATGTTGGCGAACAGCATCACCACGTCGAAACCGCTGAGCCGCACCGCGCCGCTGTTCAACGCGGCGATGCCGTTGTCGAGAATGTCGACGAGGTCCCGCTGGACCAGCCGCTCGGCTTCGCGGTAGGCCCCGATCAGCATCGCCAGCTCGTAGAGCGCCTTACGCTGCGCGTCGTGCACGGGGAAGAACGACATGTGCAGGAACCCGGTCTCGAAGCTTTCGGCGGCGGAGCTCCGCCAGCGCTCGTAGTCGACGAGGTCGACGACCTTGCCCATGTACTCGTGGTCGACGGCGCGGTCCAGCGCTCCGAAGGCGCTCAACGGCCGGGCGCCCTCGCCCGCGTCGGCGTCCACCCCGAGCGCGTGGAGCTTCAGGTCGTACGGGTGCGGATCGAGGTCGCTGTACTGCATGAACCGGCTGGTCAGCATGTGTACGTCGAAGAAGAACGCCTCCATCTGGGCGACCAGGCGGGCGTCGTGCTCCGGCGCGCTCCGCTCGCGCAGCACGACACCGCCGTCCTCCTGCACCATGAACCCGTACTCGCCGGCGTAGTGGCTACGGATGGTTTCCCGGAACTCGTTGACCTTCGCGTACAACACGTCGAAGTACTCGCCCATCAGCCACCTCCGCCGCCGGGCCCGCAACACGTCGATTGTCGACGATTTCATCGGGGGCCGGCCAGGGGCAACGCGACTTGACCAAGCTCTAACGTTGAGCTCCGAGCCGCGGGCGGCGTCCGTGACGGCCGCCGGCGCCGCGCGACGCCGGCCTCATCGTGGCGGGAGGGCGAATGTTCGCCCGGGCGCCTCTTGGTGCAAGCTGGCGAAATGCGTGGTCATGTCCCGGCGGACGGCGTCGACATCCCGCGGGCCCAGGCTGGCCCCGAATCCCCAGCATCTGCTGGCCACGATCCTCGGGGAGTACTTCGACTCGTCCGACGCCGACCTGCCATCACCGCGCGGCCGGGTGTTGTCGCGTGATCAGCTACTCGGGTAGAGGGCCGGCGTGCAGCATCGGGCGCCGGCGAACAGCCGTGCCCGATCGTTTGGGTCGAAGTCGCCGCCAGCTGGCCGCGGCCCGGGGGCGGACCGCACGAGACGGCCCGGCTTCTTCGCGGTGCCGCAAGATGCCGAACTCGGGGTCCTGAAACCACTCCGGCCGGCGAGTGCTGGTCGACCGGCAAGCCGGGCCGGGGTCTAGCTGTGCCCAGTGACGCATCAACGTCAGACGTCACACGTTAGATGGCTCAATAGGAGACCGTCAATGAGCCCCGTAGTGGGCGCCAGGTGAGCATTGCTGCCGCGTCTCGCCATCCGTGCTGATCTCGACAACCCACCGCCCATCTACTCCGCTTGACCATCACCGCCACGCCACCCGGTCCCGAACTCGCGGCGGACCCAGCTCGCCCGCCCTGCGGAGAGGTCGAAAATGGTGGTACGGACCGACGGCCGACGGCGCGTGCCCGCCCCGCCGCCGAGCCCACCACGACGGCCCTCTGCCTGCGTCAACGGAGGGGCTGGAACCTGGTGCCGGATCGGTTTAGCTTGACGGCCGCCGGACCGGCGTCGCACGCCCGACTTCTTTCGAAACATTCCCGATACATCTTGACGTCGATCACTGTTATCGTTCACAGTCCATGA
>Ga0272482_10000381_pt1 | contig 13727 bp, 13 predicted proteins | sample RVTome_8_FD_192427 | JGI IMG/M metagenome (GOLD analysis project Ga0272482, IMG submission 192427) | Soil microbial communities from uranium-contaminated site in the Upper Colorado River Basin, Wyoming, United States - RVT160D0 (version 2) ...
TCTAGCTCAAAGGCCGGCCCAGGAGCGCAGGAGGCGTCCGCCGATGGAGTCGACCGGGCCCGAGCCGGGGCCGTCGACGATGCGCTCGACGACCTCGGCGCGGGTGAACCAGCGGGCCTCCACCAGCTCCGCGCCGTCGACGGCGATGGTCTCGTCGGTGGCCCGCGCGACGAAGCCGACCATGAGGCCGGCCGGGAAGGGCCATGCCTGGGAGCCCTGGTAGGTCACCGCGCCGACCGTGACGCCGGCCTCCTCGGCGACCTCGCGGCGCACCGCGCCCTCCAGGCTCTCGCCGATCTCGACGAACCCGGCCAGCAGGGAGAACCCGTCCGGGCCGGAACCCCGGTGGCGGGCGAGCAGGCACCGCGGCCGCGGGCCGGGGCTCTCGACCAGCGCGATCACGGCGGGCTCGATCCTGGGAAACAGCTCCCGTCCGCAGCCCGGGGTGCGACACATCCGGACGTGGCCGGCGTGGGCGCTCTCGGTGGGTCCGCCGCACGACCCGCAGAACCGGGTGTGACGGTGCCAGTAGAGCAGCCCGCGGGCGTAGGCCAGCGTCGCCGCCACCGGGCCCGGCAACGCGGTGGCGAGGGCCCGCAGGTCGCCGCTGGCCCGCGCGGTGGCCAGCCGCAACGCCTCGGCCTCCTCGATGCCGCTGAGGTCGGCGGCGAAGACCGCCGTCGTGCCCTCCAGGCCCAGCAGGGCCGACTGGCCCGCCGCCGCCACCACGGCCCGCCCGGGCGGGCCGGTGAGCGTCACCGGCCGGCCATCGGCCGTGAGCAGCGGCTGGTCGCGCCACATCGGTATGGTCCGGGTGTCGTCGCGGCTCAACCGCTCCTCGACCCACCCCGGATCGCCCCGCAGGCTCGCGGCCCGGTCGCCCGGTGTCTCGGTGTACGCCAAACCGTCGAACGTCACGCCTTGATCCTTCCACCGAGCTGCCCAAAGGTTGGCCCCGGTCAGTACTCTCGCCCGGTGACCTACACCCCGCCACCGGTGCCCGACGAGCCGCAGCAGCCATACCCGCCGCAGCCTGGCCCGTGGCCGGCGCCCGGCATGCCGCCACCGCCGGCGGCGCCGGTGAAGAGCCGGCGTGGCCTGGTCATCGGCCTGGTGATCGGCGCGATCGTCGCCGTGCTGCTGTGCGCCGGCTGCGTGACGGCGAGCGTCGTGTACTACGTGGCCAACGGCTCGTCGGATTCTGACGCGGACAGCGACACCGCGGGCGGCGCCCCTACGCCGTCCACCGCGTCGGACTACACGTCGTGTGGCGCCGTGAGCCACCCGGCCGAGCCGACGAGCAAGGCGGTCGGCATGCCGCCCTTCGGGAGCGCCCCCAAGTCCGGCACCGCCACCATGCGGATCACCACCAACCTCGGCCCGATCACCATCACGATGGACCGCGCGGCCACCCCGTGCACCGTGGTGAGCTTCGAACACCTGGCCGCCAAGCACTTCCTCGACGGCAGCCAATGCCACCGGCTGGTCACCGAGGGCCTCTCCATCCTCCAGTGTGGAGACCCGACCGGCACCGGGATGGGCCGGCCGGACTACTCCTTCACGGACGAGAACCTGGCCGGCGCCCGCTACACGCGCGGCGTCGTCGCGATGGCCAACTCCGGCGCCGGCACGAACGGCAGCCAGTTCTTCATCGTGTTCAAGGACGGCCAGCTGGATCCGCTGTACACCCCGTTCGGCACCGTGACGGCCGGCCTGGAAATCGTCGACGCGGTCGGAGCCGGCGGCCACGACAACTCCATCACGGCCGGCGGCGGGAAGCCGAACATAGCCATCACCTTCGAGTCCGTGACCATCGACTGACCACCCTCAAGCCGGTCTCTAGCTCTAGACTCCCGGCCGTGGATGAGACTTCGACGGACTATCGGGCGGCGGCCGATCGGCTCGTGGCGGCAGCGGCCGGCGCGCGGGCCGCTGCGGTGGACGCGCTGATCGCACTGGGTGACGCCGATCCGGAGCTGCGGCAGCCGGTCGCGAACACGGTCTGCGCGTGGTTGCGCGGCCCGGCCGAGACGGAAGATGTCGCGGCCGGGGAGCGGCGGCTGGTGTTGCGGTCGCTCACGGATCGGCTGCGTGCGGGCGGTGCGCCGGAGGACGCGCCACCGTGGGACGGCGTCAGCCTCGACCTTTCCGGGGCGACGCTCGCCGACGTCGACTTCAGCGGCTGCCGGCTCGATGGCGCCGGGTTCGCGGATACCCGGTTTCACGGCAGCGCGGTCTTCGAGGGTGTGACGTTCGAAGACGATGTCGCCTTTCAGCGCGCGGTCTTCTACGGCGACGCCATCTTCACCGGAGTGCGGTTCGAAGGCGATGCCGAATTCGGCCGCACCAGGGTTCGCGGGCGGGCCGACTTCACCGGCGCGGTGTTCGGCGGCGTGGCCTGGTTCGGCCGGGGCACCGACACGTGGTGGGAAGACGACGAGGCGTGGGAGACGGTCGACGAGATCGAGCCGGCGCCGTGGGACGAGCCGAACGAGAACGACCCGGACTGGCCCGTCGCGGTGCTCATCGAGGACTACCAGGATTGGGAGGAGGGCGGCGACGGCGCGCGGTTCGCCGGTGATGTGTCCTTTCTGGACGTTCGCTTCGAGGGTCCGGCCTGGTTCTACTACGCCCGGTTCGGGGCTCGGGCCACGTTCGCCGGTGCCTGGTTCGGCGGGCGGGTCCACCTCGACCAGCCCGCGGTCGAGCTCACCGGCGCGCACTGGACCAGCGACACCGAAGACGGCGAATCCGTGTGGCCGCTGGGCTGGACGGTGCGAGCGGGCACGGCCGGCGCGCCGGAGGGCGTCGAGGGTGGCGACCTGGTGCCGGACGCCTCGGTGCTGCCCTACGCCCGGCAGCTCGCCGACCACGATCCGGCCGTCCGCTCGGCCGGGCTGGCGATCCTGGCCCAGCTCGGTGACGACCGGCCCGACCTGCGGCAGCGCGTCGTGGACACCCTGTGCGCGTTCCTGCGGATCCCCGTGCCGTTCGACCTGCGCGCGGACGGCCACACCGCCGAGCAGGCCACGCTGCTGCGGCTGCGGCACGAGGCGCAGCGGACACTCGCCGCGCGGCTGCGGCCCGGGGGCGGGCAGTGGCCGGACATGCACCTACCGCTGTGCGGTGCCACGCTCGTCGACCTGGACCTCAGCGGCTGCGCGGCCGGGTACGCCGAGTTCATCGGCGCCCAGTTCCATGGCACGACACGCTTCGACGGCAGCCGGTTCGAACGGGCGGCGTTCACGCTGGATGGGGCGTCCGGCCGGGCCACGTTCCACGGCGACGTCGTCTTCGGGGCCGACCCGCCCGAGGATGTGGTCCTCCGCGGCGCGGTCGCGTAGCCGCCGGAGGGTGTGCCGGCGGCTCGCCGCGAACGCCAGCGCGGCGGCCAGCGCGGCCGGCACGAGCAGAAACGCGGCGGTGGTGCCGGCGCGGTCGCTGAGCTGGCCCGCGGCGGACGCGCCGGCGGCTATGCCGAGCTGGCCGGCGGTCTGCAGCCAGCCGTACGCCTCGGTGGTATGCGGCGGCGGTACGGCCCGGCCCATGAGCTCGTCGGTGACCGCGAGCCAGGACGCGAGCGGCAGCCCGAAAAGCGCGACGGCGACCGCCATCTGGGCCACCGTGCCCGGCAGCGGCAGCACCACCGCCGTGATCGCCAGCGCGGCGAGCAGCGCGAGATACGTGCCGTCGCCGCTGGCCCGCCGGTTGGTCGCCGTACGCAGGACGCCGCCGGCCAGGCTGCCCACCGACCAGACCGTGATGAGGACGCCGGCGGCGCCGGGCTCGCCGGCCGTCGCGGCGAACGCGGGCACCAGCACCCACATCGCGCCCATGCACGTCATGTAACCGAGGTGGGCGCCGACGAGCGTGCGCGCGGCGGCCAGGTGGCCCCCGCTCCGCTCGGTCGCCGGTAGGTCGCCGGCCGGATCGGGCCCGCGCGGGACGACCGCGGCGTGCGCGGCGAGCGCCACGCTCCCCACCACCGTGAACGCCAGCAGGGCGCCCGCCGGCCCGGTCACCGCGAGGCTGACGGTTACCGCGAGCGGGCCCCCGATATAGAGCAGCTCCTGGCCGATGGCGTTGACGGAGTACGCGCGGGTCAGCGCCGGCCCGGGCACCAGCACCGGCAGCAGTGCCCGGCCGCTGCTCAGCACCGGCGGCGTGGCCAGCCCGGCCGCGGCGGCCAGGAACGCGAACCCCACCGGCTCCCGGGTGGCCGCGAGCCCGAGCAGGGCGACAAGGTGGGCGGCGCCGAGCGTGACCAGCACGGGCCGGTGGCCGAGCCGGGCCATCAGCCGCCCGGCGACCGGTGAGCTGACCGCCAGCCCGACTCCGCAGGCCGCGCTGGCCGCGCCGGCCACCGCGAAGCTGCCGGTGTTGTGGTGCCCAAGCAGCACGACGAGCAGCTGCCGCATCGCGACCGGCAGCTGGGCGAGGTTCGCCAGGGCGATGACGGCGAGCGCGCGGCCGGGTAGATTCATAACTTATGAGTTTGCCGGACGACGACGGCCCAAACCTGCTCGGCGCCTTGGCCCTGCACATCGACACGTTGATGCGTGCGGCGGTGACGAGTCCGGCCGGCGCCGGCGGTGCCCTGGCCGAGGCGATCGTGGTGATCAAGGATCAGCCGGGCGCGACGGCGGAGTGGCTGGCCCAGGTGCTCGGCCTGTCCCAGCCCGGCTCGGCACACCTGGTGCGGCGCCTGGTGCAAGCCGGCTGGGTCGAGCGGCGGCCCGGCGCCGACGCGCGTAGCCGGGCCCTGCACCTCACGACGGCGGGCCGGGCGGCCGCGCGGCGGATCCTGGCCGCCCGCCGCGAGGCGCTCGCCGAGGCGATATCACCGCTGACGCCGGCGCAGCGCGACCAGCTGGCCGGCATCGCGCGGGCGATCCTGCGTCCGGAGGCCCACGACGGCCAGTGCCTGGCCCGCCTGTGCCGGCTCTGCGACCGCACGCGCTGCGCCACCTGCCCCGTGCACGCCGGCTATCTGGACGCCCAGGCACACGGCTGAGCGGCAGGTCGGCGGCCCGGCCGAAGCCGCCGGATTGCCGCATCCGCGCGTCGGGTATGTCGAGGCATGCCCACACTGCCCGACGCCGCGCGCTCGTACTGGTTGGAATCGTCCGCCGGGACCGGATACCCGCCGCTCACCGAGGACATCAGTGTCGAGGTGGCGGTGGTCGGCGGTGGGATCGCCGGTGTGTGCACGGCCTGGGAGCTGGCCCGGGCGGGCAGGCGGGTGGCGCTCGTCGAGGCGGCGCGGGTGGTGGGCGGCACGACCGGCTACACCACGGCGAAGCTGACCGCCCAGCACGGCCTGATCTACGCACGGCTCCGGTCCACGTTCGGCGACGATGGCGCCCGCGCGTACGCCGCCGCGCAGACGGACGCCATCGAGCGCGTGGCGGCGGTCGCGGCGGAGCTCGACCTGAGCTGCGAACTGGAGCGCCTGCCCGCGTTCACGTATGTGACCGACGAGGAGGGCCTCAAGGAGGTCCGGGCCGAGGCGGAGGCCGCCTCAGCGGCCGGGCTGCCCGCGACGTTCGTCACCGACACCGGGTTGCCGTTTCCGGTCGCCGGCGCGGTGCGGGTCGAGGACCAGGCACAGTTCCATCCGCGCCGGTACCTGCTGGGCCTGGTCGAGGACCTGGCTCGGCGAGGCGGGTTGGTGTTCGAGGGCTCGCGGGTGGTCGACCTCGAGGAGAGCGAGCCGTGCCGGTTGACCACCGAGCCGGGTGCCACGATCACCGCCGAACACGTCGTGGTCGCCACCCACTACCCGTTCGTCGACCGGGTGCCGCTCTTCTCCCGCCTCGTGCCACGCCGCGAGCTCGTCGTCGCCGCGCCCATCCCGGCCGGCGCCGACCCGGGAGGCATGTACCTGACGGCCGAGGACAACACCCGCTCGGTGCGGACCGCCCCACATGGCGACGGGCAGCGCCTGCTCATCGTCACCGGTGAACACTTCCGGCCGGGTGCGGGCGACATCCAGGAGCGCTGGCAACGGCTGGCCGGCTGGACCGAGCGGCACTTCGGCGTGAGCGAGTTCGCCTACCGGTGGGCGGCGCAGGACAACATCACGACCGACGGCGTGCCGTACATCGGCCGGCTACATTCCGGCGCGACCCGGGCGTGGGTGGCGACCGGCTTCAACGCGTGGGGCATGACCAACGGCGTCGCCGCCGGGCGGCTGCTGGCCAGGCGGATCACCGGCGAACCGTCTCCGTGGGCGAAGCTCTTCGACCCCGCCCGGGTGCACCCGCTCGCTGAGGCCACCGCGTTCGTGAAGGGCAACCTGGCGGTGGCGGGACACTTCATCGGCGACCGGCTGCGATCCGCACCGGTCGACTCGCCGGCGCAGCTGGGCCCGGACCAAGGAGCGGTCATCCAGGTCGACGGCGAGCGCCGGGCCGTCTACCGCGACGCCGCGGGTAACCTGCACGCCGTCTCGGCCACCTGCACCCACCTGGGGTGCCGGGTCGCGTTCAACCCGGCCGAACGCAGCTGGGACTGCCCTTGCCACGGCTCCCGCTTCGGCGTCGACGGCGAGGTCCTGCACGGCCCAGCCACCAAGCCACTGCCCGCCCGCCCCGTCGCGCCACATTGATCGATGCGGGTGACCGCGACGCCCGCGTCGAACGCCGCGGGCGCAAAAGGCGGCGCTCGGTGATCCGCACTGGATCACCGAGCGCCTGGCAAGCTGGCCGGCGAGCATCCACCGGCGGTTGATCTCACGACAGCTTGGACCGGTTAATACCAGTATCGGCGGCCCAGTACCGGCCGGTTGACCGAGCCGAGAATGAACAGGACCGCACCGACCACGAGCAGGATGACGCCGATCGTCGTCAGGATGCCGATGCCTGTCAGCCAACCGATCAGCAGTAGAACAACACCTAATAGCAACATCTTTGGCTCCCGGGGGATATGGGGACGTAGGCTTCGCCGGCCTCAGTACCCAACTCGTCCAACCTGGAAAACCTCATTGCCGCCCTCTGCAGGCAAGTTTGGTGACGGATTGAGCCTGCCGGGCGTCGGGTATGCCCCTGTAAGCGGCGCTCGCTGGAGCGTCGATCGCGAAAGGGGCATGCCATGGGCCTGGACGACAAGATCGACAACAAGACCGAAGAAGTGGGCGGCAAGGTCAAGGAACACGTCGGCAAGGCGACGGACGACGAAGACCTCGAGACCGAGGGGAAGGCGGACCAGAGTGCCGCGGACCTCAAGCAGGCCGGCGAGAAGATCAAGGACGCGTTCCGCGACTGAGTCGCGCCAACGGTGGGCCGCGGCTGTCGCCGCGGCCCACTTCCGTTCCATACGACCGGTCGCGCGGCCGGATCCTCGGGGTGGTGACAAGCCGTGTTCGAAGGCTTCGTGGACGAACGAGTCGACGTCGGCGAGGTGGAGCTGCGGGTCCGGCACGCCGGGGACGGGCGACCTGTCCTGCTGATCCACGGTCACCCGCGCACCGGCTCCACCTGGCACCGGGTCGCCCCACGCCTGCTCGACAGTGGATTCACCGTTGTTTGCCCGGACATGCGCGGGTATGGGCGGTCCGGCAAGGTGCCGCCGCGCGCGGACCATTCGCAACAGTCCAAGCGGACGGTCGCGAGCGATCTGGTCCGGCTGATGCGCTCGCTGGGGCATGAGACGTTCGCCGTCGTGGGGCATGACCGTGGCTGCTACGTCGCGTTGCGGATGGCGCTCGACCACCCCGATGTCGTGGACCGGCTGGTCGTCATCGACGGGGTGCCGATCAGCGAGGCGCTCGACCGGTGCGACGCCAGGTTCGCCCGCGACTGGTACCACTGGTTCTTCTTCGCCCAGCCGGACAAGCCCGAGCGCGCCATCCTGGCCGACCCGGACGCCTGGTACGGCGGCGACCCGGACGCCATGGGCGCGGAGAGCTACGCGGAGTTCCGCGAGGCGATCCACGACCCGGCGACGGTCACCGCGATGCTGGAGGACTACCGCGCCGGCCTCGGCGTCGACCGCCAGCACGAGGAGGCCGACCGGCGAGCCGGCCACACGGTGCGGTGCCCGACCCTGCTGCTGTGGTCGACCCGCGACGACCTGGAGCGGCTGTATGGCGACCCCGCCGCGATCTGGCGCCGGTGGACCGGCGAGCTCCAGAGCGCGCCCATCGACTCCGGTCACCACGTCGCGGAGGAGAACCCGCGGGCACTCGCCGCCGCGCTGATCCGGTTCCTGTAAGCGGACTGATCCGCGCCTCACCCCGCCGGGGTGGGTCGAGGTGTTTCCGGTGACCGATCCAGGGCATCTCAGCGTGGGGAGACCTCGGCTCGCGTTACGTCGCGCGCAGGTTTGCCCGGTCCCTCGCAAGGAAATGAGGCCAACATGTCTGACCTGCAGAAATCCGAGCCGGCGCAGGAGCCGCCCGGCACCCTCGCCGCCATGCGCCTCAAGCCTGACCACGGCGAGGAGTCCTACCGCGGTTCCGGGCGCCTGGAAGGTAAGAGGGCGTTGGTGACCGGTGGGGACAGCGGCATCGGCCGGGCGGTGGCGATCGCGTTCGCCCGGGAGGGCGCGGATGTGGTGATCTCGTACCTGAGCGAGCACGAAGACGCCGAGGACACCGCCAAGCTGGTGCAGGACGCCGGCCGCCGTGCGGTCCTGGTGCCTGGCGACCTCGCCGACGCCGGCTACTGCCGGGCGCTGGTCGAGCGTGCGGTGGCGGAGCTCGGCGGGATCGACGTGCTGGTCAACAACGCGGCGTACCAGATGAGCCACGACACCGTGGAGGAGATCGACGACAGCGAGTGGCAGCACACGTTCGACGTCAACATCACCGCGATGTTCCGGGTCATCCAGGCCGCGCTGCCGCACTTGGGATCGGGTGCGTCGATCATCAACACCAGCTCGGTCAACTACGACATGCCGAAGCCGACCCTGCTCCCCTACGCCACGACGAAGGGCGCGATCGCGAACTTCACCGCCGGCTTGGCGCAGATGCTCGGCGAGCGCGGCATCCGGGTCAACGCGGTCGCCCCGGGTCCTATCTGGACGCCGCTGATCCCGTCCACGATGCCGCCGGCGCAGGTCGCGGAGTTCGGCCGAAACACGCCACTGGGCCGGGCCGGCCAGCCCAAGGAGGTGGCACCGGCGTACGTGCTGCTCGCCTCCGACGAGGCCAGCTTCATCTCCGGTGCGGTGCTGCCGGTCACCGGCGGCAAGCCCATCCTCTGATCCGCCGGACCGCTCAGCTTCGTCGCTTCTCGCTGCCGGTAGGCCCGCCGGGACCGTGCCGGTCGCGGTCGGTCGGGGCCGGCGCGGCGGTCCGGGCCAGCGCGCCGGCCAGCCCGGCGAGCCAGGTCCGGAGGTCGGCGAGGTGGTAGAGGTCGGGCCCGGCGGCCGTGGGCCACCCGCCGGGGTCGGCGGGCACCGGGTCCAGCGGTATCCGCTCGCGGTTAAGCAGTGCGATCCCGACCCGTTCGTACGCGCCGGCGACCGCGTCGGCGTAGGCGGTCAGCCGCCCCGTGGCGTCCAGCCGCCGCCCGGTCGGGCCGGCGCGCAGCATCGCGTCGGCACCGCCCACCGCGTCGTACCCGGCGTTGAGCGTGGCCTGCCAGTCGACCGCCGACGGGCCATGCCGCTCGCTCTGGTACTGCGCGTACGACGCGGCGGCCAGCTGCCCCTGCCGCCGGGACCGCGGCAACGCCGGTCCGGGTGCGGCGCCGGTGGCCAGCACGGCGATGCTCTCGCGAATCGCCGCCGCGCTGGCGCGCAGGAACCGGCCCGTCGTCCGGTGCAGCTCCCCGGCGCCGCCACGGGGCCAGGCGACCAGCCCGATCAGCACGCCAATCACGGCGCCGATCGCGACGTCGAGGAAGCGCGTCTCGGCCAGCTGCCAGTTCACCGGTGCCAGCTGGGCGAAGACCAGCGCGATGACCAGGGTGAACAGCGCCTGCCCCCACCCCAGTCCCAGCAGTGCACCAGCCGAGAAGCCGACCAGCATGACTATCGGCAGCCCCAGCTCGTACAACCGGGGGTCGGCGCCGATCAGGAGCAGGCCACCTGCCAGGACCGAGCCGACGATCGTGCCGGCCAGCGCCGGCCACAACGCCGAGCGGGTGCGGATTGCCGACGTGCGCAGCACCGTCAGGGTGGCCAGCAGGACCCAGAACCCGTGCGACAGGTCCAGGATGCCGGCCAGGACGCGGGCCGCGGCCAGCGCGACCGCGAGCCGCAGCGCGCCTTGGAAGTACACCGATCGCGGGGTCAGGTGTTCCCGGAAGCGTTGCCACCACAAGCGGGCGGCCGGCCGGTCGGCGTACCAGAGAAGTCCCGGTGGAGCCGGCGGCGGTGTGGGGTCTGGGTGGAGGGGAGCCCCGCTGGCGACGCGGACGGCCATTACCAGTGTCTTGGTCCACTCGGCGACGCTGAGGGCCAGTGAGCCGGCGCGCAGCCGGTCCGGATCCACGCCGTCGGGAGCCACCTGAAGGCGGGCGCGCCGGAAGGCTTCCAGCGCGTGCGCGATCCGGGTGGCGTCGGGTGGGCCGCCGCGACCGCGCAGGCACGCGGCCGCCGCCCCGGTGGCCGCGGCCGTCTGCCGCAGCAGGTCCGCGACCGCCTGGGCACTCAGCGTCCGGGGGTCTGCCTCCCGGCAGAGCTCCACGGTGCGGCCCAACGCCAGCCGGACCAAGCCACCGGCGTTGCTGAGCGCCCGGTCGCGCCGCCCGGCCGACGCCGGCCGCTGCGCCGGTAGCAGCCGGGACGGCCGGATCGCCTCCGCCGCGCTGGTGGCCGCGGGCAGGAGCCGGGCGGCCCGGTCCCGGCCGTGGGCGCCGCCGCGGTAGGCGTCGGCCAGCGCGTCCAGGCAGCGGGCGACCGCGGTCAGCGCACCGGCGAGCAGCGCCGGGTACAGCACCGGGGCCGGGTCCGGCCACAGCACGATCTCGGCCGCCGCCAGCAGCAGCACCGCGATGCTCAGCCCGGCCAGCCGGTATCCGAGCGAGCCCGGGTCGTACGGCGGGAAGCACGGCAGGATGTAGAGCAGCTGGACGCCGTTCGCCAGCCCGACCAGCCGAGGGCCGCCGACACCGGCGTAGCTGACCAGGAAGCCGAACACGAGCATGCCGGCCGCGGCGGACCAGGTCGACACCGACAGCAGCGTGCCGGCGGTGACCAGCACGTATCCGATCGGCAGCACGGCGAGCAGGGTGCGGCTGCGTAGCGCCGGGGTGCCGGGGATCTGCGCGAGCATGCCCAAGGCGACCGCGCCGAACAGCGCGTAGGTGGCCATCGTCGGGTCGTCCAGCCCGTACCGGCAGGTGTAGAAGCCGAGACAGGCGACCACGGTGACCCGGGCCGCCCGGCGGATGCTGGTGAGTGTCGGATCGCGGCGGCGCACCCACGCGAGCGGCGAGGTCGGCATGACTCGCTCGACCGTAGCCGCGCACGCGCGACCGCCGGGCGGATTCGCCGGCCTCGCCGGACGGGCCCCCGCCGGCCCGGCGTCGATTCACCCGCGCCGGGCGAGCCGGAGCGCCGATTCAGGACACGGATCGCCGCTTCGCCTTTCATCGGCGCGTCGGCTTCGTCGGCATGGCGGCCGGGTGGCGCGCTCATCGGAGACGGCGGACTCCCTCTGGTTAGATCGTTCTGACGATCGGGAAGGGAGCGGCACGCCGTGACGCCAGAGCTTCAGGAGCAGGAAGAACGCCTCCAGTTCGACCGCTTTGACAACGACGACGCGTGGGAGCTGGGAAATCGCCTGGTCGGGCTGGCCAGAAAGCGCGGCCACGCGGTCACCGTCGACATCCGCCGTGGCGACCACCAACTCTTCCACTACGCGCTCGCGGGCACGTCGGCCGACAACGACGACTGGATCGAACGCAAGATCCGCGTCGTCCGCCGCTTCGGGCACAGCTCATACCTCGTAGGTCAGCGATACCGCGACCGCGGCACCACCTTCGACAAGGAGTCCCACCTCGAAACGGCGCTGTACGCGGCGCACGGGGGCTGCTTTCCCATCATCGTCAGGGGCACCGGACCGGTCGGCACCGTCACCGTCTCGGGCCTGCCCCAGCTCGACGATCACCGCCTCGTCGTCGAGGCCCTCGAGCTCTTCCTGGCCGCCAAAGGCCCCGGCGACAACGGCGGGTGACACCGGCGCCGGCGCGGGCCCGTCCGGACCCGCGAGCTCAGGCGATGCCTTCCCCGAACAGGTGCCGCACGCCGTCGACGTCGTACTCGGCTACCGACGCCGAGAGCATCGCCGAGCCCTGCTCGTCACTGGGGCCGCCGCTGCGAAAGGCTTCCACGGCCGCTTGCGACTCCCAACGCTCGAAGATGTTGACGCGACCGGGGTCGATCAGGTCGGCGGTGATGGCGAAGTCGAGGCAGCCAGCCGCCCCGCGTGCCTGTTCGACCACGGTCACGCAGCCCGCGAGGTAGGACGCACGCTCCTCCGGCTCGACGGTGACGTGTCCTGCGACGATGACCATGGATGCACTCCTCAAGCCGCCTACGAGCGTGGCCGTCCGTTTCGAGTCTCCAGGCTAGCGTCGCGCCCCGAGCGCGCCTGATCAGCTTCGTAGGCTCCACTGCTGGTTGGTGCCGCCGTTGCAGGACCAGAGGATGAGTTTGGTGCCGTTCGCGGTCGCGGCGCCGTTGGCGTCGAGGCAGAGGCCGGACTGCACGCCGGTGATGGTGCCGTTGGCGTTGACGTTCCATTGCTGGTTGGTGCCGCCGTGGCAGTCCCAGATGATCACCTGGGTGCCGTTGCTGGTGCCCTGCCCGTTGGCGTCGAGGCACTTGGTGCCGTAGACCTGGAGTTGCTTGTTGGCGGTGTTGGTCCAGCGTTGGGCGGTGCTGGTGCTGATGCAGTCCCATAGTTGGACTTGGGTGCCGTTGGTGGTGCTGGCGTTGGGGACGTCGACGCAGCGCCCGGACTGGCCGCCGACGAGTTGGATGCCCTGTTGCGGGTTGCCGCCGGCCGGTGCGTATGCGGCGGCGGTGATGTTGGCCTGTACGGCGTTCTCGGTGGCCTCGGAGGGGTAGCCGGAGGTCAGCACTCCTTCGAAGAAGGTGCCGCGGCCGGAGACGCTGTTGTCGCCGCCGATGCCGAGCAGGATGGCGCCTTCTTTCTTCATCGGGTGGTAGCCGTTGGGGCGTCTTCCGTCGAAGTAGGTGGTGAGGCCGCCGGACTGGGCGCTGCCGCCCCGGATCGCCCAGTGGTTGGGCTCGCCCTTGACCATGGCGGTTACGAACCGGTGGTTGATGGAGGCGATGTTGTTGTATCCGGCGTTCACGCCGGAGAACAGTCCCCACTCCAGGTCGGCCATGATCCAGGGGCCGGCTCCGGCGCCGTAGCCCCATTGTTTGTTGGCGCCGAAGTAGACGGTCTCCATGATGGCGGGGGCGTCGGCTTGGCCGTCGGTCTGGGCGTTGCCGTAGTCGAAGCAGCACCACTGGTTGTAGTGCGTGCCGTCGACCACGGCGTAGATGCCTTCGGGTTGGTCGCCGGTCGCGACGCCGTTGGTGTTGTTGTTTCGGTAGCCGGTGCCGGGAGCGATGTAGACGCCGTACGCCTTCTGCCCGCCGATCGTGATCGGGGCCGCTTTCGCGTCGGCCAGGTTGTCCCAGCCGCCAGGGGCGGGGCCGGGCCAGTAGCCGGGAGGCGCCTGGGTGAGACGGTTGTTGCGGCCGGACTGGTCGTAAAGGATCGTGATCACGCAGGTCGTGTTGGCGCAGAACGTGTCCTG
>Ga0272482_10000382_pt1 | contig 13714 bp, 12 predicted proteins | sample RVTome_8_FD_192427 | JGI IMG/M metagenome (GOLD analysis project Ga0272482, IMG submission 192427) | Soil microbial communities from uranium-contaminated site in the Upper Colorado River Basin, Wyoming, United States - RVT160D0 (version 2) ...
GATCTGGCCGGCGATGCCCATCGCGAGACCGAGCCCGACGGCGAGCAGCGCGTACAGCAGCATCACGTTGACCACGTGGATGGCGTACGAGTCGAGCTGGTACGGCAGCAGCCAGGCGCCCACGCCGAGCAGGGCGATGCCGCCGACGCGGTACCTCATGCGCGGTTCACCGTCCTCTCGCCGAAGATGCCGGTCGGCCGGATCATGATGATCACGGTGAAGACCAGGAACGTGACCAGCTCCGAGTAGCCCTGGAAGTGGCCGGCGGAGAAGCCGTCGAGCACGCCGATGCAGAGGCCGCCGATGATGGCGCCGGGGATGCTGCCGAAGCCGCCGAGGATGGCCGCCGCGAAGCCCTTGATGCCGAGGGTGCCGCCCATCGCCGGGCTCACGTATAGCAGCGGGCCGACCAGGCCACCGGCGAGGGCGGCGAGTCCGGCGCCGATCATGAACGCGATCGAGTTGCTCCGTCCGACGTGGATGCCGACCGCGGTGGCCGCCTGGTGGTCCATGGCGACGGCCTGCATGGCGGCGCCCCGCTTGGTGCGCTGGAGGAAGAGCACCAGCACGGCGGTGGCGGCCGCGGCGATGGCGAGCACCACGAGGTCGTACGTGCGGATCCGGATGCCGAACACGTCCAGCGGCGCCCCGGGCACCGGCGAGGGCACCGCCCGCCCGGTCGCGCCCCAGATGATGATGGCCAGGGCCTCGAGCACGATCCCGAAGCCGATGGTGCCGATCAGCATCAGGTCGAAGTCCTTGTTTTCCAGGGGACGCAGGACGCGTTCGATGACGATGCCGATGAGGCCGGTCACCACCAGTGCGATCACCATCGCGAGCGCGAACGGCAGCGCCGCCGACAGGTAGAAGGTGGACGCGAAGTAGGCGCCGATCATGACGACGTTGCCGTGCGCGAAGTTGACCAGGCCCATGGTGCGGTAGACGAGCGAGAAGCCCATCGCCACCAGCGCGTAGATCGCGCCGAGGCTCAGCCCGCCGATGAACGTCTGGATGGTGACTTGCATTGTTCTCCCTGTGGGGTGAGAGACCCGGGGCGCCTTCGTGGCCGCCCCGGGGATCACGTCATCGTCAGGCGTCCGCGGCGACCAGCTTGCCGCCGGTGATCGTGCCTATCGAGGTGGCGAAGATGCCCACTCCCGTGTCGTCGTAGGCGAAGTCGCCCAGCAGGCCGGCGTGCTTGGTGGCCCGGATCGCGTCGGCGAGCTCCTTGCCGGTCGCGACGCCGCTGCTCTTCAGCGCGGACAGCATGATCTGGGCGCCGTCGTACGCCTTGGCGCCGTGCATCTCGGCGTCCTCACCGTGCGCCGCCTTGTACGCCGCGGCGAACTTGCGCGAGGCATCGTCGATGTCATTGCTCAGGTAGGGCGAGCTGACGATCGTGCCCTCCACGTTCGCGGCGCCGGCGGTGTCCAGGAACACCGGCGTGCCCTGCGGCGCGGCACCCGCGAACGGCGCCCGGATGCCCAGGTCGCGAGCCTGCTTGACGATGAGGCCGGACTGCACCTCCTCCGCGCCGACGAAGATCAGCTCGGGGTTCTTCTGCCGGATGCCGGTCAGCGCCGCGCTGAAGTCCTTCTGGTCGGTGGTCACGACCTGGTCGGCCGCCGGCTTGACGCCCCGGCTGGCGAGGGCCTTGGTGAACGCGTCGTGCTCGCCCTTGCCGTACGAGCCGTTATTGGTGATCATGGCGATGTTCTTCATGCCCTTGGCGTCCACGATGTACTTGGCGAGCGTCTCGTCGTACGTCGTGCTCGTCGGTCCATTGAGGAACAGGAACGGGCTCTTCACCGCCACCAGGCCGGGCGACTGGCCGGAGGTGATGTTCGGGATGCCCTCCTGCTGCAGGATCGGCGCCATCGCGATCGTCACCGCGCTCTCCGCCGTGCCGAGCATCGCGATGTAACCCTCGCTGGCTATCTTGCGGGCCAGGTTGGTGCCGACCGTCGGGTCACCCTGGTCGTCGAAGACGCCGAGCTCGATCTGCCGGCCGTCGATGCCACCGGCCTTGTTCCATTCGTCGACGGCGAGCTTGACGCCCTTCAGCTCCCAGGCGCCGAGCGAGCTGAGCTGTCCACTTTGGGCGTTGACCACCGCGATCTTGATGGGGCCGTCGCCGGAGGAGCCGGACTCCTCGTCTTCGCCCGGGGCGGAGCAGGCGGTCAGCGCGAGCGCGGCGGCCGCCACAGTAGACAGTATGGCGACACGTCGCCGTGCGGGCAGGGACATGACACATCACCTCGCGGGGTATCGGGGTTCAGTCGAAGATGCCTTGGTAGATGTCCTTGATGTTCCAGTGGCCTGGCGTCGGGACCGGTTCGTTGACCATCGGGACGTCCAGCACCGCCGGCCGGCGGGCCGCGACGGCCGCGCGAAGAGCCACGCCCAGCTCCTCCGCACTGGTGACGCTGTATCCGTCGGCGCCGCAGGCCCGGCCGTAGGCGGCGAAGTCGGGGCTGTACGGCTCGCCGTCCGGGTCGAGGAAGTCACAGCCGAAGCTGCGGCCGAAGTTGCTCGCCTGCAGGTCGGAGATCGTGCCGTGGGATCGGTTGTTCATCACCACGAAGATCACCGGGGCGCCCTGCTCCACGGCCATCGGCACCGCCGGCAGCTGGGCGCTCATCCCGCCGTCGCCGACGAGGGCGACGACCGTGCGCTCCGGCTGGGCGATCTGCACGCCGACCGCGGCCGCCGGCCCGAAGCCCATCGTGGACGCTCCGCCCGGGGTGATGAACCGTCCCGGCTCGGGCAGCTCGTAGCACTGCGCCACACCGTTCTTGTTCCACCCCACGTCGGTGACGAGGACCGCGTCCGGGGGCAGCGCGGCGCGCAGGTCGGTCAGGATCCGCTCGGGCCGCAGCGGAAACTGGTCGCTGCTCCCCCGCTCGCGGCTGGCGGCGAAGAGCCCACTCCGCGCCGCGCGGATCTGCTCGCGCAGGCCCGGGCGGCGCACCGGCTCCGGCCGCAGGTCGGGCACGGCACCGGCGATCGCCTCCAACGCCTGGTTGACGTCCGCGACCGCGCCGATCTCCACCGGGTAGTTACGGCCGATCTCGGCCGGGTCCAGGTCGATCTGGATCAGGCGGGTGGGTGGGAACTGCCAGGTGTACCGGCGGTCCCAGGAGCTGGCGTCGGTCTCGGCGAAGCGGGTCGCCAGCGCCAGCACGACGTCCGCTCCCCGGGTGTAGTCGTTGGTCAGCTCCAGGCCCCAGAAGCCGGGCATGCCCAGCAGCAGCGGGTGCGAGTCCGGCAGGGTGCCCTTGGCCATCAGGGAGTGCGCGACCGGGATGTCCAGGTGCTCGACGAGCGCGCGGAGCGCGGCGACGCCGCTGTCCCGGCGCAGCCCGCCGCCCACGTAGACCAGCGGCTGCCGCGCGCCCACGAGGGCTTCGGCGATCCGCCGCGCCACGCTCCTGGCCAATGCCGGCGCGGGCGCGTCGGCGACGAGCGGGTAGGTGGTGGCTGGCGCCGGCCGGGAGAAGTGGTCCATCGGCACGCTGAGCAGCACCGCGCCGGGGCGCCCGGAGGTGGCGGTCCAGAAGGCCCGCTCGGTGAAGCGGGCCAGGTCACGCACGTGGTGCGCCTGCCAGGCGCGCTTGAGGAACGGGCGGAGGATGGCCGCCTGGTCGGCGTCGGCGTGCAGGTTGACCTCCTGGTGGGGGTGCCTGCCGTAGTAGTACGAGGGGATGTCGCCGGAGATGACCACCATCGGCACCGAGTCCATCGCGGCGGTCATGACGCCGGTGACGGCGTTGGTCAGGCCGGGCCCGACGTGGGTCAGCAGCACGGCCGGCTTGCCGGTGACCCGCGCGTAGCCGTCGGCGGCGTGCGCGGCGGCCTGCTCGTGCCGGCTGATGACAAACCTGATCCGGCTGCGGCCGAGCGCGTCCAGCAAGGCGATGTTCGTGTGTCCACAAAGGCCGAAGACATACTCCACGCCGTACGACTCGAGCTGGGCGACCATCGCCTGGGCACCGGTGACCACCGGCCCGCTGACCGCCGCCTTCGGGAGGTAGTCGAGCGTCATGCCTGTCCTTCCTGTCCGGTCCAGAGGGAGATGTCGCGCAGCATCAGCGTCTTGACGACGGTGTAGTCGTCGATCATGAAGCGGGGCGACTCGCGGCCGAACCCGGACTCCTTGACCCCGCCGAACGGCACGTGGTCCAGCCGGAAGTTGGACGAGCCGCCCACCACCAGGCCGCCGACCTGCAGGTCCCGCCAGGCGGTGACGATGCGCCGGATGTCGGTGGTGAAGAGCCCGGCCTGCAGCCCGTACCGGCTTTCGTTGCAGGTGGCGATGACCGCGTCGAAGTCGTCGTACGGCAGCACGCTCACCAGCGCGCCGAAGACCTCCTCGGTGACCACCGCGGCCCCGGCCGGCGGCGCGGCGACGACGGTGGGGGCGACCGTGGCGCCGTCCCGCGTCCCGCCGATGGTGACCGTGGCACCGCCCGCGGCGGCCTCGCCGGTCCACCGCACGACCCGCTCGGCCGCGTCGTCGTCCACCATGGACCCGACGTCGGTGGCCGGGTCGAGCGGGTCGCCCACCTTCAGCGCCCGCACCGCGCCGGTGAGCTCGGCGACGAACTCGTCGTACCGCGACCGCCGCACGTACACCCGCTGGACGGAGATGCAGCTCTGCCCGGAGTTGCTGTAGCCGGTGCGGGCGCACACGCGGGCGGCGTGCGGGATGTCGGCGTCCTCGCACACGATGGTGGCGGCGTTGCCGCCGAGCTCCAGCACCAGGCGCTTGGCGCCGGCGGCCCGCGCCACCGCGGCGCCGGAGGCGGCGCTGCCGGTGAAGCTGACCACCGCCACCTCGGGGGCCGCGCACAGTGCGGCGCCCACGCCGGCGCCGCCGTGCAGCACCTGCACCGCCTCGGCCGGCATCCCCGCCTCCAGCAGCAACGCGACGAGCGCGGCGGAGGTGGCCGGGGCCTGGGGCGGCGGCTTGACGAGCGTGGTGTTGCCGGCCGCGAACGACGCCGCGAGCTTGTGCGCCAGCAGGTTGGCCGGCGCGTTGAACGGGGTGATCGCGAGCGCGACGCCGGCCGGCGCCCGGTAGGTGAACGCGGTGTTGCCCACCCCGCGGGCCCAGCCGGCGACCGGCAGCACCTCGCCGTTGATCTGCCGCGCCTCGGCCGCCGAGACGGCGAACGTGTCGGCGACCCGGTCCAGCTCGCCGAGCCCATCCTTGAGCGGCTTGCCCAGCTCCAGCGCGAGCAGGCGGGCGATCCGCTCGCGCTCGCCGGCGACCAGCGCCGCCGCCCGCTCCAGCACCGCGGCCCGGTCGGCCGGGGCGAGCCGCCCGACCACCGGGGCGCCGCGCCGCGCGTACTCACGGGCGGTCTTGACAAGATCTTGGTCCGCCTGGCGGGCCCGGCTAACCACCTCGCGAACCCACGGCCCGGTCCGCTCCGACTGCTCGCCCGCCGTGATCCACTCACCCGCGACCAGGCAGCCGACCTCGGTGACCGGACTGTCGAGCATCTCAGCCTCCTTTGGCTGGAACCACTAGGTGGTACTTCTGGACCGTGGTTCGGACTAGGTGTAACGTACGGGCGGCGGCGCCGGCTGGCAATAGCCGGTTCCGAAACCGTTACGGGGGCGTGAATGCGTCCGGGGAGGCGCGAGAGCATGGAGTCCGTGACCAATCAGCAAGCACCGACGCAGCGCTCCGACGCCGAGGCGTCCGAGGCCGGCGGCGTGCGCAGCGTGCAGCGGGCCATGGACATCCTGTCGTTGCTGACCGACAGCCGGCCGGTGGTGAGCATCCGCGAGATCGTGGAGGAGACCGGCCTGGCGAAGACCACCGCCATCCGGCTGGTGCAGACCCTCGAGCAGGCCGGGCTGCTGTGGGCCACCACCAAGGGATACACGGCGGGGCCCGGCCTGTGGCGTTGGGCGCACCTGGCCCAGCGGGCCTGGGAGCTGCCGCCGGAGACGCAGCAGCTGATGCGCGACCTCGCCGCCCGCCAGCGCGAGACCGTCAACCTCTACGTGGCCCGCGACATCTACCGGGTGTGCGTGGCGCAGCAGGAGAGCCCGCAGCCGCTGCGCCACGTGGTGCGGGTCGGTGACGAGCTGCCGATGTGGGCCGGCGCCTCGTCGAAGGTGCTGCTGCGGGACGCCACGCCCGCCCTGCTCACCCGCGTGGCGCGCAGCTCGCCCTACGGCGAGTCGCATGTGGACACCCTGCGCGAGTGGATCGACGGCGTGCTCAAGACCGGCTACGCGGCCAGCGCCGGCGAGCGCGAGGCCGGCCTGTCCGCGGTCGCGGTGCCGGTCACCGGCCGGTCCGCGGCCGTGGTCGCGGCCCTCTCGCTCAGCGGCCCGACGATCCGCTTCACCGACGACCGGATCGCCGAGTTCGTCGACGATCTCAAGCGGGTCGCGGCGCGCATGTCCGAGCGGGGCTTCGACCATCCCCTCGCCGGGCCGGCCTGACCGGCCGCCCCCGATCCCCGCCCGCGGCGCCCACCAAGGAGTACGCGAATGCCTGACCGACCGCTCAGCGGTGTCCGGGTCCTCGACCTGACCAACGTCCTGGCCGGGCCGTACTGCAGCTACCAGCTCATGCTGCTCGGCGCCGAGGTGGTCAAGGTGGAGCTGCCCGGACACGGCGACCTCGCGCGCCACCTCGGCCCCGAGCCGGAGCTGAACGACGCGGGCATCGGCGCCTCCTTCCTCGCGCAGAACGCCGGCAAGAAGTCGGTGGAGCTGGACCTCAAGGACGCCGGCGACCGGGCCCGGTTCGAGGACCTGCTGGGCGAGGCGGACGTGCTGCTGGAAAACTTCCGGGCCGGGACGCTGGCCCGCATCGGCTACGACTGGGACCACCTGCGCGAGATCAACCCGCGGCTCGTCTACTGCGCGATCTCCGGCTTCGGCCAGACCGGGCCGATGAGCCAGGCACCCGCGTACGACCAGGTCATCCAGGGGCTGTCCGGGATGATGAGCATCACCGGCACCTCCGAGACCGCCCCGCTGCGGGTGGGTTTCCCGGTCTGCGACTCGGTCGGCGGGCTGGTCGCCGCGCTGGCCATCGCGGCGGCCCTGGCCGGCCGGGCCCGCACCGGCGAGGGCTCCTTCCTCGACGTGTCCATGTTGGAGGCTTCCCTCTCGGCCATGGGCTGGGCCGTCTCCAACTACCTGGTGAGTGGGATGCCGCCGGAGCCGATGGGCGACCAGAACGCCACCGCCGCCCCGTCCGGCACGTTCGACGCCGCCGACGGACCGCTGAACATCGCGGCCAACAAGCAGGAGCAGTTCGAGACGCTGTGCCGGCTGGTCGGCCGGGAGGACCTCGTCCTCGACGAGCGGTTCGCCGCGCGGGATGCCCGCAAGCGCCACCGCGCCGCGCTCAACGCCGAGCTCAACGCGGCGCTGCGCGAGCGGCCGGCGGCGGAGTGGGAGGCCATCCTGTCCCGCGCCGGTGTCCCCGCCGCCCGGATCCTGACCGTGCCGGAGGCGGTCGAGCTGGACCAGCTGGCCCACCGCGGCTTCTTCACCGACCTGCCGTTTCCGGACGGGTCGGCCCGGACCCTGCGGGTCAGCGGCAACGGGGTGCTCGTCGACGGGCGACCGGCGCGCCCCGCCTCGCCGCCGCCGCTGCTCGGCCAGCACAACACCGACCTCCGTCATCCCGCCACCTCCGGGGAGGCCGCATGACCACGCTCCAGGACGTTTCCGACTGGTGGGCCACCGGCGTGTCGCGGGTCGCGCCCGGGGTTATCGAGCTGCGCGGCCACCCGGTCCAGGAGCTGATCGGCACGACGGGTTTCGGGTCGGTGATCTGGCTGATGCTGCGCGGTGAGACCGCCACGGCCGCGCAGGTGCGGCTGCTGGAGGCGGCGCTGGTGGCCTCGGTCGACCACGGCCCGCACGCCCCGTCGATCGCCGCCGCGCGGATCGCGGCGACCTGCGGCGTGGGCCTCAACAACGCGGTCGCGACCGGGGTCAACCTGCTCGGCGACAGCCACGGCGGCGCCGGGCAGCAGTGCCTGGAGCTGCTCGCCGACGTGCGCGCCCGGCACGCCGGCGGCGCCACCCTGGAGTTGGCCGCCGCGGACGCGATCGCCGCGTGGCGGGCCCACTCCCGGTACGTGCCCGGCTTCGGCCACCGCTTCCACGCCGTCGACCCGCGCCAGGCGCCGCTGCTGTCCCTTGTGGACGAGGCGGTGGCGGAGGGCACGGTGGACGGAGACGTGCTGCGCGCCGGGCGGGCCGTCGAGGCGGCCCTCAACGCGGGCCGCGAGCGCCCCATCCCGATGAACGTCGACGGCGCCACCGCCATCATCTACGGCGAGCTGGGCTTTCCCGCGCCGCTGGCCCGCGGGCTCTTCGTGCTCGGCCGCACCGTGGGGATCCTCGCGCACGCCTGGGAGGAGACCCAGCAGGGCCGGCGCAACAAGGGCCCGATACCCCCGGGGGTCACGCCGACCTTCGTCGGGTGACCTCGTACTCACCTCCCCCGCCACGAGATCCCATCGACCGTTCCAGGAGTCCTCATGCCCAGACGGCGATCCACCCTGCTCGGCGCCGCCCTCGGCGCCGCGCTCACCGCGACCCTCCTGTCGCTGACCACCGCGATCCCCACCTCCGCCAACCGGGGCGGCGACCGGCACGAGGACCGCGGCGCGCGGAACCTCGGGTACAGCGACTACGGCGTCTGCCGCGGCACCAACCCCGACTGCTACCACGACTGGGGCAACTTCGACCCCGCCAACGGCTACCGCGTGCTGGTGTACAGCCGCACCGTCGGGCCGCGCCACGCCCACCTCGGCCCGGCCCTCGCCCCCGGCCTCAACCCGCCGCTCACCGAGGCCAACGCCGCCGTCAACGGCCTGCGCGCGCTCGGCGCCGCGGGCGACTTCGCGGTCGACTGGACCGAGGACGTCACCCAGCTCTCGTCGGCCGGCTCGCTGCGGCGGTACAACGCGGTCATCTTCATGAGCACCACCCGCGACACCCTCGACGACAACGCGCAGACCGCGCTGATGCAGTACATCCGCGCCGGCGGCGGGTTCGTCGGCATCCACAACGCCTTCGGCACCGAGTACCACTGGAAGTGGTACGAGGGGCTGCTCGGCGGCGCCAACTTCTACGACCACGGGCCCAACCAGCCGGGCGTCGTGCGGACCGAGAGCCGCCGCGACACCTCCACCGCCGGCCTGCCGCGCCGGTGGGCCTTCACCGACGAGTGGTACAACCTCATCCCGTTCCCGTCGCAGGTGCGGGTGCTGGCCACAGTGGACGAAGACACCATGCTGCGCGGCACCACCGGCAACCTCGGCCACCCCGGGCACGGCGACAGCCACCCGGTCAGCTGGTGCCAGTACTACGACGGCGGCCGTTCGTGGGTCACCACCCTCGGCCACTCCGTGGAGGCCTGGACCGAAGCGCCCACCGAGGGCGACGCCTACTTCCTCGCCCACGTGCTCGGCGGCATCGAGTCGGCCATGGGCCGCGAGCCGTTCTGCCGGTAGCCCGGCGGCCGGGGTGTGGGGCGCGCCCCGCACCCCGGTCACCTCGCCACCTCCACGCCCGTGAGGTCGGCGAAGTGGCGCAGCATCCGCTCCGGGTCCGGCGCGACACCGGCGAAGAGGCGAAACGCCTCGGCCGCCTGAAACACCACCATGCCGCCACCGCCGAGGGTGCGGCAGCCGAGCCGGCGCGCGTGGGCCAGCAGCTCCGTCTCCAGTGGACGGTAGATGATGTCGGCCACCCACAGCTCGGGCCGGAGCAGCTCCACCGGCAGCGGTACACCTGGATGCCCGACCATCCCGATCGGTGTCGCGTTGACGAGCCCGTCCGCCTCGCCGAGGCTCTCCGCCAGCAGGTCCGGGCCCCCGCCGCGCACCCGGCCGGTGCCGAACGTGCCGGCCAGCGCCCCCACCAGCCGCGCGGCGCGGCCGGCGTCCGGGTCCACCACCGTGAGCCGGGCGGCGCCGAGCCACAGCACCGCGTGCGCCACGGCGGCGCCGGCACCGCCCGCACCGAGCAGCACCACCCGCTCGACCGGGGCGCCCGGCAGCCCGCGCTCGAAGCTCGCCGTGAAGCCGGACCAGTCGGTGTTGTAGCCGACCGCCGTGCCGTTCGACCACACCACGGTGTTGACGGCGCCGATCGCGGCCGCGTCCGGCGACAGCTCGTCGAGGTGGCCGACCGCCGCCTGCTTGCACGGATGGGTGACATTCACCCCCCGGAAGCCCAGCCGCCGGGCCTGCCCCAGCAGCTCACCCGTCGCCTCCACCGGCAGCCCGAGGGCGGTGATGTCGATCAGCTGGTACAGGTAGCGCAGGCCGAGGTTGTCCGCCTCGCGCTCGTGCAGCGGCGGGCTGAGCGACGTGCCGATGCCGGCGCCTAGCAGGCCCACGAGGAAACGCCCCTCCACGCCGCCTCCTAATGTACGGACTAGTACGTTAGTTATCCCGTGCGGCACAATCGCCGTCAAGACCTCGCCGACAGGTTTGGAGCGAACGCGATGACGGCACCCGCCCTCCCCGACCGCCAACGGGACGCCGAACGCACCCGCGCGGAGATCCTGGAGGTCGCCACGCGCGAGTTCGCCGACCGCGGGTTCAACGGCGCCCGGGTGGACGACATCGCCGCCCGGACCCGGACCACCAAGCGGATGATCTACTACTACTTCGGCGGCAAGGAGCAGCTGTACATCGCCGTGCTCGAGCGCGCCTACGCCACCATCCGCGAGGCCGAGCAGACCATCGACGTCGAGCACCTCGACCCGGTGACCGCCATCCGCCGGCTAGCGGAGATCACCTTCGACCACCACGAGGCCCACCCCGACTTCATCCGGCTGGTCAGCACCGAGAACATCCACCGCGCCGAGCACCTCAGCCGGGCACAGGACCTGGTCACGTTGAACACGCCGGCCATCCGCCTGATCCAGGGCATCCTCGAGCGGGGCCGGGCCGCCGGCGCGTTCCAGCGCGACGTCGACGCCGTCGACGTGCACATGATGATCAGCGCGTACTGCTTCTTCCGGGTCGCCAACCAGCACACGTTCGGCACCATCTTCGGCCGCGACCTCATGGCCCCGGGCACGCGCGACCACTACCGCACGATGCTCGGCGACATGGTCGTCCGCTACCTCACGCCCGCGGCGGGGTAGCCGGCCGCTGTCCGGCGCTGTCCAGCGGTGTCCGGGATCGCGGGCGCGCGGGGCCGGCGTGTGCGAGCCTGCGGTCCCCGCTCCTCCGACCCTGCGGAGTCATCGATGACCGTCTCCCTCCTACGAAGGCTGGCCATCCTCGCGACCGCCGCGCTGGGCGTGCTGGTCGTGGCGAGCCCCGCGCACGCCGCCACGCAGCTGCCCACGCCCGGCACGCCGGTCGCCACCGAGGTCACCACGACGAGCGTGAGCTTCTCCTGGACGCCGTCCGCCGGGCCGGTGGCCGACTACACCATCCAGACCATCGACGTCGTCGGCCGGCCGTGGCGCGTCCTCACCACCACCTCGGGGACCTCCTACACGCACGCGAACCTCACGCCCGACTCGGTGTACGAGTACCGCGTCATCGCCAACCCCGCTGCCGGCTCGGACTACACCGCCAGCACCCCGACGCCCCTGCTGTGGGTCCGCACCGCGCCGCTGCCCGACCCGGTACCACCCACGACGCCCGGCACCCCCCTCGTCTTCGCCATCTCCACCATCGCGGCCACGCTGTCGGCCGGCTTCTCCACCGACAACCGGCGGGTCGACGCCTACTGGGCACAGCGCCAGGTCGACGGCGTGTGGACCGACTGGGCCACCAACAACATCACCACGATCTACCTCCGCGACCTGGCACCGAGCACGACGTACACGGTCGCGGTCGTCGCCGTCGACGCCAACGGCAACCGGTCGCCCCGCTCCAACCCGGTCACGTTCACCACGCGCGCGACCGAGCCGGCGCCGACCTGCCGGGTCCAGCTTCAGGCGTACGGCCAGCAGTACCAGGCCAACGTCACCATCGAGAACATGACCGCCGCCACCATCGTGGAAAACTGGACGGTCACGTTCACCTTCCCGCCCGGGCAGGCGATCCTGTTCAGCTTCAACGCCATCACCACGCGCGACGGCACGGTGGGCACGATGACACCACAGTGGTACGCCGCGCGCATCGGGCCGGGCGGCACCATGACCGCCGGCTTCAGCGCCTCCAGGCCGGCCGGCACGCCACTGCCCAGCGGCTTCACGGTCAACGCCAGCGCCGGTGCGTTCCCCTGCACCATCACGTAGCCGACGAGCTCGGCCGCCCGCTCCGGGACCGCGGGCGGCCGAGCGTCCATGCCGTCCGCGCGGAGCTTTCGGGGTGGGGGTCATGTCCGCCTGTCTTTAGGACCTTTTTTTGCCCGCGTCCGTGTCAGTGGCGGGCCGTTTGCTCCCGCGGGCCGGCGGGTTCGCGGTGGTTGGCGTTACCCCTTGCCCCCGGCGGGAGCGCTCCGGACCAAGATCTGCCGTCTTGACGCGCGGATCCACCCTATCCGCCACGTTCCTTCACGGTTTTGCCACCAACGGCCGCTGGCGCGGTCATACGGTCCCGAGCATGCCGCTGACGCTGCCCACGCACCCGATCGCCGTCGTGCCGCTCAAGTTGTGGCGGCCGCGCTGGTTCGACGGGGTGGGTCTGGTGATCGGGGCGGTCGCGCCGGACCTCGCCTACGCCGCCGACGGGTACGGGGTGACCATCCACAGTCATGCCTGGCATGCTCCACTGTGGTGGGCGGTGCCGCTCGCGCTGGTGGGCGGGCGGCTCGTGCGCTGGATGGCGCCGGTGGTGGCGGCGCACCTGCCCGGCGGCGGGCGGCTCGCGCTGCGTGACTACGGCGTTCTCGGCGGGGTGCGGCATCCGTGGTGGGTCACCGCCTGGTCGGCCGTGCTCGGTGCGGTGAGCCACATCGTGTGGGACGCGTTCACCCACCCGTATGTGGACGGTGGGCGGCTGCTGTTTCCCTGGCTGCACCATCCCGTGACACCTGGCCTGCCGTGGTGGGAGCTGCTGGTCCGGATCTCCGACCTCGCCGGCTTCGCGGGGGGTCTCGGGCTGGCGCTGCACGTCGGCAAGGCCCGGCTGCTGCGCCGCTGGCACGGACCGCCCCCGCCGGCGCCGCGCCGGCCGGCCGCCTTCTGGGTGACGGCCTCCACAGTGGTGGGTGCGGGTCTGGCCCTGCTGCCGTTCCAACCCGTGCTCATGCTGCCCGATCAGGCCATCCGCTGTCTCGTGATCGCCTGCCTCGCGCTGCTCGCCGGCACCGTGGCCACGCGGTCCGTCGCCGCCCGCGAAGCGCGACGCCTCAGCGCGGCAGGCTCGGCAGCGGCGCCGAGTAGAGCCAGGCGTCGAAAAGATCGGACAGCGACCGGCCGGCGTGCCGCTCCGCCAGCGCGGTGAAGGCGGGCGTGGTCACCGTGCCGTTTCGGTGCTCGGCGACCCAGCTTCGCAGGAGCCGGAAGAACCGCTCGTCGCCCACCTCGCGGCGCAGCACGTGCAGGGTCAGCGCACCGCGCTTGTAGAGCCGCTCGTCGAACATCCGCGCCACGCCCGGGTCGGCGATCCGCAGGTCGGCCGGGCGGCCGGCCAGCCGCGCGTGCCACATTCTGGCCAGCGCCTCCACCGACGGCCCGCCGGATACGCCCGACCACAGCCACTCCGCGTACGTGGCGAAGCCCTCGTTGAGCCAGATGTGCCGCCAG
>Ga0272482_10000383_pt1 | contig 13712 bp, 12 predicted proteins | sample RVTome_8_FD_192427 | JGI IMG/M metagenome (GOLD analysis project Ga0272482, IMG submission 192427) | Soil microbial communities from uranium-contaminated site in the Upper Colorado River Basin, Wyoming, United States - RVT160D0 (version 2) ...
TCACCCCCGCCCCGGTGGGTCAGGCCTTGGCCTCGAGGACGAGGTTGAAGGGGGTCTCGGCCACCCGGCGGCACGAGGCGAACCCGGCGCCGGTGACGACCTCGGCCAGGCGGGCCTCGCCGGCCTGGGCGCCGAGGGCGATGCCGACGTCCTCCGCCAGCGAGTTCGGCGTGCACAGCAGCGTCGAGAAGGCGTAGTAGGCGGCGCCGACGGGGTGGAGGTTGTCGGCGACGCTGTCGCCGGCGAAGGGCTCGACCAGCATCATGCTGCCCGCCTCGTCGAGGACCGAGTGGGCGTGGGCGCAGGCCCCCGCCGGGTCGCCCATGTCGTGGAGGCTGTCGAAGAAGCACACCAGGTCGAACGCTCCGGGGGCGCCGTAGCCAGTGGCGCTGCCGACCTCGAAGGCGACCCGGTCGGACAGGCCCGCAGCAGCCGCCCGCTTCCGGGCCGCCTCGACCGACGGCTCGTGGACGTCGATGCCCACGAACGTCGACGCCGGGTAGGCCTCGGCCATCAGCAGTGTGGAGGCGCCGTGCCCGCAGCCGACGTCGGCCACCCGGATGCCGGTGCGCAACCGCTCCTCGACGCCGTCGAGCGCCGGCAGCCACGCCGCCACCAGGCTGGCCCGGTAGCCGGGGCGGAAGAACCGCTCGCAGCCCTCGAACACGTCGTGGTGGTGCTGGCCCCAGCCCATGCCGGCGCCGGTGCGGAAGGCGTCGGTGAGCCGGTCGGTGGCGTGCACCGCGGCCAGGCCCAGCTCGTAGCCGCCCACCACGCAGGCGGGGCTGGTCTCGTCGGTCAGCGCCACGGCGTGCTCCTCGGGGAGCGAGAACCGGTCGCCCTCGTGGTGGTCCAGGTAGCCGTGGGCCGCCTGGGCCGACAGCCACTCGCGCACGTAGCGCTCGGCCGTGCCCGTCTTCTCGGCCAGCTCGGCCGGGGTCAGCGGGCCGGCGCCCGCCATCGCCCGGTACAGCCCGAGCCGGTCGCCGATCACCACCAGCGCGCCGTTCACCAGCGCGCCGAGGTCACCCACCGCCCGGCCCACGAACGCCATCAGCCTGGTCTCGTCCATGTCCGTCTCCGTCCTGCGTTCCCGCTCTTGGTTGGGTCGACCACTTCGGTCGGTCGACCGAACCAAGCATGAACATGGTTCACGGTTCAGGTCAATACCCTTGTGCTTCCCGCGCTGTTGCGCACAGACTGCTCTCGGTCACCTGACCGAAAGAGAGAGAGGAGCCCCATGCCGCCCCGGAGCGATGCCACCGCACCCACGGCCGCCACCATCCTCGGGGCGACGCGGGCGTGCCTGCTCGCCGAGGGCTACGCCGGGCTGTCCACCCGCAAGGTGGCGGGCGAGGCGGGGGTGCCGCTGAGCCAGGTCCACTACCACTTCGGGTCGAAGCGGGGGTTGGTGCTGGCGCTGCTGGAGAGCGAGAACCAGCGCCGCCTCGCCCGCCAGACCGCCATGTACGGCGAGGACGTCCCCCTGTGGCGCCGCTACGAGCAGGCCTGCGACTTCCTGGAGGACGACCTCGAGTCGGGCTACGTGCGGGTGCTCCAGGAGATGATCGCCGCCGGCTGGTCGTCGCCCGAGCTGGCCGACGAGGTGCGGGGGCTGCTGCGAGGCTGGTACGAGCTGCTCACCGGCGTGGCCCGGGAGGCGGCCGAGCGGCTCGGCGGCCTCGGGCCCTTCACCCCGGACGAGGCGGCCACGCTCGTCGGCAACCTGTTCATCGGCTCGGAGGCGCTGCTCCTGCTGGGGTTCGACCGCCACGAGCTGCCGATCCGCCAGTCGCTGCGCCGGGTGGGCACCGTGCTCCGCGAGGCGGAGGACCGCGCCGGGGAGGACGGCTAGCCGTGCGGGCCCGCACCCCCGACCACCGCGGCTTCGCCGAGCGCGACGGCGTGAAGCTGGCCTTCGAGGTGTTCGACAGCTCCGACGGCGACGGCGCCGGCCGGGCCACCGTGGTGCTGGCGCCCACGTGGTCGATCATCCGCTCCCGATTCTGGAAGGCCCAGATCCCCTACCTGGCCCGGCACTACCGGGTCGTCGCCTTCGACGGCCGGGGCAGCGGCGCCTCCGACCGCCCCGAGGGGGCGTCGGCCCACACGCCGGCCCAGTACGCGGAGGACATCGTGGCGGTGATGGACGCCACCGGCACCGACCGGGCCGCCGTCGTTGCCCTGTCCGCCGGGGCCTGGGCCTCGGTCCTGGCCGCCGCCGCCCACCCCGACCGGGTCGAGGGGCTGGTGCTGATCGGTCCCTCGTGCGGCCTCCGCGACGCCGGGACCGGGCGGGTCATGCAGATCTGGGACGAGCGCCTCCCCACCACCGAGGGCTGGGCCAAGTACAACCGCCACCACTGGCTCGAGGGCGGCTACGGCGACTTCGTCGGCTTCTTCTTCCGCCAGATGTTCAGCGAGTGGCACTCGACCAAGCAGATCGAGGACACGGTGGGCTGGGCGCTGGAGAACGACCCGGCCACCGTGGTCGACACCGTCAACGGGCGCGAGGGCCTCGACGGCGCCGTGGTGGCGCCGATCGAGGAGGCGTGCCCGGACCTGCGCTGCCCGGTGCTGGTGATCCATGGCGCCGGCGACCGCATCGTCCCGCTCGCCGCCGCCGAACGCCTGGCGGAGCTCACCGGCGGGTCGCTGGTGACGCTGGTCGGATCGGGGCACGGGCCCATGTCGCGGGACCCGGTGCAGGTCAACCACCTGGTCCGCCGGTTCGTCGACGGCGTCCACCCACCCCCGCCCCGGCGCACCACGTGGACCCGGGCCTCCCGCCGGCCCCGGCGCGCCCTCTACCTGTCGTCACCCATCGGCCTGGGCCACGCCCGCCGCGACCTGGCCATCGCCACCGAGCTGCGGGCGCTCCAGCCGGACCTGGAGATCGACTGGCTGGCCCAGCACCCGGTCACCGCCGTGCTGGAGCGGGCCGGCGAGCGGGTGCACCCGGCCTCGGCCTGGCTGGCCAGCGAGTCGGCCCACATCGAGGACGAGTGCCAGGACCACGACCTCCACGCCTTCCAGGCCATCCGGCGGATGGACGAGATCCTCGTCAACAACTTCATGGCCTTCAGCGACCTCGTCGACGAGCAGCACTACGACGTGGTGATCGCCGACGAGGCCTGGGAGGTCGACCACTTCCTCCACGAGAACCCCGAGCTCAAGCGGTTCCCGTTCGTGTGGATGACCGACTTCGTCGGCTGGCTGCCCATGCCCGAGGGCGGCGACGCCGAGGCGGCGCTGACCGCCGACTACAACGCCGAGATGCTGGAGCAGCGGGCCCGGTTCCGATCGCTGCGGGACCGCTCGATCTTCGTGGGCAACCCCGACGACGTGGTGCCCGGCACGTTCGGACCCGGGCTGCCCGGCATCCGGGAGTGGACCGAGGCCAACTTCGCCTTCGCCGGCTACGTGACCGGGTTCGGCCCCGGCGACCCCGGCGACCCCGGCGCCCCCGGCGGCCCCGGTGACCTCCACGACGACGCCGCCCGGGCCGCCCGGCGGGCGGCGCTGGGGTACCACCCCGACGAGCGGGTGTGCGTGGTGACCGTGGGTGGCTCGGGCGTCGGCGGACCGCTGCTGCGCCGGGTGCTCGACGCCGTGCCCACCGTGCGGCGCCAGGTCGGCGACGACGTGCGGTTCGTGGTGGTCACCGGCCCCCGGGTCGACCCCCGGTCGCTGCCCCAGCCCCCGCCCGACGGCGTCGAGCTGCGCGGCTTCGTGCCCGACCTCCACCACCACCTGGCCGTCTGCGACCTGGCCATCGTGCAGGGCGGGCTCACCACCTGCATGGAGCTGACCGCCCACCGGCGGCCCTTCGTCTACGTGCCGCTGCGCAACCACTTCGAGCAGAACTTCCACGTGCGGCACCGCCTCGACCGCTACGGAGCGGGCCGCTGCCTGCCCTACGACGAGCTCGACCCCGACCACCTCGCCGCCGTCGTCGCCGCCGAGATCGCCCGCCCGGTCGACTACGCACCGGTCGAGACCGACGGCGCCCGCCGCGCCGCCGGCCTCGTCCACGAGCTCCTCTGACCAGGCACCGTCACCGTTCGACGACGACCACCTCGTAGCGGGTGGCGGTCGGCGGGACGCCGGTGTCGAACTTGGCGTTGACGACGGCGAGCCGGTGACCGAAGCGGGCCGCGGTGGTCGGCACCTGGAAGCGGTCGCTGGTGACGTCCGCCTCGACCCGGCCGGAGCGCAGGTCCGGGGCGAGGTCGACCCGGCTGATGCGGTTGTCGAAGCTCCGCACGGCCCACAGCCGCCCGGCCTCCAGGAGGATGCCGTCGACGTTGGGGACGTCCACGCCGGCGATCCGGGCGCTGGCGCCGGTGGCGGGGTCGACGGTGTAGAGGGCGCCGTGGGCGAAGTGCCCGACGATCAGCGTCCGGCCGTCGGGTGTGGCCCGTATGCCGTTGAGGTTGAAGGCCCCGCCGGTGTCGGCGGCCGGTCCGTGCACCGCCTGCGTGCGGGCGGTGCCGGGGACGCCGCCGGCGCCGATCGGCACGAAGTACAGCTGGGCCCGGAGGCTGTCGGTGAACCAGGCACCCTCGCGGGTCAGGGTCACGTCGTTGACGATCGACGTGTCGGGCGGGGCCAGCTGGTAGGTGGCCCGGGTGGCGCCGGTGTCGAGGTCGTAGACGTAGGCCTGCCCGGTCGCGCCCCCGGCCACGAACAGCAGGTGGTGGCGCTCGTCGACGATCATGCCGAGGGCCTGGCGGCCGTCGGGGACGTCGACGAAGAGCTCGGCGGCCCCCCGCCGGACGTCGCCCCGGAAGATGTCCCCGCGGGCGTAGTCGCCGGCGTAGAACGTGGTGCCCCGCCCGGCGGCGATGCCTTCGGCCGAGCTGGCCCCGGGCAGCACGATGATCCGCTCGGTCGGCGTGGCCGCGGCGGCCGGCGCCGGGGAGGCCACCGGGGCCGGGGCCAGGGCCAGGGTCAGCCCCAGGGTCGCCAGCAGGGACACCGTGAGGCGGCGGAGCCGGACCGGCCGCGATCGGCGGGATCGGGTGGGTGTCGGGGTCATGACGGCTCGTCTCCTCGGGGGACGTCGGCGGGCAGGGGCTCGTCGGCCATGTAGGGCGGGGCGGGCTCGTACTGGATCTTCCGGCGGACGAAGCGGGAGTGGTCCCGCCCGTGGAGCCGGCCGATGAGCCAGAGGGCCATGTCGATGCCGGCGGACACGCCCTGGCTGGTGACGACGTTGCCGTCGACGACGTAGCGGGCGTCGCGGACGACGGTGACGTCGCCGCGGGCCTCGAGCAGGTCCTCGGCCTCCCAGTCGGTGGCGACGCGGCGGCCCCGGCCCGGGCCCGCGGCGTGGAGCAGCATGGCACCCGTGCACACGCTGGTGACCCAGTCGACGCGGGTGGCGACGTCGCGGACCCAGCCGAGGACGACGGGGTTCTCCACCTCGCGCCGCCAGCCGTAGCCGCCGGGGAGGAGGAGGACGTCCAGCGGCGGGTGGTCGTCGAAGGTGCGGTCGGGAACGACCCGCAGCGACCCCTTGTTGCAGCGACGGGGTCGGGCCGTTCGGCGATGGTCACCACCGTGTCGGTGCCGGTGCCGTCGGTGGCTCGGACCGAGGCGGAGGAGGCGAAGACCTCCCAGGGACCGGCGAAGTCGAGGACCTCGACCTCGTCGAAGATCAGGATGCCGTAGGTGGTCATGACCGCTCCTGCCTCGTCGTTCGATGGTCGGCCTGCCGCGCCGCCTGCCGACGGCGGGCTCGTCTCGCCTCGCCGGCCAGCCGCACGCGGGCCGCGTCGGCCCGCAGTGCGCGCTGCCGCTGCGCGGCGATGTCGTGGATGGTCAGGGGGTCCATGGGACCGCCTCCTCTCATGTTGGAACGCCTCCCCGGCTCGTCTGGCCCGGGGCGACTACGACGGACTAAAGTCCATGTCTGGACTCAAGACTTACTTTGGACTCTAGTCTAGGAGTTGTCAAGTGGCCGCACCCGAACCCGTCGACCGCCCCGACCCTGCCGACGCCCCGGCGCCGCTCAGCCGGCGCGAGCGCAAGAAGCTCGAGACCAGGGATCGCATCGTCGACTGCGCCATCGCCCTGTTCGCCTCCCGCGGCTACGAGGCGACGACGATGGGCGACATCAGCGAGGGCGCGGATGTCGCCCGGGCCACGGTGTTCAACTACTTCGCCCGCAAGGACGAGATCCTCGGCGAGTGGTTCGCCCGCCGCCGGGCCGAGCTGGCCACGACCCTGGCCCGGGCCGAGGGCGACGCCACCGACACCGCCGGCCGGCTCCGCCACGCCTTCCGCAGCCTGGCCCGCCTCTTCGAGGACGACCCCGTCACCGGGCGGGCCGTGGTGCGCGCCTGGCTGCACGCCGGCGGCCCCCTGCTCCCCGACACCTCGTTGACCCCGGCGCTGTTCACCGACACCATCCGGGCCGGCCAGGACCACGGCGACGTCCCGCCCCACATCGACGCCACCCGGGCCGGCAACGTGGTCTTCGACGCGTACCTCGGCGTCCTCTACCGGTGGGTCAACCAGGACGACGACCGGTTCCCCTTCGAGGAGGACCTCCTGGCCTCGCTCGACCTGGTCCTCACCGGGCTCCTCGACCGGTCCTGACCCCGGCCGACGACCGCTGGGTCGTGTTGCCACAACCTGACGAACGTATTTCTTCGCGCCCGACAGGTTTAGATCGGGCCGCGGGTGGGACCGGGGTGTTGTTGCTGGTCAGCGGGCAGGAAACGGGGTAGGCGAGGTGCGCCGGAGCGGTGGTCCGGCCACTGGCAGTGTCGGCTGTCACGTAGCGATGTGTTGCGGTTCAATGACGTAGACGACAGACTCGTTTCGACAGCGACCGGAAACGGCGCGCGGCTGGGCTTTCCGGCGGGCAACTGCGAAACCCCTTTGCTCTTCCTCCGACCTACTCGGGTCTTCGGCGCGCGCTCTCGCAAACGCAAAGGAGCGATCCAATGCAGAAGCTGAAAGCGATCGCTGCTGCCACCGCAGTAGCAACCACCATCATCGGCGGCGGTGCCAGCATGGCTGGTGCCGACACGGCGAACAGCGGTGACACGCTGTCGGGCCGATACCCCGACTCGTGGCGCTACGTCTGCATCGTCAACGTCGCCGAGGGCCGCATCCCCGACTGCGACACGCTGGTCACGGGGCAGGAGCTCCGGACCGACATCTCGCCCGACGAGCGGCACAACATCGACGTGTGGATGGCCAACGTGCCGCGGCCCGTCGTGGTCGAGCGGCCCGCGTCGTACTCGTCCGGGTCCGGGTCCGGGTCCGGCGGAGGCGGCGGCCAGTCGTCGCAGCAGGCCTCGGCCCCCGAGCCGGCCAGCGAGCCCGTCTACAGCGGCGGTGGCGGCGGCTGCGTCCCCGACTACATCGTGCAGCGGGAGAGCGGCGGCGACTACAAGGCCGAGAACCCGACCAGCACCGCGTCCGGCAAGTACCAGTTCCTGGACGGCACGTGGGGCGGCTACGGCGGCTACCAGCACGCCTCGGATGCACCGCCCGCCGTGCAGGACGCTCGGGCTTGCGAGGTGTGGGACAACGGCAACGGCTCCTCCCACTGGGCCCTCACCCGATAACTCCCACCTCTTCTCTACTACCGGCGAGGGCGGCGCTCCGGCGCCGCCCTCGCCGCGCCCCCGGTGGGCGTTCACGCCGTTCTGCACCGAGCGCAGGGACGGGGGAACCGTTAGCGTCGGGGGATGGGCGAGGCGGGCCGGCGGCAGGTCGGTGTGACCGTGGGGTTGTTGATGTCGGCCGGCGCCGTGCTGCGGTTGTGGCGGCTCGGCGACCAGGGGCTCTGGTACGACGAGTGGCTGACGGCCCGAGGGGCCGGTCGCGGCTTCGGCGATATGGGCCAGCACGTCGCCCACGTGGAGGGCACCGGTCCGGCCTACCTCGGGTTCATGTGGGGGTGGGTGCAGCTGTTCGGCGACGGTGTCGTGTCGCTGCGGCTGGTCTCGGTGGCCTTCGGGGTGGCGACCATCCCGGCCGCCTTCGCCGCGGCGCGGGCGCTCGGGCTCCGGCGCGCCGTCGGGCTGGCGGCGGCGGTCGTCGTCACCGTCCACCCGCTGCTGGTGTGGTACTCGCGGGAGGCGCGGCCCTACAGCCTGCTGGCGCTGTGCGGCGCCCTGTCGCTGGTCCTCTTCGGCCGGGCCCGCACCGCCGTGGCAACGATCGGCGCGGCTGCCGAACCTGCGGCCCGGCGCGCCTACCTGGCGTGGGGCGTCCTGGCGGCCGTCGCGGTGTCGGTCCACTACTTCGCGGTCTTCCTGGTGCTGGTGGAGGGAGCGGTGCTGGTGCGGGCGGCCCGGGTGCAGCCGCGGGTCGCGCGGGTCGCCGTCGTGGCGGTCGTCCCGCCGGGCCTCACGGCGCTGGCCCTGGCCCCGCTGGCCGCCAGCCAGTTCTCGGACGCCGGCTCCAGCTGGATCGCCGGGTTCCCCTACGGCGACCGGCTGGAGGACCTGGGCATGACGGCCCTGGTGGGGCCCAGCACCCCGGACAGCCGGCTGTGGCTGGTCGGTGCGTTGGCGGTCGCCGTGGCCGTCGGCCTGCTGGCGACGGCGGTCGACCGGTCGGACCGGGCTGCGGCGGCCACGCCGGCCGGGCTGGGCGCGGCGGCGGTGCTGCTGGCGGTGCTCGTCACGCTGGTGGGCCCGGACGTCCTGGTCAGCCGCTATGTCCTCGCCTCGTTCGTGCCGCTGGTGGTGGCGGTGGCCGCCGGCCTCGCCGCGGGCGCGGCGGGGAGCGGGCGCCCGCCACGAGGCCGGTGGCTGGCCGGGGCCCTCGGCGCCGCCGCCCTCGTCGGGTTCGTCGCCGTGTCGCTGGTGATCGTCACCGAGGTGGCCACCGACCCCGACCTCCAGAAGCCCGACTGGCAGGCGGTCGCCGACGCGGTCGGCAGCGATGACGACCACCGGGACGAGCGGCGGGCGGTGGTCATGAACCTGCACGGACACCAGGGCTCGCCGCTCGAGTACCACCTCGGGCGGGGGCGCTCGCTGGACGAGGACGACGTGGTCCGGGTGCGGGAGATCGACGTCCTCGTGTCCCGGCCGACCGACCGGCCCTGCAACTACCTCGTGGGGCGGGCCTGCGGCCTGATCTTCCTGGGCGCCCCGCTGCCGCCCGAGATCGGCGCCCGGGTGACGCTCGACGACCGGGTCGTGCTGGACCAGTTCGTGGTCGAGCGCTACCGGTCGGAGCGCCCGATCCCCATCAGCGCCGAGGCGCTCCTGGGGCCCGAGGCGGAGAACGGCCTCGTGTTCACCTTCCGCACCGAACCCTGACCGGCCCGGGCCCCGACCAGGTCACCACGGCCCTAGAGGGCGCCGAGCTGTTTGGCGCACGACCACCAGCTCGTCGGCGACCGACATCGGCACGGTGAACGGTTCGGTGGCGGCGACCGCGGCGAGGTGGTCGGCGATGTCCTCGGCGGTCACGTCGGCGAGGTCGAGGGCGTAGAGCCGGCCCGGCCCCCGCCCGGCCCCGGTCACGACGACGCTCCGACCTGCGAAGTCGATCGTCACGGCACGACCACCGGGAGGGTGTCCCAGCCCCGGACGGCGGAGGTGATGGCCAGGGCGGCGCCCGACCGGTCGACCTCCCAGTCGGGGAACCGGCGCACCTCCTCGAGGGCCACCCGGCCTTCGAGCCGGGCCAGGGCCGCACCGAGGCAGTAGTGGATGCCGTAGCCGAAGGTGACGTGCGAGCCGATGTCGTTGGTCGACGTGTCCAGCGGCTCGCCCGCCTCGGTGCGGAGGCTGTCCAGGGCGTAGTCCCGGACCTGCTCCTGGTCGCCCTCGGGGATGCCCAGCAGCATCCCGATCACCCGCATCGGCATCTCGGCCCCCAGGTCGGTGACGAAGTCGAACCCGCCCCGGCCGGCCAGCGGGTCGAGGGCCCGGGCGCAGTAGGCCCGGACCTGGGGCTCGATGGCGGCCACCTTTGCGGGGCGTGAACACCGGCGACAGCAGGCCCCGGTGGAGGGTGTGGGCGGGCGGGTCCTCGCCGAACATGCCGGCCGGCATCTCGATGTCGGCCTGGATGATCTCCAGCACGGGGCCGCGGGCCGAGCTGAAGGTCACCCGATCCCGCAGGCAGCGCTCGACGTCCTCGTAGCGGCTGACCGCGTAGAAGTCGTACCCGTCGTTGCGGTACAGCGGCGCCTCGTCCCGCAGCCGGCGGTAGACGGGGTAGGGGTCGTAGTGGACGGCGACGTCGCTCTCGATGCTCACAGCTGTCCCCTTTGGTCGTGGCCCTCACCCGGTGACGGCGGGGCGGACCTGCTCGCAGAACCGCTCGAGCTGGTGGGCCTCGTCGGTGACGGGCCACAGGTGGACGCGCTGGACCCCGGCCTCGGCGAAGGCGGCGAGCTTCTCGACGAACCGCTCGGCGGGACCGATCGGCAGGCGGTCGCGGAGGACGTCGGGCGGGCGGTGGACGGTCGGGACGATCCGCTCCTGCAGGACCCGCTCGGCCTCGGCGCGGCTGTCGGTGATGTGGAACCACATCGTCGCCAGGGCGTTGGGGAACGACTCGGGGTCCTTGCCCTGCGCCGGGAGCTGGGCCTTCAGCTGGGCCCAGGCCTCGCCGAAGAGCGCAGGGGTGGTGTTGTAGGCCGAGGCCAGCCAGCCGTCCCCGAGGCGGGCGACCCGCCGCAACCCCGCCGCCGACCCCCAGCTGCCGATCCAGATGGGCGGGCCCTGGGGGTCGAGGGGCCGGGGCTCGAGCGCCACGCCCCCGGTGGCGTAGTAGCGGCCGACGAAGGGCTCGCCGCCGGTCCGCCACAGGGAGCGGAGCGCGCCGACCGACTCGTCGAGGCGCGCCCAGCGCTCGTCGAAGTCGATGCCCACCGAGCGGTGGTCGTGCTCGGACGACCCCGGCCCGACGCCCACGACGAGCCGGCCCCCGCTGAGCCGGTCGATGGCGCCCAGCGCCTTGGCCAGCGGCACCGGCCCCCGCACCACCGGGAGCGCCACGGTGGTGGCCAGGTCCATCGTGCCCGAGTGGCCGATCACGGCCGCGAGCGCGGTGGGCCCGTCCAGCCACGGCACCGGGAACACCAGGTGGTCGTTGGCCGCCAGGGCGCGGAAGCCCAGCTCCGACGCCGCCTCGGCGTAGGCGACCAGGTGGTCCAGCCGGAAGGGATGGCCACCGAAGTCCATCAGCGGCAGGTGGGCACCGAAGTCCACCGCCCGATGCTCCCACGCCCCGTGGCCGACGACGTCGGACGTCGGACGTCGGACGTCAGTAGACGTCGCGGACGTAGCGGTGGTCGGCGACCAGCTGCTTGACGTAGGCGCCGCCCTGGTCGTCGCCGACGCCGTGGTAGGCGACGATCTCACGGAGGGCGGTGTCGACGTCGCGGGCCATGCGGGTGGCGTCGCCGCAGACGTAGACGTGGGCGCCGTCCTGGAGCCACGACCACAGGTGGGCGCCGTGGTCCCGCATCCGGTGCTGGACGTAGAGGCGCTGGCGCTGGTCCCGGGAGAAGGCGAGGTCGAGCCGGTCGAGGGTGCCGTCCCGGGTGAGTGCCCGCAGCTCGTCCTCGTACAGGAAGTCGGACCGCCGGGTCCGGTCGCCGAAGAAGAGCCAGTTCCGGCCGCGGTCGCCCCGGGCCCGCCGGTGCTCGAGGAACCCGAGGAAGGGGGCGATCCCGGTGCCGGGGCCGATCATGATCGCCGGGGCGGCGGGGTCGTCGGGGGGCCGGAAGTGCGACGCCCGCTGCACGTAGACCGGCAGCAGGGCACCGGCCGGGGCGTCGGCCAGGAAGCTGGAGCACACGCCGTGCCGGGCCTGGCCGTGGACGCTGCGGTAGCGGACGATCGAGACCGTGAGCCGGATGCGGGTGGGATCGACCAGAGGGCTGGACGAGATGGAGTACGACCGGGGCCGGAGCCGACCGAGGGTGTCGACCCACTCCTGGGCCGTCGCCGCGACCGGGTGCTCGTGGAGCAGGTCGATGGCCTGGCGTTGCCACCGCCACTTGTCCCGCTCGCCGGTGTTGTCGGGGCGCAGGAGGATGGCGAGGTCGCGGTCACGGTGCTCGGTGCGATCGGCGACGAAGCGCAGCAGCCCGTCGCTGAGCTGCGTGATGTCGAGGTGCCGGGTGAGGGCTTCGCCGAAGGTGGCGAGACCGTGGCCGGGGACGTCGACGACTTCGGACCGGTCGGCCGCCGTGGCGGTGATCCACTCGTCGACGAGCCACCGGTGGTTGGCCGGCACCACGCCGAGGGCGTCGCCGGCCTCGTAGGCGAGGTCGTGGTCGCTGGTGTCGACGACGATCTCGCGCACCTCCTTGGCGCTGCCGGGGCCGCTGAGCAGGCGGTTGCCGGCGAGCCGCGCCGCCAGCGCGGTGTCCTTGGTCGTGCCGAGTGCCACCGGGGCCGGGGTGGCGGTGGCGGGGGCGGCGAGAGCGGGCGGCGGCGCGGCGACCGCGGGTCCCGAGGTGACGACCGGCGCCGGCTGGTCGAGGACGGCGAGGAGCCGGTCGAGCCAGGCGGCGGCGGTGGCGTCGTGGTCGGGCTCGCAGTCGACGCGGGGCAGGAGGCGGGTGGCGCCGAGCTGTTCGAGGCGGTCGTCGAGGCGGCGGCCGTGGCCACAGAAGTCGGTGTAGTGGGAGTCGCCGAGGGCGAGGACGGCGAACCGGACGTCGGCGGGCAGGGTCGCCGAGTCGGCCGACAGCTCGGCCCACAGGTCGGTGCCGTTGTCGGGCGGGTCGCCGTCGCCGAAGGTGCTGGTGATCACCACCAGGTCGGCACCCGCCGGCAGGTCGGCGAGCGCGAGGTCGGCCATCGAGGCGTGGGTGACGGAGCGGTGGGTGTCCTGGAGCCGGCCGGCGACCCGTTCGGCCACCGCCTCGGCGGTGCCGGTCTGGGAGGCCCACAGCACGACGACGGGCCGGGTGGCCCGGCTGGTGGACGGGTCCGCCTCCGGCGAGGGGCGATGGGGACTGGGCGTGTCGTCGGCCGTGCGGCTGAACAGGCCGGCGAGCAGGCCGTTGACCCAGTCGGCGGGCTCCGGCCGCAGCGGCGCACCCGGCGGGAGCACCGGGACGTCACGGTCCGGCGGCGCCGCCCGGAGACCAGCGACGAAGCCGCCCAGGTAGGTGAGCTCGCGCTCGAGGAGGGCCGGCGGCGCCCCGGCGAGGTCGAGCGCCCGGGCGAGCCGGTCGACGGGACCGTCGTGACCAGGGGCGGCGCTCGGTACCGGCGCCGTGACGGGCACCTTGGTGAGCGCCACCGCGCACACCTTGAGCTCGGGTTGGAACGAGACGGGGTCGACGGCGTCGTTGGTGATGGCGTTGACGCTGAAGTACTCGCCGAACAGGTCGTTCCAGTGGAACGGCGCGAAGCAGCCCCCGATCTGCACCCGGTCGGTGACCAGGGCCGGGAGCACCGCCCGGCCCCGTCGGGAGGCGACCTCCACCAGGTCGCCATCGCCTACCAGGAGCCGCTCGGCGTCGGACGGGTGGACCTCGACGAACGGCCCGGGGTGCAGCTGGTTCAGCCGGGCGACCTTGCCGGTCTTGGTCAGGGTGTGCCAGTGGTGTGGCAGCCGGCCCGTGCCGAAGGTGAACGGGTACTCGTCGTCGGGGAGCTCCGCCGCCGGCAGGTGGGGCCGGGGGTGGAACTGCGCCCGCCCCGACGGGGTCGGGAAGCTCAGCCGGGGCACCGATCCGTCGGGGTCGCGTCGCAGGGTCT